>Ga0315268_10005126_pt1 | contig 14128 bp, 14 predicted proteins | sample C1_top_MG_FD_204535 | JGI IMG/M metagenome (GOLD analysis project Ga0315268, IMG submission 204535) | Sediment microbial communities from Yellowstone Lake, YNP, Wyoming, USA - C1_top | ecosystem: Environmental > Aquatic > Freshwater > Lake > Sediment | place: USA: Wyoming | collected 2017-08-01 | reverse complement strand
CGGGTGCTGATCGTCGGCGCGGGGATCGCCGGCTTGCGCGCCGCCTTGGCCATGGCCGACCTCGGCGTCGAAGTCTTCATCATCGAGAAAGAGGCGGCCGCCGGCGGCATGGTCGGCCGGTTGGGAAGCCTGTACCCATCAGGGAAGGCCGGCCTGGAGATCATCGCCTCCCTGTTGGAGGACGTCCGGAAGAACGCCGGCATCACCTTGTTTTACGGCGCCGAGTTGATCGAGAAAAAGGGCCATATCGGCGATTTCGAACTCAAAATCAAGGTTGCGACGGACGTGGCGGGCGGCCGCACCCAGGAGGACACGATCCCGATCAACGTCGGGGCCGTCATCGTCGCCACGGGTTTTGATAACTACCGGCCGCGCCCGGACGAATACGGCTGGGGTCGGGACGGCGTCCTCACGCTGCCCGAATTCGAGAGCTTGATCTGCCAAGCCGGCGGACGGCTCCTGCACAACGGCCGCGAGATTCGCCGCGTCGCATTCATCTATTGCGTCGGCAGCCGGCAAGCCGGCCAGTCGGAGGCCGACAACCACTACTGTTCCCGCTACTGCTGCACGGCCGCCGTCCATAATTCGCTGGCGGCCCAGAAAAAATTTCCCGGCCTTCAGACGTTTCACCTCTATCGGGACATCCGCACCTACGGCAAGTTTGAACTGATTTATGAAGAGGCCGGTAAGGCGGGGGCGGTGTTCCTGCGCTTCGACGAAACCGCGCCGCCGCACGTCCGCGCGGCAGGCGACGGACTTCAGGTGTCGGTCCGCGACCTGCTCACCGGCGGCGAGGAGATCGAGATCGGGGTCGACCTCGTCGTGCTCGTGACCGGCATGGTGGCGCGTTGGAACGACGAACTGACGAAGATCCTCAAGCTGCCGCGCGGAGCCGATCGCTTCTACAACGAAATCCACGCCAAATTGAGGCCGGTCGAAACCGTCATCGACGGGGCTTATATCGCGGGCAGTTGCCAAGGGCCGAAGAATGCCGGCGAAAGCGTCGCCGCGGCGCTCTCCGCCGTGGCCAAGGCCGCGTCTCTTCTGGTGAAAGGCTATGTCGATCTCCAGCCTTTCGTCGCCTATGTCATGGGCGATCGCTGCCGCTGGTGCGGGGAATGCGAAAAAGCATGCCCGTATTCGGCCATCGAAAAAATCCCTTACGGAGATAAGGAGATCGCCCTGGTGACCGATGCCCTCTGCAAGGGCTGCGGCGCTTGCGTGCCGGTCTGTCCTCTGGACGCGACCCAGCTCAAGGGTTACACCGACGAGCAGATGGAATCCATGATCGACGCCTTCGTCCGGGAGGCCCCCGATGTCCGTTGAGTCTCGACCCACCTTCCCCGAAAGCGCCGCCATCGCCGGAGAGCGCCGCCAGATCGCCCGGCAGGAATTCGGCATGCGGCGGGAGATCCTGGACATCCTGAAGGGCGGCCCCAAAACCGTGCCCGAAGTGGCGCAAGCCCTGGGCGTGCCTCCGCGGCGGGCGACCTGGTGGCTGATGGGTTATGTGCGCTACGGCGCCGTCCGGGCTTCCGAGAAAGCGAATGACGACGGTTATTTCCTCTATTCCCTGGTCCAGGACAAGTGATGATGCCGCCAACCAAACCCGATGTGGCCGAGCAAATCAAGAAACTCGGAGCCTTCGACCTCGCCGCCTGCTACAACTGCGGCAGCTGCAGCGCCGTCTGCCCCTTATCCGAAGGAGATCTCTCTTTTCCCAGGCGCATGATCCGCTACGTCCAGCTCGGCCTCGAGAAGAAGATCCTTGCCGCTCCGGAGGCCTGGCTCTGCTACTATTGCGGCGAATGCAGCCAGACCTGCCCGCGGCAGGCCGATCCGGGCGGGTTGATGATGGCCCTGCGGCGCTTCGCGATTCGCAAGTATTCGATCGGCCGCATCGCCGATATCTTCTATTCGGCGTTGGCGTCGGGAGCCGCCTGGGTGGTCTTGACCGCCATCGCGGTGGCAGCCATCATCGGGTTCCATAGCCCGACCATGGACCGGAGCCGGGTCGACTTCCTGTCCTTCATCAGTCTGGATGCCGTTCATATCGCCGGCATCGCCATCATGAGCTTTGTCGGCCTCGCGTTCCTGGTCAACATCGGGATCATGGTCCGAGCCATGAAAAGCACTCGGCCGCCGGGCGCCCTGACGTGGAAGAAGATGATAGGCTCCGCGCCGGCGGCCCTGCGCGAGACGATCTGGCAAAAACGCTTCGGCAAGTGCGAAGACGGCGGCCGGCATCGCTTGGCGCACCTGGCCGTTTCCTGGGGCTTTATGGGCATGTTCCTGGCGACGCTTATCATTTCCGCCGTGGATTTCAAATGGCTGCCGCTGCCGCGCTGGATATCTCTGGTCCTGGGCTCCGTGTCGGGGATCGCTTCGCTTTACGGCCTGGCGTATTTCGGCTATCTGCGCTTAAGCCGCAAAACCACGTACGGCCGCTACTCTCATCCGAGCGACTGGGCGTTCCTCGTCCTGCTCGGACTCTCGATCGTCAGCGGTTTCGCCATGGTGGTCCTTCGCTTCCTGAATCTTCCCCTAGCGGCCTATGGGGCCTTTGCCGTCCACCTGGTGGCGGTCTTCAATTTCCTGATGGCCCTGCCCTTCACCAAGTTCGCGCACGTGATCTACCGGCCCGTCGCCCTCTGGCTGGCCGGGGAAAAATAGAAAACAAGGAGCCATGACATGAGCAACGGTCCGAATCCTGAAAAAGCAAGCATGATCGTGTTCAGCGGCGACATGGACAAGGTGATGGCGGCTCTGATCATCGCCAACGGGGCTGCCGCCTTCGACATTGAAGTCACGATGTTCTTCACGTTCTGGGGCCTCAAAGCCATTCAGAAAGGAAACCTCACGGGCAAGGGAGTCATGGGCCGGATGCTTGGCGTCATGAACCGCGGGGGCCTCAAGCGCATCGGGCCTTCCCGGCTCAACATGGGCGGCATGGGGCGCTGGATGTTCAAAAAGATGATGAAGAAGAGAAACGTCACCCCGTTGCCCGAGATGCTCCGCCAAGCCCAGGAACTCGGCGTGAAGATGATCGCCTGTGAAATGAGCATGCAGGTGATGGAGATCGGCAAGGAAGATCTGATCGACGGAATCCAGGTCGGCGGTGTCGGCTCTTACCTCGCCGTGGCCTCCGAGTCCAAGTTCTCGCTGTTTATCTGACCTTACGGCCGTCGACGCCGGCCGAAATCCGAGTTGCCTCGTGGGCCTGGGTTTTTGCCCGCTTGGGATTGAAGAAAAGAGCGACGCCTTCTGACGACGAGCAATATCCGACCCACCTCCAAAATCGTCATTACTAAATTTCCCCTATTCTATCCGGTTCGAAAAAAGGGTTAATGGTGTCGTAATTATCCATGGTGCGGCATAATTACACATATTATATGTGTAATTAATACTCTTTTTTTCTTGACTTTTGAATTTCTTTTTCTATACTAATATGTAGGAATTAAGTTTTTCTTCTCGTTTCGAGGCCGATCATGCCGGTTCGGTCGCGTCATCACTCTCATTCTTTATCCATCCGAATTCCGGTTTTCTGGCTGTCGTTCTCCGGCGCTCTCTCTCGGTAACGTTCGAGATTCGTCTCGCGGCATAGAATTATCGCGGGGATCGAGCTCCGCCTCGGTCCCCGACAAGGAGGCGACGTGGATATCCCGATCAAAGTCAAGTACGAGGAGGATTTGGATCCGCATTTCCTGTCCGAAATCAAGAGCCTGTCCATGGCCGAAAACATCGAGGGATGCATCCAGTGCGGGACGTGCAGCAGCTCCTGCCCCATGGCGGTCTACATGGACTATCCGCCGCGTAAAATCATCGCCATGGTGAAAAACGGCCTCAAGGAGGAGGCGCTCCGGAGCTTCACGATCTGGCTCTGCCCGTCGTGCTATGCCTGCCAGGTTCGCTGTCCGGCCCAGATCAAGATCACCGACGTGATGTACGCGCTCAAGCGCAAGGCGATCGAATCCAAGGTCTATCCTTCGCGTTTCGCGATTCCCGTCCTGGACCGGGAGATGTCGCGCCTCATCGCCAAACATGGCCGGAATTCGGAGCTCTGGCTGATCCTCCGGCTCTATCTCAAGTCCCGCCACTTCACCGACATGATGAAGATGGCGCCGCTCGGGATCAAGCTGATGAAGACCGGTCGGATGTCGCTCCGCATGGAATCGATCAAGAACAAAAAACAGCTGAAGACCCTGTTAAGCGCCCTCCAGGAGGAAGCTTGATGAGCGGATACACGTATTTTCCCGGATGCTCACTGAAAGGGAATTCGAAGTCCTACGAGGAATCCATTCTGCCCGTCTTTCGGGAAATCGGCCTGCCGCTCGAGGAGCTGGACGACTGGAACTGCTGCGGCGCGACGGCCTATTTCTCCGTGGACGATACGATGGCCGCGGCCATCTGCGGCCGCAATCTCTCCCTCGCTGAAAAGACGGGGAAAGACATCGTCGCCCCGTGTGCCGGCTGCTTCCTGACCCTGAAGAAATCGAACGCCTTCCTGACCAGCCGGCAGCCGAAATCCGAGAAGATTCTGAAGGCCCTCAAAACCGCCGGGTGCGAATATCAGGGCACGGTCAAGGTCAAGCATCCCCTTGAAATCCTGGTCAAGGAGGTCGGGCGGGACGCGATCAAGGCCAAGATCCGCCGGCCGCTCGCCGGCCTGAAGGTCGCCTGCTATTACGGCTGCCAGCTCGTCCGCCCGTACACGGATTTCGACGATCCGGATTATCCGACGACCTTGGATGGTTTGATGGAGGTCGCGGGCGCCACGGCCGTCGATTACGCGGCCAAGACGCGGTGCTGCGGCGGATCGCTGACGGGAACAATCGAGGACGTCGGCTTGCGGTTGAACTATATCCTCCTCAAGGAAGCGAAGAGAAAAGGCGCGGATTGCGTCGTCACGATCTGCCCTCTCTGCCAGTTCAATCTCGAAATCACCCAAGACAAAATGGTTAAGCGCTTCGGCGACGACGTCCGCTTGCCCGTGCTCTATTTCAGCCAGCTCCTGGGCCTGGCGCTGGGCCTCGAAAGAGCGGACCTCGGCTTCGCCCGATCGATCGTCTCCCTGAAACCTCTTTGGGAGAAGCTTGGGAACGGAGGCCCCCGATGAGTCAAAACGGACAACCTCGCATCGGCGTTTTCGTCTGCCAGTGCGGCACCAACATCAGCGGCAAGGTGGACGTGACGGATGTCGTGGCCTTCGCCGCCAAGCTGGACGATGTGATCGTCGCCCGGGAGTACAAGTTCATGTGCTCCGATCCGGGCCAGGAGCTGATCAAGCAGAGCCTTCGGGATCACGGCCTGAATCGCATCGTCGTCGCCTCCTGTTCGCCCCTGATGCACGAATCCACATTCCGGGGCGTGACGGCCGAAGGGGGGCTCAATCCCTTCTATTTCCAGATGTCGAACATCCGCGAGCAGGTGTCCTGGGTCACGCTCCGGCCGGAGGATGCCACGAAAAAGGCCAAAGCCCTGATCTCGGCGGCCGTCCGGCGGGTCGCGCTCCACGAGCCCTTGACCAGAAAGGAGGTCCCCGTTAGGCCCGAGGTCCTCATCGTCGGCGGAGGAATCGCCGGGATCCAGGCCGCGCTGACCTACGCCAAATCCGGCAAAAAGGTTTACCTCGTCGAGCGCGAGGCGTCCATCGGCGGCCATATGGCCGAGCTGGACAAGACGTTTCCCACGTTGGATTGCTCGGCTTGCATCCTGACACCGAAAATGAGCGAGGTCGGGAAGCATCCGAACATCGAGCTCCTGACTTGGAGCGAGGTCGAGGAGATCTCGGGCTATATCGGGAGCTTCAAGGCCAAGATCCGGAAAAAGGCCCGCTATGTCGACATCGATAAATGCAACGGCTGCGGGGCCTGCTGGGAGAATTGCCCGACGACGGTCACGCCCTCGGAGCGGGTCATTCGCAAGGGGACGATGGTCATCAAGCGGGTCGACAAGGAGCCGGCTGGCGCATGAAGCTCAGGACGATCCAGGGCCTTCTTCACGCCGAGCTGATCTCGGGGACCGAGATCCAGCTCGAGACGGAGATCGCCTCGGCCTGCGGTTCGGATCTGATGAGCGACGTCCTGTCCTTCGGCCGCTCCGGGCAGGTTCTCCTCACCGGGCTGACGAACGCCCAATCCATCCGCACGGCGCATATCATCGCCGTGAAGGCCTTGGTCTATGTTCGGGGCAAGCGGCCGAACGATGAGGCGCTGGAGCTGGCCAAGCTCAAGGACATCCCGGTCCTGGCGACGCGCTACATGCTGTACGAAGCCTGCGGTCTTCTCTATCGGAACGGCCTCCCGGGCATCGGCCCGCCGGAGGAGCAGATTCCGTTGCCCCCGGAGACCAAGGAGGCCAACGGATTCTTCCGCTCCTTCGAGATCATGGGCCGGAATTTCAGCCATGCCGGGAGCGTCTCGACGAGTGTGAAGGACATTCTGGAGGATATCGGGATCCACCCGGGCGTCGTCCTGAGGGCGGCGATCGCCGCCTATGAGGCCGAGATGAACGTGGTTCTGTACGCGGAGCAAGGAGAAATGACGCTCCTCATTACGCCGAGCCTCATCCGCCTCCAGCTCCGGGACGAGGGCCCCGGGATCCCGGACATCGGGCTGGCCATGCAGGAAGGCTACTCCACCGCCACGCCGGAGATGCGGGAGATGGGATTCGGCGCGGGCATGGGACTCCCGAACATAAAGAAGAACGCCGACCGGTTCGAGATCCATTCCGAAATCGGGAAGGGCACGCGTCTCGAGATCTCGTTCGACCTCCCTCCCGCGCAAAAAAGGGACGCATGACGCCCATCGCCTCGTCCGTCCAGGTTCGTCCGGACCTTTGCGAAGGGCGGATGAAGTGCATGCGGGTCTGTCCGACCCAGGCCATTCGTCTCAGGGAAGGCAAAGCCCGGATCATCCGGGAGCGGTGCATCGACTGCGGCGAATGCATCGTCGCCTGCCCGCGGGGGGCGATCGTCCCCCTAACCAATCCTTTCGGTGAGCTGACCAAATACCGGTATACGATCGCCATCCCCTCGCCGGCCTTTTACGCCCAATACGATCGGGACATCCTGCCGGACAAGATCCTCGACGGGCTCCGAAACATCGGATTCAGCGAATCGTTCGACCTGGCCCAATCCTGCGGCCAGGTGAGCTTCGCCATCCAGGAATATCTCCGGAGCGCGCGCGGCCCGCGGCCGGCCATTTCCAACGCCTGTCCCGTCGTCGTCCGGCTGCTCCAGGTCAAGTATCCCAACCTCCTCCGCCATATCATCCCCATCAATCCGCCGCGGGAGATCGCCGCGCGCGAGATCAAGAAGGCCAAGGCCCTCCAGTATGAGCTTCCGGAAAAGGAGATCGGCGCCTTTTACCTGACGCCCTGCCCCTCCAAGATGATCTCCATCCAGCGGCCTTCGGGGGACCGGAAATCCCATCTCGACGGGGCGATCGCCATCTCCGATATCTATGGGCCCGTTCTCTCGGCCATGGAAACCGTCACCCACAAGAGCTATCGCAAGAGCCTGGAGAATATATGCATCCTCGGCATCGGCTGGGCGATGGCCGGCGGAATATGCCGGACGCTGCGCCTTCGGAATTCGCTCGCGGTCTCCGGCCTGTCCGAGATCATCAAGGTCTTCGACGATATCGAGCGCGGCAAGCTGTCGGACATCGACTATATCGAGGCCTACTCCTGCCTCCAGGGCTGCGTCGGAGGCTCGTTGACCGTCGAAAACGCCTATGTCTCCTACAACAAGATCGTCAAGCTGATCGAAACCTTGGAATACGAGAAGATCAAGGCCTGTCCCGACATCCGGGAAGTACGGCGTCTCGCCCAAGGCGAGTACTTCTCTCTCGAATCGAATTTCGAACCTTGCCCCATCCGGCCGCTGGACGGAGATTTAGCCCGGGCGATCGCCAAGCGAAAGGACAAGGACGCTTTGTTCGAATCGCTCCCGAAAATCGACTGCGGCGTCTGCGGCGCGCCGACCTGTCTCGCTTTTGCCGAAGATGTCGTCCGGGGCGATTCGAAGAGCGAGGACTGCATCGTGAGAACGCTCGGCCGGGGGGTCTCGGAACCCGCTCCTGCCGCCGGCCCGAGATCTTATCAAGGAGGTACGTCGTGAAATTTTCGGATTTAGCCAACCGCCTGGGCCTCACCCCGCATCAATCTCAAGGACGGTCGGACATCGAAGTCAGCGGCGCCTATACGGGCGACCTGTTAAGCGATGTCATGGCCTACAGCCGGGAGAAGAACGTCTGGGTCACATGTCAGACCCATGAAAACATCGTTGCCGTGGCTAAGCTCAAGAACCTGGCCGCGATCATCCTCGTCAATAGCCGCCGGCCGGACGAGGCAACGCTCCGACGCGCGCAAGAGGAGAGCATCCTCCTCTACGCGACGTCCGATACGGCTTTTATCATGACCGGCAGGCTCTACACCTTATTGAACTCCGGGACGTTGTGAGGGCATACATGGCCGATCTCCACATCCATACCTGTCTTTCGCCTTGCGCCGATGTGGAGATGTCTCCCCTCCGGATCGCGGAGGAAGCCCGCAGGAAGCGCCTCGAAATCCTGGGCGTCTGCGACCACAATTCCGCGGAAAACGCGGCGGCGGTGGCCGAGGCGGCCGGCCGGCTCGGGATTCGCGTCCTCCCGGGAATGGAAATCACGTCCCGGGAGGAGGTTCATATCCTCGCCCTTTTCGAGGAACTGGAGGCGGCCCTCTCGATGCAGGCCGAGATCTACGCCCATCTCGCGGGAGAGAACGACGAGACCGTCTTCGGCCCCCAGATCATCGCCGACGCCGAGGACGGTGTGACGGGATTCTGTCCGAAGCTCCTTCTCAACGCCGCCGCTCTCCCGCTGGAGGGCGTCGTCGATCGCATCCGCTCCCGCAACGGTCTGGCGATCGCCGCGCACGCCGACCGGGAGTCCTTCGGTCTCCTGGGGCAGCTCGGGTTCATTCCCGAGGGCCTGGCCCTCGACGCTCTTGAAATCTCCGCCCATCTCTCGACGGCGGAGGCTCGAGAGAGATATGGCCCGGCCTGGCCCCTGATTCGCTCCTCGGACGCCCATGCCTTGCGGGACATCGGCCGGGCGACGACCTCGTTCGCCCTGGAAACGGCCGCGCTTGGAGAGATCCGGATGGCCCTCGGCGGCATCGGAGGCCGGCACATCCTTTCCTGAAGACGCCATGAGAGATCTTTCGCTCCACATCCTGGACATCGCCGAAAACTCGATCGCGGCCGGCGCCCGCCGGATCGACATCCGCATCGAGGAGAGCCGCCGCCTGGACCGTCTGACCCTCGAGATCGCCGACGATGGCCGGGGGATGGACAAGGCCCTGCTCGCTCGAGCGCTCGATCCATTCGTGACGACCAAGACGACGCGGCGGATCGGATTGGGGCTACCCCTCCTGGCCCAAGCGGCCGAAGCCGCCGGTGGGAAGCTGTCTCTCTCCTCCCGCCCCGGCCGGCAAACCAAGGTCCAAGCGACGTTCCGGCTCGGCCATATCGATCTCAAGCCCCTCGGCGACGTCGCCCAAACTCTGACGGTCCTGATCGTCGGGCATCCGGAGATCGATTTCCGGTACGTCCACAAGGCCGACGGACGCGTGTTTCGCTTCGACACCCGGGATCTCCGGGCCCAGCTCGACGGCTTATCGTGCGCGACGCCGCACGTCCTAGCCGTGATTCGAAAAGAGATCAACGACGGATTGATCCGTATAAGGAGACGCTCATGATGGAACAGCAGGTTTCGGATATCCTGATCCGGAATCAGACCGACCCCGGTTCGATCATCGCCATCCTCCAGGATATCCAGGAGGAATTCAGCTATCTTCCGCCGCCGGTTCTCAAGAGGGTTGCCAAGGAGCTCTCCATTCCCCTGAGCCGCATTTTGAGCCTGGCCACTTTTTACCGGGCGTTCAGTCTCAAGCCCAAAGGCAAGCATCCGATCCACGTCTGCTTGGGGACGGCCTGCCATGTCCGCGGGGCGCAGCTCGTCCTCGAAAAGCTCGAGCGGGATTTGAACCTTAAATCCGGGGAGACATCGGCTGACGGCGAGTTCAGCCTGGACGCCGTCCGGTGCGTGGGCTGCTGCGGCCTGGCTCCCGTGGTTACGGTCGGAGAAGACGTTCACGGCAAGATCACGTCCGCGAAGATCGCCGGCCTTCTCAAGAAATACAAGAAATAAAGGAGAGCGCCGATGCCCAAACTCACCATCCAGGACCTGGAAAAGATCCGGGCGCAGGCCCGGTTCGCCATGGCCGTTCGGGAGGGAGGAGAATTCCGGGCGAAGGTCAACGTCCACATGGGCACGTGCGGCATCGCCGCCGGCGCCCGGGCGATCATGACGGCCCTGATGAATGAAGTCGCAACCCGGGGTCTGCACGACGTTCTCCTCACCAGCTCGGGGTGCGCCGGCCTCTGCAGCCAGGAGCCGATGATCACGGTCGAGCTGGCCGGCCGCCCCCCCGTGAAGTACGTGAACCTCACCGAAGCGAAGATCCGCGAAGTCTTCGACAAGCACATCCTGGGCGGCGCGATCGTCAAAGACTGGGCGCTGGGAATCGGGAGCGAAAAAACGGACACCTGAGGAGAACACCCATGACCGAACAGCCAAGGACGAAAACCTACCGCCTACATTTGATGGTTTGCGCCGGGACGGGATGCGTCTCCAACCATTCCTTCGAACTCAAGACGGCTTTGGAAGCGGAGATCCGGAAACACGGCCTGGAGGACGAGGTCTCAGTCGTCCCGACGGGCTGCAACGGATTCTGCGAGCGCGGCCCGATTCTGGTCGTCCAGCCGGGTGACATTTTCTATCAACAGCTGGCCGTGAAGGATGTTCCCCATCTCGTCGAGGAGCATTTTCTGAAAGGCCGGCCGGTGGTCAAGCATATGTACACCCCTCCGGAGGGGAAAACGCCGGTGCCGGTTCTCAGCGACATCCCATTTTTCAAGAAGCAGGTTCTCATCGCCCTCCGGAACCGGGGGCTGATCGATCCCGAGAAGATCGACGAGGCCATCGCCCGCGACGGATACAAGGCCCAGGCCAAAGCCCTGACCGAAATGACGCCGGAGAAGATCATCGCCGAGATCACGTTGTCCGGGCTCCGGGGCCGAGGCGGAGCGGGGTTTCCGACGGGTCTGAAATGGCAGCTCGTGCGCAATGCCGTCAGCTCGAACGGCGGGCAGAAATATATCGTCTGCAACGGCGACGAGGGAGACCCGGGCGCGTTCATGGACCGGAGCATCCTCGAAGCCGATCCGCACGCGGTCATCGAAGGGATGGTCATCGGGGCCAAAGCCGTCGGCGCGACCGCGGGATTCGTCTATGTCCGGAACGAATACCCTCTGGCCGTCGAGCGGCTGGGAACCGCCCTTCGGCAGGCGCGGGACTACGGCCTTCTGGGCCGGGATATTCTCGGGACGGGCTTCGATTTCGATATTCAGGTCAAGCGGGGCGCCGGGGCGTTCGTCTGCGGCGAGGAAACCGCCCTCCTCGGCTCGATCGAGGGCCGGCTCGGCGAGCCGCGCCCGCGGCCGCCTTACCCGGCTCAAAGCGGACTTTGGGGGAAACCCACCTGCATCAATAACGTCGAGACCTGGGCCAATGTGCCGGCGATCATCCACCGGGGCGCGAAGTGGTACGCCGGCATCGGAACCCCGACCAGCAAGGGGACCAAGGTGTTCTCCCTCGTCGGGAAGATCAACAATACCGGCCTGGTCGAAGTGCCGATGGGCATCAGCCTCCGGGAGATCATTTACGACATCGGCGGCGGCATTCCCGGGGGCAAAGCGTTCAAGGCCGTCCAGACGGGAGGGCCTTCGGGCGGCTGCATTCCCAAGGACAAGATCGATCTGCCCATCGACTATGAAAGCCTCTCCGCCGCGGGATCCATGATGGGCTCGGGCGGGATGGTCATCATGGACGAGGACACCTGCATGGTCGACATTGCCCGCTACTTTCTGACGTTTACCCATGACGAATCCTGCGGGAAATGCACGCCCTGCCGCGAGGGGACGAAGGCCATGCTCGACATCCTGACCCGGATCACAGCGGGCCAGGGAGTTCCGGAGGATATTGTCCTGCTCGAACAGCTGGCCCAGGCCATCAAGGATTCGGCCCTGTGCGGACTGGGCAAGACCGCCCCCAATCCGGTCCTCACCACGCTGCGCTATTTCCGGGATGAATACGAGGCCCATATCCGGCAGAAAAAATGCCCGGCCCATGTCTGCCGCCCGCTGAACACCTACACCATCGACCTTCGCCTCTGCCTCGACAAAGGCCGCGGCTGCGACGTCTGCCGCCGCAACTGCGCGTCGGAGGCCATCACCGGTCGGAAGAACGAGGCCCATGCCATCCTCCCGGCCCAATGCATCAAATGCGGCATCTGTTTCGACGTCTGCGCCTTCGGCGCGGTGAAGGTCGATTAAGGAGGAACGCCATGCTGAATCTGACGATCGACGGCCGGAAGATCGAGGTGGAGGAGGGGATGACCATCCTCCAGGCCGCGACCAAGGCCGGCCTCAAGATCCCCACGCTCTGCTTCCATCCCGTCATCGAACCTTATGCCGCCTGCCGGGTCTGCGTCGTCGAGACCCAGATCCGAGGGAAAAGCGATCTGGTGACGTCCTGCAACACGCGGGTCGAGGACGGGATGGAGATCCAGACGGCCTCCGAACGGGCGCTGCAAGCGAGGCGCCTCAACGTGGAGATGCTCCTCGCCCGGGCGCCGGCCGCGGAACCGCTCCAGTGGATCGCCGCCGATCTGGGGATCGCCGCGTCCCGGTTTCCGGCGAAGGATCCCGATGAAAAGTGCATCCTCTGCGGCCTGTGCGTCCGCGCCTGCGAGCAGATCGTGGGGGCCAGCGCCATCAGCTTTGTCGAGCGGGGCGGGGACCGCCGCGTCTCCACGCCCTTCGGCGAGGAATCCGAAGCCTGCATCGGCTGCACGGCCTGCGCCTATTTCTGCCCGACCGGGGCCATCACGGTCGAGGACAAGCACGGGCGGGCGGTCATCCATGACGAACTCTATCTCGGCCCGACGACGGCCATCCGCGTCCCCATCCGGCAGGCCGTGCCGATGGTCCCCTTCATCGACAAAGAGGCCTGCATCCATTTCAAGACGGGCGAATGCAAGGTCTGCGTCAAGGTCTGCGATCGGGCCGCCGTGAACCTCGAGATGGAGGACGAGATCAAGGAGGTCGAGGTCGGCTCGATCATCCTCGCCTCCGGGTTCGAGGCGTTCGACGCCAGCCGCATCCCGGCCTACGGCTATGGCCGCTACCCCAACATCATCACGGCCATGGAATTCGAGCACCTGGTCAACGCCTCGGGGCCGACGGGCGGCAAAATCCTCCTGGCGAACGGCGAGGAGCCCCGGGCGGTCGGACTCGTCCATTGCGTCGGCTCGCGCGACGAGAATTACCATGCCTATTGCTCCCGCGTCTGCTGCATGTATTCCCTGAAGTTCGCCCACCTCCTCAAAGAGAAGACCAAGGCGACGATCTACGATTTTTATATCGACATGCGCTGCTTCGGCAAAGGCTACGAGGAGTTCTACCACCGGTTGCTCGAGGAGGGGACCAAGTTTATCCGGGGGCGCGTTTCCGAGATCAATACGCTGGCCTTGACCGAAAAAGAGGAAGGGAAGCTGATCATCCGGGTGGAAGATACCCTCCTCGGGGTCGTGCGGCGGATTGCGGTCGATATGGCCGTCCTCGCCACGGGGCTGGAGCCGGGATTCGACCATAATCGCCTGGCCAAGACCTTCAACATCTCCTGCAGCCAGGACACGTTCTTCTTGGAGCGCCACCCCAAGCTCGCGCCCGTGTCATCGTTTTCCGACGGGATATTTCTGGCCGGGACCTGCCAGGGGCCGAAAGACATCCCGGACACGGTCGCCCAGGCCGGCGCGGCGGCGGCGGAAGCCCTGGCTCTGGCCGACCTGAGGAAAGTCGAGCTCGAACCCGTCACGGCCGTCATCGTCGAGGACCTCTGTTCGGGATGCCGGCTGTGCGTCGGCCTCTGCCCCTTCTCGGCGATCACGTACGATCCGGACAAGGACATTTCCGTTATCAACGACGCTCTGTGCAAGGGCTGCGGGACGTGCGTCTCGG
>Ga0315268_10005125_pt1 | contig 14128 bp, 14 predicted proteins | sample C1_top_MG_FD_204535 | JGI IMG/M metagenome (GOLD analysis project Ga0315268, IMG submission 204535) | Sediment microbial communities from Yellowstone Lake, YNP, Wyoming, USA - C1_top | ecosystem: Environmental > Aquatic > Freshwater > Lake > Sediment | place: USA: Wyoming | collected 2017-08-01 | reverse complement strand
GTAGAGAAAAACAAATAAAGGCATGGAAACGGGAGTGGAAACTAAGACTTATAGAGAAGAATAATCCTGAATGGAATAATTTATATGATATTATTTGTGAAGACACTGGATTCCTGCCTCCGCAGGAATGACACGAGCCCTTGGCTCACAAAGTAACACGAAAACGTCATACCTGCTTTCGCAGGGAACTTTAGGGAACTGGATCCCCCCCTTAGTTACTGCATAGAGCTTGCAATTCTTGATCCTGCATTGCTAACAGCCTGGTTCATTCCAGTTGAGCTTAATGCAATAACGAGCACTATGCTTACAAGGAGAATAATAAGGACATATTCTACTATCCCCTGTCCTTTTTCACTATGAAGAACGCTGAATATTTTCCTGTAAAGCCTCTCATACATATCTTTTAAACTTCTCATCCGCCCATCTATTGATTCTTTAATAGAATCAATCCCGAGGAAGCTTGCGCCTCTCCGATATATATACTTCATATCCATCTATTACATTGGGAGTAGGGACAAAACCAGAACGGCTCTCTAAAGGCTCGACTGCGGGTTTGGCTATGCTAATAGTGTTGGGCATAGAATGTTTCTGCATATGTCCGGCAATGTCTATCACGCGGTCACTCATTTCCTCCATGGGTAATGACTCATCATAGTACACATAACCGGCATTTATACCACATCTTACGCTAAAATCTCTTTTCATAGTTTTTACATGTTCATTAAAATCTTGAAGCCCGTCTATCACTTCCCGCGCACATTTAACTGCGTCATCAACTGTTCTAAAACAGATCATTACACCATCAGGCGTCCATGCAATCTTCATGGCACCGTTTGATCTGACTTTATCCTCTATAAAGTGCTTGTATGCTTTGAAGTCATACTCAATAGCTGCTTGATCTTCGTTTTCTTTCATACCGGTTGAATCTACAACATCAATCGCAAGAAAAGCTAAATCCCTTCCCATTGAGTCGAGTTTCCTCTTTGTTTCAGCAAACAGTTTCAACAGTTGTTCGCGATCCTTTTTTCCCATTTGCATAGGGTTTTCAAGTTTTTCCCTTAGCGGACTGAGAATTTTTGCATCATCTGATAGGCCCATCTGTCTTTTCAAAACTTCGTATTCGCTCCTAAACTCCATTTTGGTCAATATATTTCTATAGCGATCCTGTAAGTTTTTAAAAGATACATAAATAATAAATGCCACAATAATAATAATTAGCCGTACAATACTGACATCAGCAAACTTTACGGGAATGATATTCTGGACAAATAAGGAAACATCCCTTTCAAGGCTTAGCGCTGCAGAAATGTATGGTACTGAAACAATGGCACGCATAAAGGGAATGTCCATTAGATAAGGGAGAGCAAGCGCCAGTACAAACACGATAATGACAAGAAGAGTTACAATTTTAAACAATTGCATAATCATTATCATGGCCTCGTAAGACCCGCTACTTGAATAACTTATTTCCTTTTTTGTTTGTTCCGCCATCTTAGTATTGAGGACTCCTATTCCTATTTAATATTTTGAAACAACCTCGTTAATAACTTACTTCATTTTCTGATCAATTATTGCTAAATGAGGTTGCTTCAATTCCGACATGACAATATCATAAAATAGGTTTCATGTCAATAACCTGTCGAAAAAGAGTGAAATGAGGTTCTATCAAGGAAAGATTTCGAAAACTCCTTGTAATGTTTAGATAAATACACAAATGCATGACGAATTAAACCCCTTATTAACTGCGGATAAAATTGGTTAACCCGAAAAATGCAATTAATGGCAGGCATGTGTGCAGCAAAAGCACTTGTGCAGCACCTTTGTAAGCGGTTTAATGACTCAGATTTCCTGCATGTTTTCATTCTTATCGCTTATATACCATACTGACGCAAATTCTGCGTTCAAGAGGTTTTGATGCATATATGCCTGACGTCTTTTTATCCAAATGCATTTTTCGGGTTAATCAATTTTTTTGTTAAGTTTCTCACAATCCATTGGATCAATTTCACACATTCCATATTCATCTGCTGCATCACACTCATCACATATTTCCCAATGCCTGCAATGAATATCTTGAACCAATGATCTTCCACATTCAGAACACCATAAATATCCGCAACTCATGCAAAGTCCTACTGTTAAATCTTCTATGCTTTCTACTTCTTCACAATCCTTTGTATTCTTGCTTCCGCATCGAGGACATTCACCTATCATTATCTCAGCGATAAATTGCTCTTCAGATACCGCAGAAGATTCTTCTACAGCCTTTTTTAATATTTCCTGTATATCCTTTGGTAGCGAAGCCCATACTCTTAAAATATCATCTTTGTCTTCCATATCTGAACCCTCTTCTATATTTATTGATTCCTTCTAAACTCTACAACATTTTAACAAATTTGTATCTATAGTTGTAGCCCACCCTATTCATAGCGAACTCTGTTCCAATGGTTGTCATTATCCAGCTTGACTGGATAATCCAGTTCTTTTCCCGAATTCTTCAGGGACTGGATTCCCTGATCACGTCAGGGAATGACACAAAAAACTTAAAATATTTTTAAGATCTCTTAGAACTTATAGCATAAATTTTCTGATATTGAAAAGCAGATGTAGTATTATCGCTTCCTCATGCATCTGTAAATAATCTGGGCTAAATTTCTCCCATCCGTTATAATTATTCAATTGAATGAATCGAAAGCTTATCGAAAAGATTGAGGAACTTTTATCAAAAGAGCAGGGGACTGTCTACAAAGATCCGGGAGGCAGGATCAACATCGCCCTTGTTTATCCGAATACCTATCATGTTGGGATGTCTAACCTTGGCTTCCAGGGGATTTATGGTCTTCTGAACAGGACTGACGATATTGTTTGTGAGAGAGTCTTCCTTCCTGAAGATAAGGACATGGATGAATATATCAGGACGCACACAGAACTTTTTTCGATGGAATCCAAGAGACCCCTCAGCCGTTTTGATATCGTTGCATTCTCAGTCTCTTTTGAAAATGACTATCCAAATATCATAAAAATCCTTGAGCTATCCAACCTTCCCCTTAGGAGTGCAGAAAGGAATCCCTACCATCCGTTAATCATCATGGGCGGTGTATGTACTTTTTACAATCCCGAGCCTGTTGCTGATTTTTTTGATATATGTTTTGTAGGAGAGGCAGATGAGATGCTGCATGAATTTCTTGAAGTCTATAAGACATCTACAGACAAGTCTGAAGTTTTAAAAAAGTCTATAGCTATAGAGGGTCTATACATCCCTGAATTCTACAGCGTAGCTTACGATACTGATGGGAAAATATCACGAAGGCATCAATCTAAAGAAGCGCCTGAAAATATAAAAAGGCGTTATCTAAGAGATCTATCAAGGTCTAACATCAGTACATCAATCATCACACCAGAAACAGAATTTTCTGAAATGTATCTGATAGAGGCAATGAGGGGATGTCCCTGGAGCTGCAGGTTTTGCATTGCAGGCAAAATATACAGTCCGCCAAGGAAGAAAACATTACAGGCAATCGAAGCTGAGGTTCAAATAGCCCTAACAAAAACAAGAAGGATAGGTCTTATCGGTCCTTCACTCTCGGATTATCCATATATAAAGGATGTGCTGAAAATCCCTGAAGTGGATTTTTCTATTACTTCCCTCAGGGCAAGCACAAAGAGCGCTGAATTGGTGAGCCTAATGAAAGGTCATAAGAGTGTCTCGATTGCTCCCGAGGTGGGTACAGAACGCCTGCGGAAGGTTATTAATAAAAAGATTACAGAGGAGGATATACTTCATACTTCAGAGCTCCTCTTCGCTGAGGGCATCGAAACCCTGAGGCTTTATTTCATGGTTGGACTTCCCACAGAAACGAGGGAAGACATAGACGGTATCATTAATCTCGTAAAAAAAATAAGGGATATTTCTCTAAGAGGATACATTACCTTAAGCATCAGTACCTTCGTCCCGAAACCATTTACACCATTCCAATGGCATCCGATGGAGATTCCTTCAGAGGTTAAGGAAAGATTAAAGATGATCAAGAAGGGTCTATTTCCGGTAAAAGGTGTTAAGGTATTTCATGATGTTCCAAAATATGCCTATATGCAGGGACTGTTTTCCATGGGAGACAGAAGGGTATCAAAAACACTCGAAAAATTGTCCCCGATTCATGATTGGATAAAGGCAGCAGAGGTTGCAGGAATCAATAAGGATTTTTATATCTTCAGAAAAAAAGAATTTAATGAAATCCTCCCATGGGATTTTATTGATATGGGAATATCCAAAGATACATTATGGGCAGAGTACCAGGAAGCACTTTCTAATGCATAAAATCAAAAAATAAGGCTCCTTAACCTGAATTACGAAGGGGTATAACCGCAACCTTTAGGCTGCATGGATTTAAACATACATTTTATTAGTCAATCTAAAACGCAGGTTAAAGCCTGCGACTACAAATTGAGTCATTGCGAGCCCGAAGGGCGTGGCAATCTCACTCCTCGTAATGACACTTTACCCACCAGTTGCATAAATATTGCTGAAAGAGACCTGCAAATGCAAGACAGAAGCGCATTTGAGCCAAATAATGACGTAAGCTTAAAGTTCACTGTGAGTTGACTCCTGACTGTAATGTTTTTCGTCATGCCCGAAATTTTTAATCGGGCATCCAGGGTTCCCCGTGAAAACGGGGATCCAATACCTTTTATAGTTCCACGCCTTCGCGGGGACGACGTCTGGATTCCCGCTTAAGGACTGCGGGAATGACAGATTAAATATGAGTCTGTTTATGCAATGTTTAGGTTTACTTATTGCGTTTTTCGGGTTAAACGTAGTATGACAGATTTGATTTTATCCTACTAAAACATTATAATTCCTACTAATTACATTAATACAGGAGGCTGTATGATAATAACAACAAAGGTAAGCAAAAAAAGTCAAATCGTCATTCCCAAGCAGGTAAGAGAAACAGCTAACATTTCAGAAGGAGACGAGCTCATTATCGATGTGGAAGGGGATAGGGTTATCCTCAGGGCAAAACCTAAGAGCTACACAAAAAAACTCAGGGGATTACACAAACATGTCTGGAAAGGCATAGACCCTAAGAAATATGTCAAGGGTGAGAGAGAATCATGGTAATGAAAACTATCAGAGATAAGATTATCGGCATTGATACCATGGTTTTCATCTATCACTTAGAGGATCATCCTGATTATTCTCATGTAACAGAGAGGATATTTGAGGCGATTGAAAATGGGAAATATCATGCCGTTACTTCAGTCGTAACATTGTTAGAGATTCTTATTAAACCCAAAAGAGATCGTAACCTCTCAGTTGCAAAAGACTACAAGGACCTTCTGCTGACTTTTCCTCATCTTAAGATATTTGATTTAGATGTGAAGATATCTGATATAGCCTCAGACTTCAGGGCAAAGTATGGAATAAAAACTCCGGATGCTATTCAAATAGCAACTACCATCTATGGAGGGAGTAAGAGCTTTATAACAAACGATGAGTCATTGAAAAAGGTCGGGGAAGTCAATGTGCTTCTCCTTGATGATTTAGTTAAGACCCTGTGATACTATAATACCTGTTAATGATGACAGATATAGCACTTCTTGAGAATATAAAAAATATATATAGAAAAATCTCATCTGCCTCTATTAGGTCAGGCAGAAACCCTTTTGATGTAAAACTTATCGCAGTCACAAAGACAGTTGGTATGGATAAGATAAAAGAGGCGATAGATTTGGGGCTCAGAATATTCGGGGAGAACAGGGTACAGGAGGCGAAACAGAAAATTACAGATTGCAGATTACAGATTGCAGATTGTAAGCTTGAATGGCATATGATCGGACATCTTCAGAAAAATAAAGCAAAAACAGCTATACAGCTTTTTGACCTGATTCACTCACTCGATTCAATCGAGCTTGCAAAAGAGTTAAATAAATATGCTGAAAGAGAGAAGAAAATACAAAGGGTTTTAATTGAAGTAAAGCTTTCAGGAGAAGAGACAAAATATGGTGTTGTGAGAGAAAACCTTATGGATTTAATTGAGTCTGTTTCAAGGATGAATAACCTGAAACTTGAAGGTCTTATGACCATGCCACCTTTCTTTGATAACGCTGAGATGGCAAGACCGTTTTTTAAAGGACTACGAGAATTAAGGGATAATGCTGAAAAGTCAGGATACAAACTATTAGAACTTTCTATGGGCATGACAACTGATTTTGAGGTTGCGATCTTAGAAGGCGCAACAATGGTAAGGATAGGGACAGGGATATTTGGGGAAAGGAGATGAGTTTATGATCGGTTTTATCGGTGGTGGGAATATGGCAGAGGCATTGATAAAGGGAATACTGCATAGCGGGATGAAGGATATCATTGCCTCCGAGCCGAGGAATGAGAGGCGAACATATCTTGAGAAAACATATAATGTAAAAATAACTCTTGATAATACAGAGGTCGTCAAGAATAGCAATATCATAATTCTTGCTGTAAAGCCTCAGAATATGGATGATGTCACTGCTGAGATATCTGCTTTCGTATCTAATGATAAGGTTGTAGTATCAATAGCTGCTGGTATCACACTATCGTACCTTTCATCAAGGCTCAAGACCTCAAAGATAATCCGTGTAATGCCTAACACCCCTGCACTCGTTCAGGAGGGGATGTCTGTCCTGTCAATGAGCGAATGCATCCATGATAAGGAAATGGGATTAATAAGGGATATTTTCATCTCCATTGGAAAAGTTCTGGTCCTTCCGGAAAAATATATGGATGCCGTAACTGCACTCTCAGGCAGCGGGCCGGCTTTCATAGCATTATTTATAGAGCATATGATACATGCAGGTGTTAAGATGGGCTTAACCAGTGATAATGCCTCTGAACTTGCTATACAAACATTGATTGGTACAGCAAGACTGCTTGAAACAGGTATACCTCCTGATAAGCTCAGGGAAATGGTTACCTCGCCTGGTGGGACTACAGCAGAAGGTCTTAAGGTTTTTGAAGAGAGAGGGCATCAAGATATTGTTACTGCTGTGCTTGAGGCAGCAGCAAACAGATCAAAGGAACTGGGGAGAAGATGAAAGCTCAGAGCAAAGAGCTAAGAGCATAGAGTAAATTCATGATTAAGGAGCAATAGATGTTTATCTTTGCAAATTTATTACTTGCGATAGCTAAAATATTCGATATATTGCTTTCTATCTATATGTGGATAATAATCATTTCAGCTTTACTAAGCTGGGTCAATCCTGATCCTTACAATCCTATAGTCAGATTCCTGCATGCTGTAACAGAACCTGTATTAAGGCCGATCAGGAGAATTATAGGGTTCCGGTTAGGCGTTATCGATATATCACCCATGGTTGTAATACTCGCCATATTATTTGTAAAGTCTTTTCTTATACAATCTTTAATAGAGTTTGCCTATAAATTGAAAGGAGGCATTATTTTATGAGAATAACACCGCTTGATATCCAGCAGAAACAGTTCCCCATGAAGTTCAGAGGATTTGACGTCGAAGAGGTATATGCATTTCTTGAGGTAATCAGGGAAGAGATGGAAGACTTGCTCAGGGATAATGCATCCCTTAAAGAGAATATGCACAGAATGGAAACCCAGATTAAGGATTATAAAGACATGGAGACCACGCTCAGGGAAACCCTTATGACAGCCCAGCAGATGGTCGAGGACTATAAAACAAATGCAAGGAAAGAGGCAGAGCTCCTTGTGAGGGAGGCTGAACTCAGGTCAGATTCTCTGCTCAAGGAAGCACAGGAAAAGGTTATAAAGATTCACGAGGATATTGTTGACCTGAAAGGAATAAGACGTCACTTCAAGGAAGAGGTGAAGAGACTTGTTGAAAACCATTTAAAGATGATTGAGTTTGATAAAGAAAGGGAGGAGGAAGAGGGAGGCATGAAAGAAGAATGAAGAAGTATAGTGCCTTAAAGGGCACACAGGATATCCTCCCGCCTGATATACACATTTGGCAAAAGGTTGAGAAAGTCGCAAAGGATGTATTCACTGCTTATGGTTTTCAGGAACTGCGGGCGCCGATCATTGAGTCAACCGATATATTTATAAGGAGTATAGGCGAAACAACCGATATAGTCGAAAAAGAGATGTACACTTTTTCTGATAAGGCAGGCAGAAGTATTACCCTCCGTCCGGAAGGTACAGCACCTATTGTCAGATGTTATGTTGAAAACCACCTTTATAACCTTCCCTCACCACAAAAATTTTTTTATTCAGGCCCTATGTTCAGACACGAAAGGCCTCAGGCAGGCCGTTTCAGGCAGTTCTTTCAGATTGGTGCTGAGGCATTTGGTATAGGCGAGCCAAAGATTGATGCAGAGATACTCTCCATGCTGAAACTCTTTTTTGAAAGACTCGGTCTTAAAGGACTAAACTTTCAGGTTAATTCCATCGGTTGTGAGAAATGCAGACCTGATTACAGAAATGCCCTCGTCAATTTCTTCTCAGACAGGATCAATGGACTCTGCCCTGATTGCAAAAGGAGATTTGAATATAATCCGCTAAGGATACTCGATTGCAAGGTAGATGCATGCATAAAACTCAGGGAAGGCACGCCCCGTGTCACAGATTTCCTGTGCAGTGAATGCAGTGAACATTTTAATAAACTCCTGTCCCTTCTGAATTTGCTTAATGTACCTTATGTTATAAATCCTGATATGGTCAGGGGACTTGATTACTACACGAGGACGACCTTTGAGATCACGAGTAAGCAATTAGGTGCTCAAAATGCAGTGGCTGCAGGTGGACGATATGACAGACTTGTTGAGGATTTTGGTGGCCCTCCTACACCTGCGATTGGGTTTGCAATCGGGATGGAGAGGATTACAGCACTTGTTAAATCATCCTGTAAAGAAACCATCCCGGTGCCGGAGGTTTTTATTGCCACGATCGGAGAATCCGCAGAAAAAGAAGGCCTTGTTATTGCTGACAAGCTCAGAAACAAGGGGATATGGGTTGAAATTGGATATGCAGGTAATTCTTTAAAAAGTCAATTGAGAAAGGCAGACAGATTATCTGCCCATTATGTATTGATCATAGGTGACGATGAAATCGCAGCCGGCAAATTAAAATGGAAACGCCTCTCAGACGGAACCCGGGGCGAGATACCATTCAATGAAGTTTATAATTTCTTCAATTAGAATATTATTCAAAATAACTACATTACATAATCCCCGGTAACTTCCTGATTGAATTATATTTTTATTTAGTTTATTATTTGAAAGTGGAAAAATTTCTACAATGAGAAGATAACCTTGCTTTAAAGGCATTTTTTTTACAGCTATGGGTACAGTAATAGTTATTACTGAAAAAGTAAATCATGAATTATATACTTCATTTTCTCTTGAAGGAGAATCAGTAAAGATTTATCCTCTGAAAGGTGCCATCGATTTTAGTATGCAGAACTTCTCCGACCTCATTATCCTCGACTCAGGGTTTGAGGTTGAAAACGGCCTGGAACTGTTGAAGAAAATGAAAGCTCTGCTGCCAGGCACACCTGTTATCTTTCTCACTGATGTTGATTCTGAGGATGTCGTACTCAAGGCTTTCAAGACAGGAGCGAGAGACTTCTTTAAAAAACCGGTAAATATTGTTGAACTCCAGGAGACTGTTAAGGGTATCCTCTCGGTCAAAAAAGGAACAAAGGAGAGCAGAAAGAGATTTAGACAACGTGTTTTCCCCGATGAAGAAATTCTCCACACACCGACGACCAGTCAACCGATCAATATCATTCGTGTTATCCGTTATATTGAAGAGAACCTTTCAAGTGCGATTACTCTTGAAAAACTTGCACATGAAGCAAACACGAGTAAGTATCATTTCTGCAGACTTTTTAAAAAACATATAGGCCTGAGTCCTATGAAATTTGTCATATCTTTGAGAATAATGAAGGCAAAAAACCTCCTCAGAATGCCTAACTCTCATATTTCCTCAGTTGCTTCAGATGTTGGATTTAATGATCTCAGTAGTTTTATCGTACAGTTTAAAAAGTTCACGGGCACGACGCCCTCTCAATATAAAAAATCATGTAAGTAGTATCTGTCCATAAAGTCAGATTTTTCGTCATTCCTGCGGAGGCAGGAATCCAGAACCTCTTGAAAACACTGGATTCCGGCTTAAGGACTGCCGGAATGACAAAGAGCAAACGTTAGTTTATGGACAGACACTAAGTAATCACGCATATAAAAATTCTATGACGCAATTAAATAGCATAAAAAAGCAATATATTTATAGACATTGACGAATAAATAAAGTTATCATTTATCGGCGTAAAAAATCTTACCTTTTTTTAATTTCTTTCAACTAACAATTTAGCTAAAAAATTGATACATATAGGCATGATATGTCAAATGGTGTAAATGAAAAAAATGGGACAATTCTCATTCTTACTGATGGAGGATTTCCTGAATTCTATCGCATCCCGTTCCTGAAAAATAAGAAAGTCGAAATCCACAACTTTCAAGATACATCTGATATAGTAAAACATTGCCATATCGATATCGTACTCATCCATTGCACTGCTGATGTTGAAGCTGGATTAAACATATTAAGGAACAATAAGGCTAAGTGTCCGCACATACCTCATATCTTCATAACAGATATCGGTTACGAAGGTTTGGTGTTAAAAGTCTTTAGATCAGGTGCAAGGGATTTCTTTAGGAAACCCGTAAATATTTTTGAACTGAAAGATGCAGTTGAAGGTCTTCTCAATGTTAAACAATTATCAAGAGAGATCCGACGCCCCTTTCTTAATATCAGCAAATCGATTTAAAAATTCATCAATACTCGTCAATTTTTCAAAACAAACAAATTTGTATAGAGAGCAATTTTACCATAATAAAGGGCAACAATCTTATATCATTATTATACTGTAAGTACTAACATATCCTTAACCCAAAAACTGCAATTTAAATAATGCTGATGTTGCGAAAAAATTTATTTTTCGATACCTTAGCATACCTTTAACTAATGATATATGGAATATTTTAATGACTAAAACAAATAGAGATATTTTTAATAAAATCATCGAGTTAAAGAAATTTTTGAACAATGTCTGCATTATTCGGGTTAACCAAAATATTTGTATCTTTCGGAGCGGGGGATTTTTTTCGCTTAGTTATTCAATATTCTAAAAAATTCTAAAAAAGTTGTGTTGCAGGTTTTTTTCAAGAAAGCCAAACTTTCTAAGAAAAGGGTTCAGAAAGCTTCGCCTCTGAAAAGATGGCGGAACTGCCGAAACAAGACAGGCGACTTGGTTTTTTGTTTTGGGGGAAATGTAGATAACTAACGTAGGGTAATTCTTTAATCGATGGGCAGAGATGTCTGCCGAAAAGGAGGTGTGCAGGGAAATTTATAGGGGGTAGGCTCTTAGAGAAATTCAAGAGTTTTTTAGTAAAATTATTATACCTTGAAAGGGGGGTATGAAAATGAAAATTGCAATTAGGAGTGTTTGCTTATTGATTTTTGTAGGTTTAATTATGGCGTCCCAGCCAGCGTTTGCAGGAAATTGTATACAGGATGTATGGAACGCGCATGGCAACAAACAAAAACTTCAATGTACGGCCAATGACGTCACGCTTTCCGAAGTGACCAACATCTGCGTCAGCGACGGACAGGGGGGTTGCAGGTCGGACAACAAATGCACCCTGGGCGAGCCGGTCACGTTTACGGCGAATTTCAGGATGGACCTGACCGCCGATACGCGCTATGACATCGGCTTCTACGTCGCCACCGATGGCGGTGGCGACGACGGGGCCTTAACGGGACAGTGCGCGGCTACCAATGTCACTTCAGATAATTCTCCGACGTTCTATAATCTGGATGCGTCACCGGACATCTGCGGTGACATCACAGGCCGACTAGGTACCGCGTATAACCCTCAAATCGTCCGGTTTACGCTCACCACGGAGTGCGTAGATCCCAACAGCGACGGTTTCTTGGATCTGCCCTTCTGTACGACTTGGCGGCAGCCGGGGTCGAACCAAATTTGCACGAGCGCGAGCGATGTCTACCCCGGGTCGCCATCGAAGTGCAACTGTGGACTCCTGACAGTCCAAATCTTCACCGAGACGGCGACTCTGGAGGTGACGAAGACGAACTTGACGGGCGACGTCCCCGAGACGGGGGGCACTGTGACCTACAGCGTCGCGGTGAAGAACCTCGCGCAAGTGGTGTCCTTGACGCTGGACACCCTGACGGACGACCTCTACGGCGACATCACCACGACCGGACATGATGGCATTACGGCCACGACCTGCGCGGTCGGCCCGCCGGCGATTGCGGCGGGTGCCACGTACAACTGTCAGTTTACGGTAACCGTGGGGACAGGGGATACCGGTCAGACGATCACGGATACAGTGACCGCCTGCGGGACCGATAGCCAAGGCCACACCAATCTCTGCGACGACGATGACGCCTCCTACACCTACTCGGACGTGGTAACGCAGCCGGCCTTGACCAAGACCGCGACAGGGGCAAATTGCACGGTGGATGTGACCTACGCCGTGGTGGTGACCAACAACTCCACGGTCGACACGCTGACGCTGAACTCACTCTGCGACGATAAATTCGGCGATCTCACCGGGAACGCGGACACCGTTTGCGGCTTAGGGCCGTTTGGAACTATCGTGAGCACGGACTGCGGCAAGGATACGCTCCCCAATGGGGACCCAGGACCGGGAACGCTGCCGGCGGATATCGCGCCGAGTGGCAACTACAGCTGCTCGTTTGTGGGAAGGATCACCAGTTGTTTGAACGAGACGAACACGGTGACGGGAGGCCTGACGGATGATGACGGCATAAGCTACACGAAGTCCGATAACGCCCAGGTGAACATTTCCGTGACGTTCCCGTAGTAGGTTGAGCTGTCGTGAGCGACCTGCCTCATAGAGAGGCGCAGTAAGAAGAATGAACCTCCCGCCTGACCGGCGGGAGGTTTTTTTTGCACTTGCAGGGGGCTCAGGAAAAGACCCTGCGGCTTGCCCGCTCAGTAAACTGTGAAGCGCGTAGAGGTGCTGTTGGATGTCCCCTTCATCGTAGCAACCGCATCCGCTTGGTATAGGCCAGGCGGATCTTGGCGACTGAGCCGCAGTTTGTAAACGGCCCTGCCGTCAGCTCCGGTGGTCGCAGTTGCCGTGGCCATAACGCCATTCGATTTAGTGACCTTAAAGGTCACGGCGACATTGGTAACCGGTGAAGCCCCACAACTCACCCTGGCTGCAACGGAGACTGCCTGATTGCGGGTGTAGGTCGGGCGATCGGTGGAAACGCTTAGTACCTCGTCGAAGCCCACCGTCACCGCGGTCGTGGTTTCCGTCACCCAATCCGTCGTCACGGTCACGCCCGACTCAGGGTCTTGAAAACTCTGCCCCTCGACGAGGGCCGGATCTTTCCAGTCCCAGTAGATCGAACTCCCGCTTGCGGGGGTCATGTCCAGGAGATAGCTGCTGTTGCCGTTCGATTCGGTGCCGTAATGGATCAACACACCGTTCGGGACGTTCGTGTTGCCGGCCAGATACCCGTCGAAGCCGACGGTTTGACGGGACTCGACGTAGTACCAGGTCCGTCGTCCCGTGCTCGGGTCCGTCGACTTCTGGATCTTCAGCGCTTTCGGCTCTGACCCGGCGACTTCGTAGGTGTGCAGAAAATACGTCCCGGCGGTATTAACCGTCGTGATCGGCGGCGAAGCGCCGGAGTTCAACCAACCCAGTCGCTCCTTCTGAAACGCGTTATAGTGGGCAGAGGAGGAAGCCCCCATCATGTCCAGGGTATCGCCGTACTCGTAGGCGGTACAGCTCGGGCCGAGCGTGGTGGTGCCACAGTCCATCGAGTGTGAGTGGAAAAGGCCCAGTCCGTGTCCCAATTCATGGGCCGTCACCCCAAGCTCGAAATCCCCGGTGATCCAGCATTGAGAGGGACTGCCGCCAACCGTGGAAAGTCCCCAGAAATGGCAGGCATAGTTTTGAGGGAACGCATAGACGTAATGAGTATAGGCGGCCAGGTTGACCCCCGCCGCTGATGCGGCCGACTTCGCCTCGGCAGCGATGCCAGAGGTATCGCAGACAGTCGAGTCAAGGGGGATCGTGAACCAACCCACTACGTCGC
>Ga0315268_10005124_pt1 | contig 14128 bp, 14 predicted proteins | sample C1_top_MG_FD_204535 | JGI IMG/M metagenome (GOLD analysis project Ga0315268, IMG submission 204535) | Sediment microbial communities from Yellowstone Lake, YNP, Wyoming, USA - C1_top | ecosystem: Environmental > Aquatic > Freshwater > Lake > Sediment | place: USA: Wyoming | collected 2017-08-01 | reverse complement strand
GGGGGCGCGCGGAAAGCATATGATCTGTTTATGTGGGCAAGCTTATTGCGTTGAAGCTTGAGAAACCGTGGATGTTGGTTGGGCTGGAGCAGTTTCTCTCACCGAGAAGAACGCAACTGTCAGCAATATCCAGCCTATCCAGACTAGGATAAGACCGATGACTATTATGGTGAGGATGGCGCCGATTAGCATGAGCAAGCCTGCTGTTCCGAAAAGTCCAACATGAGTTTTTGTCGATAGCCGACCGAGCGACCTTCGGAAGAAAAACATTGCAACAACCAAGAAAACGAAGAGCACAACTAAAGCCAAGATCAACATCAAGAATACGGTTCCGAAAATGTCCAAGAAGGAAGTGAAATCCGTAATATGTTGCTGGAATGCGTTCGCAAGGCCTTGCCAGTCTCCAGCATTAATGTATGGTTGCGCCCAACTGGGAAGACTAGCTATGAAACTGATGAGGGCGACGACTAATGTCCCGAAGAAAGCGACCACTCCGATTATGCCCGTGATGAAGGCGTAGAGAGCGTTATTGAATATTCCCCTGTCGCCGTAGAAGTCAGCCATGCCGTGGAGGGCAATGAGGATTAGTATTATGCCTACGAGTCCTAGCAAGCCGACGAATGGTGTGCCAAATGTGCCTATTCCGGCGATGACAAGTAGTAACGCACCTACTCCGCCCATGTATTTAGACGATTCTAGAGTCATACATTAACCTCGCTAAAGGGGTTAAAAGTGAACAGCATAAAAGCTTTGCCTAAATCAAGCCTTCCTAGACCTAGATCTCAGTCTAAATGAGACATGCCTCCAAAATTATGATGGTAGATAAAGCACTTTCCATCCACTTTTTTCGAATACAAGCGCGTTCTACTCTACTACGATGAGGAATGTACAAACGAAGGCGATAGGCGATTAACGTATGACGTTTTATTCGTAGAATATGAGATTCTGTTCCTCCAAGCGTCCGTGAAGCTTCTGCACTGCGTCATAAACGTCCTGTTCTTTTTTCGCTCCGGTGCAAACTAGTTTTCCGCTCGCAAACAGAAGAATCACCACTTTTGGCTCGTCCATCCTGTAGATCAATCCTGGAAACTGCTCCGGCTCATACATGGTTTTTCCAAGTGTGCTCACTGCCTGTTCCAAGTCTATCTTTCCTCCTAAGCTTGCGGAGGCAACAATGTTTTGAATCTTTAACTCTGGGTTTCTGATGATGATTATTCCGCCCTTTTTCAACTCTTTAACAACATTCATAATAGCCCTGCGCGCTTCCTTTTCCGATCTCGCTCCCGTGCAAACCATTTTTCCAGAATTGAAAATCAGCGTGGCCGTCTTCGGTCTCTTGAGCCTAAACACTAATCCAGGAAATTGCTCTGGACGATACTCAACGCCTGGATAGCCCTTCACAACAGCGTTTAAGTCAACTTTCTGGTTTAAAGTGGCAGAAGCAACCACGTTTTCAATGCTTATTGTAGCTCTAGTCTTCGGCATAAAACACCACTTCTTATAGTGTAGCAGATGCTTAAATACCCTTTATAAACGTGCGTGTTATAAAAAAAGAGGGAGTTGCGGAGACATCTCCTGTTGTCGCGTGTGCAAGTCCTACCTGTGCGTAATCAGCGTCGCTTTTGTAAGTCTGCGGCTGTTATTTTCCGTTTTCTGAAACGGTTAACCCCGGTAACCGCGCGGCAGATGCGCGATAAAAGCCAGTATGAACACAAGTTATGAACTTGCGTTATTTCCCAATCTTAGCAGCATGTTTTTTCTTCTTTTGAATATTCTTTTTCTTCAATGAAGGCATACACTGATCTCCTTGAAGCAGTGCTTACCCTTAGCAATATTACATTCGTAAGTTTTTAAAGACTTTTCATCGACTAGGGATTCTAGGTTAGAAAAACAGGGGCTGTGTGGGAGATATCTCCACTTGGTGTGGGGTTCAAATCCCACTCCCGAGTTTATGAAGTCTTAAGCAGCTTCAACGCTTTTCTTTGCGTTTTTTCCTTTTCTCTTTTCTTTCCTTCTTAGTCATTGGCTTTTTCTTAGAACCTTGTCCCATGCCCAATTAAGTCACGCCATACTGAGGTTACGACGCCACAGCATTAAACTTGCGGTCGACACGCACACGCAAGTCCCACCCTATGCAAAAACCGAGAATCTAAACCTAACCCTACTAGTGATTTCGTTAACTTTCTTCAATTTTAGTTGCTTTCTCCCTTTGAGAGTAGTCTATTTTGTTTACTTTTGGCGGGCCCGCTGGGATTTGAACCCAGGATCTCCGGCTGTCCTTCTAAACGCTTAGTTAGAGGGCCGACGCGCTGTCCATGCTACGCCACGGGCCCACTGTCAGCCAATAGTCGCTTAGTGTTCTGTTGTCAAAAATATTAACCTTTACACATCGCCCTCATGGGCAATAGTTATAAACCTCTGCAAAAGATTTTTTTCTTGTAGAACGATGGGAAAGGCTACAAACGTTAGGAGGAAAAAACCGTGAGGTATTTCACTAACACGTTTTTCGTCGAAGTGGAATACACTTGTCCACGGCACGGTCTGGAGCGCTGGCGAATAAGAGTCTCGAAATTGTGGAACGTGGGAATGAAAGAAATAATCCCACGGTACGGTGAGAACAAGAGTGCCTTCATCAAGAATCTACGCGTCGGACCAGACGTAACTCAAGGCGAACTCGAAGACTTTCTCACCCGCTACTTCTACGACAAAGGCCTAGACAACCTGCGCATAAGATACCTGCTGAGATAGAGAGAAGGTTATTCGATAAAAATAGCAGGACGATACGGTCTGGCTAGTTCGGCGCGTTTTTTAGGGTCATCCCGTTTAGGGTCGGTTTCGTTGTAGACTTGAATTTTTGCGTCGAATTCTCTCTCGAAGAAACCAACCGCTTCTGCTAGCGATTTCTCTTCGTTTATCTTGCTGATTTGTAGTTGTCTTTGTTTCTTGTCGCTGGGCATACGGTTGACTTCTTCAATCAATTGAGGCACAAACTTTGCCACCTGCTTTGCATATGTTTTCAGTTCTTTGTCTTGCATCAGTTCCTTCATCAACTCCGCCATAGCAACTGTTTTTCTCACTGCTGCTTCCAAGATTTTCATGTAAACTCTCCACTTCCATCCAGCAGCCGTGTAATAGCAGATTTTTTTTGGCGCAATTTTGGTGGCGTTCAGTATGTTTTGTGTGTCGTCGAGCACGTTTTTAACTAGGTTTTCGGCTTCTTCGGCTTCTGTGTTAACTTTGCTTTTGTCACACTCTGGCCATGGGCTGGTGGAGATGAACTGTTTTTCGTCCATTTTGTTCCAGATTTCTTCACACAGGTGCGGCGCGAATGGTGCCATGAGTCTTGTCCAGATGCTGAATGCTTCCTTTAACGCTTTGGCGTTTGTATCGCCTTTTCTTCGCGTGTACCAGCGGAAGTCGTTCCAGGTTTCGTACAATGCGTTTTCTATGGCTGTGCGCGTTTTCATGTTTTCCAGATTCTCTGTAACTGTTTTTATGCGGTTCTGCAGCATACTCAATAGCCATTGTTCTAGATGCCCTGTTTTTGCGTCTTTGGCATTTTCAGTGACGCTCTCTGCCAGTCGGTAGAAGGATTCCAGTTTGGCGTTTAGGTCTTTGATGTTTTCGCTGCGCCAGTCGGGGTCGTCCATGCCTTCTGCGCCTAGTAAGAGTGCGCATCTTGTGGCGTCGGCGCCATATTGTTCGATGGCTTTGTGCAGTGTGATGAAGTTGCCTTTTGACTTGCTCATCTTGTTGCCTTCTATCATTAGCATGCCGTTTACGCCTATGGCTCTTGGCCAGTGCTCTTCTGAAAACAACGCCACATGATGGAACAGGAAGAAGGTCAAATGGTTGGGCACGAGTTCCTTAGCAGAATTACGCAAGTCGACTGGGTACCAGTACAGGAATTCTTCTCGCATGGCTCGTAGGATTTCTGGTTTTATTCGGGTTTTTTCCGTTATAACGCTTGTTTTGCCTTTTCCGTAGAAAATGTAATCGAACACTTCGAGCGTCAACCGTTCAGGCTTTATGTCGTGCTGGCGGATGTGCTTGTTTATGGTGTAGAACGCCATGTAAACGGTCGAATCGCTGAGAGTTTCGATTATCCAGCCTGGGCTCCATTTTAGTGGTGTGCCGAAGCCCGTTTTGCGTGCGCACGCCCACTCTTTTAGCCAGTCGATTATGGTTAGGAACCATGGCACGGCGGTTTCAGGATACACTTTGGCTTGGGCTAGGGCTTGTTTGGTTTTTTCTTTCCATTCTGGGTCGTTGTAGGTGAGGAACCATTGGTCTTCGAGGATTTTGACTATGCATGGCGTCATGCAGCGACAGACAACTGGCTGGGGCAGGTTGTACATGGTGTCGGCGATGCCTTTACGCTTAAAGTCTTGAATCAGCTGGTCTTTTACGTTTCGTACTAGTTTTCCTGCGTACTCGCCGCAGTTCACCTTTAGCACACCGCTGTGGAATTCTTTTTTGTAAAGTATCTTAGTCGCTTCGTCTGCCTTGGGGTCGTGCTGGTCTTTTGCGCCCAGTTGTTCTGCGATTTCGACGGCTGGGTATTCGCCGTATTCTTCGATTTTTATGATTGATATGGGCTTGATTGCCTTCACTGATTCTGGGGTTATGTTGAATTCTTTTAATGGTTCTGGGTTCACTTGCAAATCATGCAGGGCTAGCCAATCGTAAGGCGCGTGTGCTGGGACGCTGTACACAACGCCCGTGGCGTGTTCTGGGTCGACGAACCAGCCAGGCAGGATGAGAAGTTTTTGGTTGTTTACTGGGTTCTGGCAGTTTTTGCCGATTAAATCGCGTCCTTTGAATGTGCTTATGATTGTGATTTTGTGTAGTTGTTCTTTGAGCTTAGCGGCTGCGGTTTGGCTGATTATCCATGTTTCCTTATCGACGCGAGCTTTCACGTACGTAGCGTCTGGGTTAAGCCACAAGTTAGTGACTCCGTAGATGGTTTCTGGACGAAAAGTGGCTGCGGGTAGATAAGCGTCTTCGATTTTGAATTTGATTAGCGTGTACTCTTCTGGCACAACGCCCTCGCCCTCTTGTCTGTCGGCGTCGCCTGTTGGGCTTTCATCATGCGGACACCACACGACTGGGTGTGTGCCCTTGGTGACGTATCCTTTTTCTCTTAGGCGTTCGTACTGCCACTCCACGAATTTTTGGAATGTGGGCGTGACTGTGTGGAATTCTCTGCGCCAATCTATGCTGAAGCCTGCTTTTTTGGCTGTTTCGCGTCCTTCATCCGTGTAATACTGAGCCATGTACAATGGGTCGCCGAATTTCGCTAATTCTTGTTGTGGGACGCCGTCGACTTCTCTTAATGCCCGTATGAATTCCGTGTCGCCCTTGCGTACGCGTTCGCTGGCGCCAGCTAAAGGTTGTCCTGTCCAGTGCCATGCCCACGGAAAGAGCACGTTGTAGCCTTGCATGCGTTTGAAGCGGGCGTAGGCGTCTACGCGCGTGGCTGTGAAGCCGTGTCCCACGTGTAATGGTCCATTCATGTATGGATAGGGAAAGGTTACGAAGTATTTCTTTCGCTTAGAATCAGGGTCGGCTTCGAATAAGTGCGCTTCTTGCCATTTCTTTTGCCATTTGGCTTCGACGCGTTTTAAAAGTGCCATGAAAGGTTTTGAACTATGGGGTGGACTATTAAAAGTTTCGTTAGGCTTTATTGAGGTAGCGATCCCTCATACTAAGCACCACACAAAAGACAAGCAGAAGCAATATTAAACTATTTCGCTTCTTACTTCCACAGTAAGCAAGTCATCTTTTTTCGCAGCATATTCATATCCGTTAATAATATCTGTTAGTATTCCTAGTTCCCTGTAAGTTTGCCATATTCTGTTTGCAACATTACGAGGCTTGTGATCTTCCGGTAATCGTGCAACTATGTTTCCAGACTTGGAAATTACTTTACAACCACAAGCAAGTGCCTCTAGTGCAGTTTTACTAAGTGAATGTCCTACGTATTTAGCGTCTATGTAATACTCGAATTGACATAGAAATCTTCCCAGTTCGACATATGGAATAGGATTATTTTCTCTGTCGTGAAGAACAAGTGATAATTCGTTTGCTTTTGCGAATTGATTCGCTACTTCGTCAGCACCATATCTAAAACTTAGAGCAGAGTTAGCCACTCGTTCAATGCTGTTATCAGGAAAGAATAATTCGTTGTCAATTGGATTTGGAAGATATTCACCAACATTAGGGTAATCGTAGGTCCATACGTCTTCTACCGAGTAAAAAACTTTGTTCGCCTTGCACCACAGGTGTTCCTTCTCTCCCCATTTGTCTCGTATATCTGTTCCATGGTAATGAAGAATGATGGGCTTATTCCCGTAACAGGTTCGAATATACGGAATGATTTTGTCCACTCCATGAATATGTAAAACATCGAATTTCCTTGCTTTCAAAAAGCTTTTTAGACAGAATACTGTTGATCAGCAATCCCAAACTTCACCAAGGGTGGTAAAGCCGAATTTATCAAACTCTTTTCGCATCACCACCTGACTTTCAGTTGGGTACATTGAATCCATGAATTTTGCAATAACACTACCAACTCCAGCAGTGTTCCAGATGTGCAGAATCTTCAACTTATTATATTGTTTCTTCATATAATGCTACGACCAACTGTCAAATCATTTGGCGCACTTGGATTCTGATTTAGACTTAGAACTGTAGTGTCTTTATTATATTTCTGAATTGAAAATTCATATTTCAACTACTGCCGAACATGCATCATGAAACTATTGTTTCGGATAAGTGTTGGACTTTTTAGACGTTTTTTTCAGAAGTCGCCGTAGCATTTCTTTGGCTATTTCCTTGGCTCCTTGTGTTTTGTAGGTTTTTGTTCCGCCGCCTTGGGCGAATTCTGGTCTACCGCTTCCTCCTCCACCTAAGACTGGAGCTACTGCTTTGGCTATTTCTGCTGCGTTTACGCCTTTTTCTACGGCTTCTTTTCCAGCCATAATCACAAATCTTGCCGTTTTTTCATTTTTGCCGATGAAGAAGAACACTGCGTTTGTGTCTTTTTTGACGAGTTCGCCTGCTGTTTTTATCATCTGGTCAACGTCTAACGGTTCGAACTCTTTCGTCACAAACTTGACTTTCCCTACCTGCACGGTCTCCATAGCTTCGATTTGCCCACTCTCTCTGGCAGCCAATTCCTTTATGAGTCGTTCTTTCTCTTTTCTGGCGCTCTTCCACTCCTCAATAACACGCTCAGCGGTGGGCACAAGCTTCTCGACAGGCGCGTTAAGAACTTCTGCGAGTTTTGCGATTAGCTTTTCACTTTCTTGCGCTACTTTAACCGCATAAGCCCCCGTCGTGTAGATGATGCGTTCTCTGCCGTCCTGAACCCGCTCCGTGTGCAAAATCTTCAGGTAACCCAGTTCACTCGTATTCTTCACGTGTGTGCCTGCGCAGGCTTCGGCTTCCCAGTCGCCCACTCTCACTACACGAATCTCCTTACCCGGCACCGCACCGCCCTGATAAAGCCTAAACCCGTACTCTGCCTCCGCCTCGTTTCTGGGCAGCCACGCACACTCAACCTTAATACCCTCGGTCAAGGCTTGGTTGGCTAATTCTTCTATCTTCTGCGTCTCCTCCAACGATAAACGCCTAAAATGCGAGATGTCCAGCCTAGACCTTTCCACATCCTTCTGCGTGCCCGACTGCCAAACATGCTCACCCAACACACGCCTTGCAGCGCCCATAATCAAGTGCGTAGCAGTATGCGCCTTCATAAGGCTATAACGCCTAGCCCAATCAATACTACCCTCAACCGAAACACCCTCACGTGGAACACCACCCTCCACCATGTGAACAATTACCCGCCCAACCTTCTGCACATCAACAACCTTACACTTATTACCACCAAACTCCAAAACGCCAACGTCAGCGGGTTGTCCACCACCCTCGGGATAAAACACCGTCTCATCCAGCACCACGTAGCGCCTGTCCAGAACACGAAGAACCTTTGCCTTGAATTTCATCTGATAAGAATCATCATAATAGAGCATACGAGTCTCGGGCAAATCAGCCACTAACGCCTCCAGCCTCTTCGCCAACTCAGCCTCCTCCTTCGGCGGCTCAACCAAATGCCTCGCCGCAATCATAGCGTAAAAATTGTCAGGCACCTCGACCGAAACGCCCTCTGTAGTGGCTGTTTCACGCACAACCTCGGGTGGAAGCCCATGCGAATCATACAACTCCACCAAGGTCTCGCTCGGAACGCGCCTGGCCTTCTTTGCCTTCAACTCCTGCGCGATACGCTTAACGAGCAGTCTGCCTCTCTCAAGTGTCTGTTGATACTTCTCCCGTTCCACCTGCAGCATAGTTTGAATCTCGTCACGCATCACCTCCAAGCGCGGAAAATCATCCCTGTAAGCCTTAATCTGCATGTCGATGATTTCAGGCAGCCTGTCCTCGATGCCCAAGGTTTTCAGCAGGCGATAAGTGCGCCTGATAATCAAACGCGCCAAATACCCCTCCTCCACATTAGACGGCACAACACTCTCGGCGAGCATAAAAGCCAAGCATTTAGTGTGGTCTGCCACCGCGAAGGCGTTTTCTATGGGAAGCATCATCTCACTAAGCCGCTTAGGCTGCATATTGACGCATTTCGCTACTTCTGCCCACGCTTTGGCCCTGTTGGTAAGTTTCTCCACGTTCATCCTGCCAGAAAACGCCGCAACCTTAGCCAGCAGGTCCTCGTCAACGTCACGTAAGCTGGCCATGTCCATGATGTTATCAAGAGTCTTGCCATAAAGGGCGTGGAAACCGCTTAATGTTCCTTGCGAAACCCAAACATAACGCTCGATGCCGTAGCCTGTGTCGACGGTGCGGATGGGCAACTCCACAAACCTGTCGTTTTCTACTTTGAACTTCATGAACACAAGCGTGGCCAATTCGAGCCCGCGCACGATGGTTTCTAGGTCTGGGCCTGCGTTGCCGCCGCCCGCCCACACGTCTTCCTTGTAGATGATTTCTTCTTCGGGGATTCCGAGCGCTTTGGTGGCGAACTCGTGATGAAGCTTAACTGTCTGGTCTTTCCAGTACACTTCCTTGTCGGGATAGTTGAAGGCGTGATGTCCGCCCATCTCGAAAATGGTAAAGTGTCTGCCGAAAGTGGGTCCGACGTTGTCTACGTCGACGAAGCGTATGCACGGCTGACTAATCACGAGTGGATTTGCAGGCGGTGGGACGATACCATTGGTGACGTAGGGTTGAAAGTCCACGATGCTCGCTGAAGTGAAGTACAAGTCGTCTCGCCACCTTGACACGACGGGGTAGGGCGCGATTCGTTTGTGTCCATGTTTTTCGAAAAAAGATAGGAACTCCTCGCGCATCTCACGCAGGCTATACGCCTTCTTCGTAGGCGGGCAGCCGATGAAACTGTACGGCGCACAGCCTTCAGCCGTGGATTCGCCACAGGTCTCCATCTCGGGGTTCATCGTCCAAAAATATTCTTTGCATTTTGGGCACTGCTTTCTCACGTAGCCGTTTTCGTCAAAGAAAGGAACATGATACTCTTCCTCTGGAAAGCGATGGGATTTCATGCGTTTTGCCTCCATATCACGACTCGCAATTTTAAGGGTTAAGGATAGATTAAAAACTATTGCACGTAGACACCCAAAAAACATCCAAAAATAAAAACCTAAAAAGTGACAAAATGAGTTTAATCATATTTGGATCATATAGTGAACCGGGTCTAGAGAAGCGCAACGCAGATTCGCAGAGAACAAATCTTAACTTTCCAAAACTATCATTCTAAAAAAGACACAAACATGAAACTCATCATAGCCTCCACACAAGATCCTGCTAGCATGAACATAGCACAGCAAATAATAGAACAACACAAACTCCAAAAAACAAACCAAACCTACCAAGAACTCCCCATTTACCAACAAACCACCGAAAACACAGAAATCAAACTCGTCACCATAAAAACCGAAACCATCCAAGCCCAACATATCACCAACGACTTCGCGCCAGAACTTATAATCTTCGTTTCAAGACACCGCAGCAAAAGCGGAATCCCAACACTCTCGGTACACACGCCAGGCAACTTAACCAATCAAGCCGAAAAAGGCGGATTACCCAAACAAATCAGCATAGCACCAGCAAGCGCCATGAAAACCGCACTCAAGGAAATGGCACGACAAGTAAAGGAAAAGCAATTAGATTACAAAATCTCATACGAATGCACACACCATGGGCCTTCGCTAAACATGCCAACCATGTTCGCCGAACTCGGCAGCTCGCTAACCCAATGGAAAGACACTAAAGCCGCAGAAGCCGTAGCTCACGCCGCCATGACCGCGGCAGAAACACACGCCACATACCCCGCCGCAATCGGCATCGGAGGACCACACTACAACGAAAAATTCACCAAAATCGCCCTGACCACATCCACAGCGTTCGGACACATGATACCCAAACACGCTATCGCCCAAATCGATGCCGCAACGCTTAAACAATGCACAGAAAGAACGGTGGAAAAAGTCGAAACAATCATCCTCGACTGGAAAGGAATAAAAGGCGAAGACAAAGAAAACCTCATCAAAATCATCGCCCAAACAGGCTTAAAGATGGAAAAAGTATAAGTCCTAAAATACCTTTTTATATTAGACTTCAATGTTGAGTTTGCGAGAAGAATAAACTATGAGCAGCATCAGATCATTCCTCTCCTCAGCCAGAAGATTACTGCGCCTGGCAACAAAGCCTGGAAGAAGCGAGCTCTGGCTCTCGATAAAAATCTGCTTCCTAGGCACCGCGCTCATCGGGGTAATAGGCTTCATCATAAAGCTCATAGCCACAACCATCATGGGAAGGCCTCCTTCAGGTTAATGGAGGACTGAAAGACTTTGGCGGAGGAAAAAGGTTCAACAGCAATTTTCGCAGTACGCACAACAGCAGGCCAAGAGAAAAACGTAGCAAACCTCATCGCAGCCAAAGTCGCAATGGCAAAACTTCCAATCAAAGCCATAATCGTGCCCGAAATGCTGAAAGGCTACGTGTTCGTCGAAGCTGAAGGACCACATTTTGTGGAAGACGCCATAGCGGGAATAAAGCACGTTCGCTCCAGAGTTTCAGGTATTGTAAACTTTTCAGAAATCGAACGCCACATAGTCGTAAAATCTGTCATTGACGAATTGGGCATTGACGATGTTGTCGAAATCATAAGCGGGCCATTCAAGGGAATGCAGGCGAAGATAACGAGAATCGACAAAACCAAGAACGAAGTCACACTGGAACTGTTAGAAGCCACCTTCACTCTTCCAATCACGGTACACGCAGATTACGTCAAAATAGTAAAAAAAGCAAAAAGTGAATAATTATGGTAGAAAAAAAAGTCGTAGAAGCCCTCGTGAGCGGCGGCCAAGCAAACGCAGGACCACCACTAGGCCCTGCGCTGGGACCATTGGGTGTCAACGTGGTCGCCATCGTGAACAAGATTAACGAGTTGACCAAAGATTACGCGGGAATGAAGGTTCCAGTAAAAATTTCCGTGAATCCAGACGACAAGACTTTTGAGGTTTCTGTTGGCACGCCCACCATCTCTGCGCTGATTGTTAGTGAGTTGAAAATTGAGAAGGGCTCAGGCTCGCCAAAAGCCAACAAAGTGGGAGACCTCAAACTGGAAGCCGCACTGCGCATCGCAAAAGTGAAGCAGCCACAACTGTTGGCGAAAAACCTGAAACTCGCCGTGAAAGAAGTGCTAGGCAGCTGTGTCAGCATGGGCGTTACCGTGGAAGGTCGTGACCCGCGAGAGGTGCAAAAAGAAATCGACGAAGGAAAATACGGCGAACTCTTAGGAAAAGAAGCTTAATCCTCAGGCAAGCAAACGAGTCAACACAATCCAAACAAAGTCTCCAAAAATCAAAGCCGTGATTAATCCTGCCGTTATGAAAACCAGCATGGGCAAACCTGGAGTCGCCCAAACATATTCGATTTTTTCTCTCTTCGCGGCGGCTAAGACGCGGTTGACAATTTCTTCTCTTTCTTCATCTTTCGGAAAAACGAGCAGTTTTCGTTTACTTTCACCCTCTTCTGAAACCTGTATGTCTTCGAGTGGATAAAGAAAACTACTTTTTTCAAGTTTACCGATGGGAATTTTGTAACCGCTGAGCAGTGCGAGTATTTTCCGTCCTTTTGACTCGTTTTCGAAACTCTCGAAAAGTCGTCTGCTCGTTTTTTGCCGCCAAAAAGCATTTCTCGAAAGCACATAAAGCACGCTCAAAGCCGCGATTATTATCGCGTTGCTGAAAACGCTTAACGGAAAAATGAGCGTAACAGAAGCAAGAGAGATGAAGTTTGAGGGATAAAAGGGAAGTGTGAGAGAAAGACAAATCAACGCTTTAGCGTCGGCGCCTCCGAAAGCTCCAACATAGAAAAGCGCCACAGCCAAGGCGGATGTCACTCCTGCGGAAACCCCAAACCAGTAAAGCATGTCATAAGAGAAATCATAAAGAAACAGTAAAACCAATGTCAAGGCTGTGCCTATGGGCGCAAAGAAAACCCAAACCCAGTTGCTGACCTCGCGTGTTTTTAAATCACTCCAAGAAGCGTAAAGCAGAAACAGCAAAGAAACAAAAACCTGCAACCCTTCCACAAAAACTACCATCTGATAACTCATCGACGCCACCATTATTTTTCTAGATAGCCCTTATTATAAAAGAAGGAATAATAAAATAGTTTTCAATTCGCACGTTCTCTGCAAAGAGAAAAGTGTAGGGGAAATTATGGGTTTGCGTTGCTCTGCGAAGTGTAGGCGGTTCCAGGTTCAGTTGCTATGCTATAGTAGTATGTTTGTCCCACGGTGTATGCTGTTCCGAGACTCGAGATTGGCCATTGAATGGTTATTGTTACAATCTTCTGAGGTTCGATTGTGGCGTTTATGCCTGCTATGCAGTTGGCAGTTATCAGAGCAAGATTGCTTGAAGAAGTGCCAAAGTACACACGAACAACTTTCACGGTCGATGTTCCAATGTTTTTTACGTAGATGTCTGTTCTGTTGTGCGCTGCCGTAGTCGGAGTGCCGTACCATCTCACGTTCTCGGTGGTGATTAACGCGCCTGCCTGATTTGTTTGTGCTCCCATATATGTCATTACCCAAGCGTAAGTGACAATTATAGCTGCTACCGCGATTACTATGAGCAGCAATGTGGCTAAGATTGGCGAAATACCCTTCTTGGACTTTAACATCTTAAACAAGGTCAAATTTACACCTCATCTTGCTTCGTAAACTTTACTAAAATGATTATTTAACATATATGAACCCACAATAAAGATTCCAAATCTCCTCTTTTTGTAAACGATTAAGGTGTCATATTGACTAAGTGTATACTGCTTAGAACAAAAGCAGAAAAGAAAAAGAGAGAGGAAAAAGAGTGGGTCTTAAGATGAGACCACTAGCTGCAGGTTTACCGTTACCGAGTCCGATATCGTCGCATCGCCGTTCCAGTATATATCCCATTGGACACGCCACGCAGTACTAGCAGGAATGCTAACTACTCCCGTTGTACTGACTTGTCCACTTTCACCAGGAACCAAGTAAATGTTGACACCTTTCTTTGTTGAACCATCGTACATTGTAACGTTTATGTAGTTGAGGTGTGTCTGGGTGTTTCCAGTCCATGCGCTGAGTTTCAATTCAATATTATGGGGGGTTGAAGTATCTGTGTTAGTTATGTCAACTGGATCAGAAACTGTTGCCAAGCTACCGATTTGTCCGTTCATTGACGTGAATGTAACCTTTTGTCCCGAATCTGTAATACTGCCTCCAACAGTGGAAAAATCATTGCCTTCCGTGAATTGGATTTTGTTTCCTGCTACGCCTACTGTTGCGTTCATGTACATGGTGTAGTAGATGCTGGCGCTTACTGATGCGATGAGCAGCGATGACAATAACAAAAAGAGAAGCTTCAGTGACTTGCTACCGCGTATATGTTTTAGTTCCATTGTTTCTTTTCACCTCCGCTTGTTATTGTTTTTGTTTTTTGTTTTCCCACCAGAGTCTTAGGAGTATGAAGACGCTGGCTCCTAGGACAATGACACATGCTACTCCCAAGATTGCCGCGAAAGTTAGGAACGTCACGTTTTGCCACGT
>Ga0315268_10005123_pt1 | contig 14130 bp, 15 predicted proteins | sample C1_top_MG_FD_204535 | JGI IMG/M metagenome (GOLD analysis project Ga0315268, IMG submission 204535) | Sediment microbial communities from Yellowstone Lake, YNP, Wyoming, USA - C1_top | ecosystem: Environmental > Aquatic > Freshwater > Lake > Sediment | place: USA: Wyoming | collected 2017-08-01 | reverse complement strand
AGTCTTTAAGAGTCATGATTCTACAATTGTTGTATCTTAACCTACCCAATTACAACCACAATATTCACATTCTGTTTGGGCTGAAAATTGTGAACAATCTCTCGTTCCAGGATCTCTACATGTACTTGTATAATAGCAAAGACAGCGCTCGCAATTATCTGGATCACCTTGCCAAGTTGCACATGAACTTATAGTTCCAGTACAAGAACTGATAGGAATTGTAGTTGTCGTAGTACTAGCAAGACAAGAATCAGGCAAGTTTAATTTATCTAAACACCAAACATCATTACCTGCATTTTGACCAATTAAATCACCATCTCTTAAATCTATTTTTTGATCCCTGACAACATCGGTAACATAATTATTATTCTGGATCCATCTTGGATCAGTGCAGGTTGCACCAAAAGCAGCACTGTATTTGTCCAGTAAAATTTTACAGTTTGGTGATATTGTCGTTGTTAGACAACAGCATGCATCACCTTTTATCGTCCCACCACCATATCCTTTATTTATACAATCATCATTGCAAGAAGTCCAAGAATTACAGATATTTGGACCAACCTTTTGATATGGATTGCATTGACTAATCAACCAATAATACTGGCCTCCTCCTGAATCATAGCAACAACAATCTGGAGTTTCACTAGTAGCACAACTACTCCCACATGATTGTGTGGGTATCGTATTAGCAAATCCATTACCAGTTCTTATTCTATATATTAAACCAAGATAATCTTCTACCACTTTAGAACCATCAAATACAGGATATTTATATTTCTTATCATCTGTTTTGTCTTTTACTTCCATTATAACTTTCACAGTTATTGTGACTTGGCAATGATCAAAACTACCACCAACAGAAATTGGTTTAACATCATAATTCTCTACAGTCAAGGCAATCTGAACATTTTTATCTGCATGATTGTTGTTAAAATTATTTTTAAAATCATCTTCAACAACAGGTCTTATTTTACTCTTAACATTATCAACAGTACATTGATCTTCTGTATTTATTTCAGCATTTATTTTTTCTCTTACTTTTACACCGATTTTATCATTTAAAATTAAATCGTTCGTAAAACCCCAAACACCCTTAAAAAATGTTCTAACTCTTCCACTTGGTTTGAATGTACGATCAAAAATTAAACCATCTTTTTCTTTTTTAAAGTCGATTTCATTAAACTCTATAGAGACTGAACCTTCAATGAGTGGAGGAGAACCATCCTCCCATTTTAAATCAGGAAATTTTATTGTATTTGGTTTTACATTTGGGTTTGGTATATCAATCTTTCCATTGTTTTGAGCAAATTCACTGTAATCAGTGAGATATTCATTCACATGTACTGTTGTATTTCCTATAATCCAATTTCTAATAGTAGTCTCATCTGGCATTGTAGAACCATAATCAAACCATAAATTTTGACCCTGATTTTTTATATCATATATACCTTGTAACAAGGACAACTCAACAGCATTTTGGAAAGACCTTACATAAGTTTCTACATTATCTCCTTGGGATAACAATGGCACTTCGCTCATGAATCTTCCAACGACATATTCGAATCTAATAAAGTAACTGACTACAAAATATTCGATAAGTAGTAATAAACCTAAAACTAGGATGACAGCAATTATACCTACCATTCCTTTACTCATTTTATTCACTTTAAGGTTTTATTTTAACAACACTATTAAACGTAAGAGTTACGATTCTATCTGTTCCATTATAAATAATCGGTACTGGGTATAAACCTAAATTTTTTACCTGGACAGTATTAACAGAACACCCACCTTTACAATATTGATCCCACCCAGATTGTGTAGCAAATACAGAAGATTGTTCTCCAAAACGTGAGCCACACTCAGTTCCAGCACATTCATATATTGTTTGTCCTACATTATCAGTGGTACTTTTTGCATAACAATTACAATAAACTTCTTTTTCAATGATAACATCATCGAGTTCAAGATGATATAATTGATATGTTTTTTGTCCTGTATTTTCTATAAACCATCTATTTATGATTTTTTCCATTTGTGTTTTCCAGTCACCATAATTTTTCCCATCCTTTCCATTGTAAAAAATTTTATTCAAAGCTACTGCAGAACTATCATCTTTAATATCGGCTGAAAATAGAGCCATGGGTATATCATTTTCCTTACTCCAAAGGTAATAATCAACCATCGATTGCGTTACGTGAATTTTAAAACTTAATATAAAAATTATGACAAATAGGACTGCAAAAACTGCAACAGCGAATTCCATAATAAAAAATGTAATAAAACCTTTCTTTTTTTTCATATCATCACGACGCCGGTATTATTAAATTTATACCCTCGCTAGTAGCGTTTATGTTAACTGCTTTGCACCCATCCTTTAAAAATAAAGTTTTAGCAGTCAATAAAAGTTGACAATTTTTTCCTTGGTATCCTGTTGGTATCAGCTCATCTATCTTACACACCATGATATTATCAGATGGTTCTGCATAGAAACGTTTACAAGCTCCTGTAATAGAATAACTATTACTCATACATATGATTCCATTCTTGTTTATTGTTAAAGTTTTGATTTCAGGTCCCACACGAACAGATTTCAATACTTCTTCATCATAACTTTTTTCTAATCTTAAAGAAGATTGTGATATCCAAAAAGCTATTTCTGCTAGAGGAGTTTTCATCAAAGTTATATTGGCAATTCCAGGTTTGTATACGTTATAATTAGAATCGTATACTACAACAGGCATCTCCAAATATCCTTTAATTCTTTGATAATCAAAATAACAGGTATTGCTCATATCAAATATAAGATTTCCAAAATTTTTGCTTATTATTCCTTGTTCATTCCCTCCTTCTACGAACTCTTTAACGCTGAAATTATAATCATATTCCGGAATTTCACAATTTTTCTCCCATTCATCCCTCTTAGGAGTCATCCCAGAAAACCATTCATCTTCTTTGTACTGATTTAACTTACTCTTATCTATGATCAATTTCTCTTTAGTGATGAGTCTGTTGTTCAACAAAAAATTTAACAAGTTATTAGCATGTCTTTGAGCATCAGCACTATAAGACACAACCCTCATGTCTAAATACCTATCCAATACGAAGAGTAAGACCCCTATCAAAAAAGCATAACCAACTACTACCAATATTACAGTCGGTACAGTTAGTCTTACCATTAGACACCACTATTTTTTGTCAAAAAAAGATTGATCTTATCAAAATCATTCATCTTGTTCATCTCAAACGTAAAACTAATAGCATCTTCTATGGTTAACTTATCCACTGGGTTTATTACTGGGTTTAATGTTGAAATGTCTAAAACAGATGATGAACAGTCTGTTGAGGTATAACGTGAAGCGCTTTTAACACATACAGTTTTATTCTTTATTGTTATGTTGTAAAGAATATTATTTGTAACATTCCCGTATGTTATTTTTTTCACATCTCCAGTCAAACCAAGAGATAAAGTCATCAATCCAGCAATATCTGTAGCCGTGGATTCAGATGGTCTTAGTCCATACACGTACATTTGTTTTTCAGCTTCCCATATTACCAGTATTATTGTTAACAATGTGAGTATCGTGGCTACAGTTATTATTATTACGTCACTTGCTGTTAAACTCATAAATTTTCCACCATCAACTCGGCTCTGTCTTCAAAAATTTTAAATGGATAGCTTCCTTGGGTTAAAGTTTGACCTTTAAAATCCCATGTAATGCCCGTATAATATTCAACCGGTTTACCCTCTGTTACTGTCGTATATTGAACGGTCAAATTTAGACCAGTTGTTGTAATAGATTTAACGCAATCCTTAACTTCAAAGTAAACTATTTCATAACCTGGTCTTCCTCTTATTTCATTGGCTTTGTTCATGATTTTGAAAATTTCATCTTCTTGTCCTCTTGGGCAGATATCTTTAACAAAACCTGTTGTAAGAGCAATTAAAATTATTATTATCCCTGCTATCACCACGACAATACACAAGAATACTTCAATCGTCCACTTTGATGTAGCTTTTGAATGCATGAATTATATTTGGTTATATGAAATATTATTGTTTTATAATTTTGTTGTGGATTTGATTGCAATAACACTATTAGAAAAAACTTTAATATCCCAAGTTCCCTCAGTCAATGACATATCAACTAATCCATTAGTACCTTCCATCTGCCAATCAGCTTCTGTTGGTATTTTTTCTTCTAATCCATCTTCCCATACTAATTTTACAATTTTTTTTTCTACATTATTTTCAACAACTTTTTGAAAAACTATTTCTTTCGTACAATCTGTTTTAACAATAAAACCCTGAACGACGTTGTAACTTAAAGGTTGAACATTATTCATTCTTTTAAAATTCTCTAGTTCTCTTAACACTCTTGCTAAGTCATCTATTTGGGATCTTTTACATGCAATCTTCAATTCTGTTGTGACCAATGGAACAAAGGACAGAAAAAGAATTAACGAGAGCGCTATAATAATGATAAGTTTTAATGTTTCTGCGGTAGCTTTTGTCATTGTTGATCATTTTGAAAATTCTAGGCTGGTAAGTAACCTTTGCAATCGTCTTTAGCGCCATTACAATTGTCACGTGCAGTAACAGTCAATTTCCCATTTGTAATACAATCTTGCAGTTTTGGATTCATCTTAGGTCCACCTGAATAATCACCACTCGATGTTTTCGTCAATTCACAGTTTCCACACCATGCAGACATCATTGCTGCACATGCTTGGTCCGACAAAGGTGAATTCCAAACATACTTGTATATTATGAAAACTATAATCGCTACCACAATTATAACGAGTAGCATTTTCGCTATAGTTTCAGTTGCTATTCCTTTACTCATATTCATATTTCTCGTTTTTTTATCAAATATATTTTAACTTTTTATTTAATTTAAAAGAACAATTCAAAATAAAGTTTTTAATTCAACATCCTTGCTTTTAAATTGTTCTGGTGTAGGTATTACATTATTTTCACAATCGCCTTTATCTATAAAGGCATAATAATAGCCAGCCTTTACATCTTTTGCATAAATATCTTGTTTACATGTTTCATTAACAATTTTACACTTCATTACAAAAGTATTGTAATTTCGGATTAAACAAACATTTGCATTATTGTAAAAAATCTGTGTCCTAAAAGTCACAGTTACATTTTTTCCCTTAGGAACAGGGTTTGGATACATTGAAAGACAAACTCCCATCTCAAAACGGCATCTTATCATCTCCCCTAGATTAAAGATTATTGGGTTAACATCTGAATTTCCACTCATCTGAGTCGTGATAAACCAGAAGAGTATGAGTATCAATAAGACGACTGCACATATGACATAAAGAAAAGTTTTCTTATCTGGCATTTACATCACATACAACCATTATCACGACAAGTTTCTCCTGGATTACATTTATCTATTTTACCATTCCATCCTGCGGTCATGCACGTCACATTATAATAACAATATCTATCCCCCTTCATATCATTGAATTGACAATAACCTTTACCGCATGAACCATCCTTATTACAATCACAACCTACACCATTTATACCACTTAAAGGTCCTATTATGGAACTAGATCCTGGATTCCAATTCCAACCATTACTGTTTGTCTGTGGACAATTTAATTCCCAATAACAAGTTTTACCATCATCAACAGTCCTGTAATAATCATTTGCATTTCCTTCAGTACAATATGGAATGTCAGCGCCTTTAGTTAATAATCCTACGTAATCTATATAAAATTCCCAGTCTCCCCAATTTTTATTACCCAACCAATCAGTATATTGTTTGTATGCGCCTTTGTTTACTATTAACATGGCATCAATATCACTCCATGCCCATTGTCCAGCAGGAGGTCTGAAATTTTTCTCTGCACGTCCTTCATTAGGATTGCACCAAATTGGAACATGATCTACTGCTTCAAACCAACCATTAATACTATGAAGGAATATTCCCGTATCGACAACATAGTCATGCCACATTCCAGGACAATCTTTTATAAACTCTTTGATATGAATACCGTAAACTGGTCTTGGAGTATCTGATATTTTAATATACAACCAGCTTGAATATGGAGGTAATCCTGATAATTCACAAAACTTTCTAAGACCAACTTTACTATTTGATTCTTTACATTTTGCCCCACTCAAACCAGTAAAACCTGAAACATCATTTGTACCATTGCAATCTTTATCATTGTTACAGTAATCTTGAGTAAATCTAGCATAGTATCCTTGTTTTTGTCCCTGTTGATCACCAGATCCTGTATCATCTTGAACTAATACATTTCTCGCACCGTCAAGATTACCCCCTCTCCATACTATATACTTGTTCTTTGTTTTACCCCCATTATCACTATCAGTATCAGGAGATAAACAAGGTACACCTGCAGGACCTGGAGAATAATATATTTTGTTGTCTAATATGGCACAAACATTAGAAAATTCTGCACAAGTATCTATAGGATATTGTTGACAAGTTTGTGGATCGCATGCCTCATTACATTCATCCCAATTACACCACCATCCATAAGGATTACACTGTTTACAGAAAGTATCAATATGGTAACTACACCGGTTGCCATTACCACACTTTATACATTTGTCTTTATCATCAATTGTAGGTTTTGAAATCGTGAGAGTATTAGTGGCACTATACGTAACCCCATTTGCAGCAACCATAGTAGCATTAAACTCATAAACTCCAGGAGTTCCAGCAGTCTTTGTACTTCTACATGTATTCCCAGAAGAATCAACAATACAATTTCCAATACCTAATTCGGGACTAATATATAAATTGATAATATAATCTTGACAACCAGTGAACCCATCCACTCTGATATCAAACTTATCACCTGAATTTACATTTGTCGTCGGATTATTTCCTGTTAAAAAATTCAAATTTAACGTATTAACACTACAAGTTGGAACATTTATCTCTACTGTAACATTATGTTCAAGAGTTTCGGTTGATGTATAAGATGCTTTAACCATGACTTCATGACTTCCTCCACCAGTGGGTATGCAAGTCATCATCGTTGTTTCAAAATTTCCATTTTCAACATGTAATGAATCAGAAATTGTGCAACCCGCCCCAGAATCAGCTATCAACGAGAGAGTAAAATCTGCAGGTATCCCGAGTCTATTATAGATTCCAACAGTATAGACTAATTGATCCCCAATGTTTGCTGTTTGAGGTTGATAAGGTGTTATGTTAATGGTAAAATCACTCACTACAACATCCACTTTAGTCAAATGAGTCTTCCCACTTTTGACGGCATTTGCCGTTATCACTACAGTGTATGCGTCTTGACCGCTAGGAGGAAATTGGGTTGGATTACATTTCATTGTTGCAAATTCTGTATTGGTCATTGCTACAGGTAGTGACTTTGTATTTTGACCATTATCAAATCTACAACCCGCCCCATCTACAGCTTTACCAGATTCTATATCAAGATTAAAAGTTTCATCAGATTGTAGATTGTTGGTTATTTTAATTTGGAAACTGTCTTGTTGTTTGATTGGAATTGTTTTCATATCAGGGTCTGACCAAAATATGAAATCTCCTTGAAATGTCTCTTCAGATTTGAAAGAAACATCAGCGCAACCAGGCATATAACTTGGTTTTGTAAATGACCACATTTTTAAAGTACCCTTAAAATCACAAGAATAAAATCCTCTAGTACATAATGCTTTTACCCAAAAACAATTATTAACGTTCGATCTGAAACAACTGTAAAGCTCACGAGCTTGTGTTGGATCTAATATTATATCACCACCCCCCACTATTGTACTAACACCTCTCAAGTTAGCACCTTCTTGATTAAGTAATCCAAACGCCCATGCGTTGTAAGTATCTTCACCGTCAGGTATATTATGATATAACTCAGTAGACCTTCTGTTACACATTTTATCAATGCTGTAACCATTTTCCTCCCAATCATTGCCCCATAAAATATCTGAATCACCAGAAAAATTTTCAGTCTGATTAAGTCTTTTAATTATTTTTCCTATTTCAGTAATCCATTCGTATTCACTTCCTCCCAAGAGATCATAAGCTCCCTTTAACTTCACTGGTTCTTTTAATGACATGTTTATGTAATGGTTTTCATCACAATATTTTCCATCAGGCCAATTATTTTCATCACATATATCTTGACACCATTTTTTACATTCTTTAGTTCCAGGATCTCTCTCCAAACATATACAACCATGATTAGAAGAACATCCAACTTCACTTAGTATTTTATTTCCACACCCTCTCGTACAAATAGCCAAACTGCATGCATAATATCTAACTAGTCTTGTCTTCTCACTAAAAGGATCATAAATTTCTTCACGAAAAATATAACGCAAAAAAAAGTAAACAAATAGAGCGATAAATATAACGATTATCAACACACTAGCAATAGTTCTCGTATGCATGTTATCCCGAAGGTAGCCCTAAACTATCCTTTAAATTTTCAATCCAACCAGTGAATGCTGTGCTTATACTCTGAAAATTGACGATAACATACCATATTATGAGTGCTGCTGCTATCACAACAAGTATAACTTCTGCGACTAATTTAATCTCAACCATTTCAACACCCCATGAAAGTTCCAACTAATGGTATCCTACCGATTATAGAGCATGTGAGTTTACTAAAAGATGTAACCAAGCCACTAAACATACCAACAACAGAATTGCCAGCACCTAAAACGAATACGACGAGTAATACGACAGCTACTATACCGACTATTATAGTTATTACAGTCCACAACATTCCTCCTGAAACAGCTTTCATGGTATTGCACCCCAAATAACTTGAATGACATACTTTAACTTTTGAGCAACTCCTTGAGGTATGTCCAATGCTACTATTATAATGAATATAACTAAGAATGCTATTAACACTATCAAAGTCAATAACCAATTCGACATCTCAGGTGCACTCATGCCGGCCACACCATTCCAAGTATTCCACTGAATATGAAATATATTAACATGACACTAAATGAAAATATCGCCATCCCCACAATAAGACCAGTTGTCAACAAATTATGCAAATCTAGAGGATCGCCGCCATGCTCCAACCTTGTCAAGAATATAGATAACAAGATTATCACTTCCAGCATGTAAATACCGACTATTATCAAGAATACCTCAGCAGGTACTATCTTTTTTATGTCAACCAAAGATTCCAACATTCCTGGTGCAGCTAATGCTGGTACAGTACTCGATAATCCTGTAACAGAAACCAGTATCTTTGCAATGTGGAATAAAACCATGACCATTATAGTTGCCATACCGACGACAATCCCACAAGATATCGGTGCTAGCATGGTTAACATAAATTTCATTTCACTAGTTGTTTCATCCAAACTTTCTTTCATGTGTTCTTCAACCAGATGAACACTCTTCAAATATTGTGATATTGCAAGCATCGTTTTTGCAGAACCAAGAACACCTTTCTCTAAAGAATCTACTAGTATCTTCAACATACTCCTGATAAGATATGACGGATAAAATCTTAACGTACCGACTTTTTCATCGAATAAGGCACTTTTCAATGTGAAACCAAATCTTCTGATATTAGCTAATGCATCTTTGAATAGATTCGCTATCTTCATTTCACCTAAATTATTAACCAATTTTTCCATCGACATCTCAACTGGTTGACCACTAGATAGTATATGTCCAAGTTGAAACACTGCATCATCAAAACTCATTTCAACTTCTTTTATCTCATCCCTTATTTCCATGTTATGGTAAAAAGATAAGAAAGCATAGAAGACGAATCCTAAGCTTATTCCCCAAAGTATTATCAACCCGCCTCCCATCTTTGACAGCGAAACTGCATCTTTAGTTGGTATAGTAATAACATAGATGCCTATGCATGTTATAAGTGATCCTATTAATAAGGCTAAAGGAAATAACGGCAAAATAATTTTCTTATTATTCATTTTAATCGGGAAATATCCTGTTTTGTGCGCTTCAGGATGTAGAGATATATCCACTACATTGAATTGTAAAGGCATCGAAAGCAGAACATCGCTCATTATATAATACACTACCACTGGAAGAACTATATTGTATAAAATGATGAGCATTATAGGCTTAATAACATCACTCATGAATATTGTCAATATAGGGAAAAGTATTATCGTCAATATAGGGAGTGTTATTCCTAACATCGTTATTATCGTCAATGAACTCTTGAGTTGCGTTGTATAATTTTTCATCCTTTCCATATTTCCCCGCAATAGAAGTTTTATTGCCTCATCCAACATCCTATCTCTTTTTTCTCCCATTTCAAGCTGAGAAGTTTTTATCATCTCGATTGCTTGGTAGAACTCAAAATTCTCTTCTCTCCATTTCTTTGCTAGTATGTCCAACAAGTTATTAGCACTCAACCTTCCTGTTGACATATTCCATACTAATTTTCTCAGATCTTTTCCAACAGGTCCTTTTAGATTGTCTGCGGCAAAACTGATAGCACTCTCTAAATTTGGTATTAGTCTTAGAGAAACGTTCATGTAAAGAATACATAGCACAAGTTCTGATGAGGCTTTTATTCTGTAGTATTTCGTAAGAATTGAAGGATAGTATAGAATATAGAATGAAAAACCGACTGATGCGCCGATGATGAGCACAGCGTATACTGAAAAATTGAAGAAAAATAACAACGAGCCAGCTATCATTCCTATTATTATGACCATGATAGCTGTTGCATAAATAGAATTGGGTGTTATTTTCAAATCACAAAAATCAAGCTTCTCAAGAAGATTTTTTTTATTTTTTTCACCAATAGGTATTTCAAAGAAATAACTACCTAGTGTGTCACAGAGTATTTCATACCAATTTTTTCTTTGTTCTAGTGCAAATTCTCCTTCATTGGGTAATGCCATTTTATTCTATATAGTAAATTGTTTTCTATTAAATTATAGATTGATTTTTATTTAGGAACTGCAGAGTATTAGTTCAGGACAATACTCTGTATTGATAGGCCAGTTATTATACAAATCTAATTCTGTCCAAATATGAATTGTTTGCCCTTGATTAAAAGTACAGTTGGCATATAACGGATTCCCAAAATATCCCATTTCACCAGAAAATTCTTCACATTGACCACCCAAGTCAGGACCTACCCATAAATGTCCTGTATTTGCCATCTTAGTCCAATCGTCACTTGCAGGTTGCATCCTTTTACAACTGTCAGTGCTCTTTTCTAATATACCTTCACATTTTGTTTGTGGCCAATTTCCAGCGAGACCATGGTCATATTTACAAAAATTCTTTTTATCATCGCAACCACTTTGAATCGTATCATGCCATTGACTATAACGAATTACATCTGTTTCTATTCCCTCTCCTATCCCCCAAACACCAACTTTCTTATCAGCATTATATGTAAAAGCATCATTAGATGTAAAACTCAACTTATAATCTGAGCCGCATTTATGTCCTGTAGGAATACCTCTATTTTTTTGTTGTTCTTCAAATCCTTGACAAACAGTATAGCAATCTGTTTTTTGTTCTTTATCTAAAAAACCTATAATTCTCACTATAGTCGCATCACAACTTTCTTTTACACACATAGCATATGAACAAGAAAGGACTCTTAAAAATCTCGCCTTCTCAGTACTCTCTGGAAAAGGCGGTAGTGGATTTATCAAACCTTTTTGAAACAATATTACAGCAATAACTACAGCTATGACTGCAAGTATAGTCACACCTATAACTTTCATCGCAAACGACATTATTTCACCATTTTTTTAAACCACTCATACCATCTCTTGAATATCTCCTTCGAATCCAAAAAACCAACTTCTTTCCTAATTTGTTCACAAATCATGTAGAACATTTCATTACACTTGGAGACCCATTCTGCTTCCAATATTTCCTTATTTCCAATTTTATTTGCATAATCAACCATCGCTTGTTTAATCTTCCCTCTCAACTCGATGTTACTCCATACAGCATCCCAATTCCCATGCCATTCTTTAACTCTCTTTGCTATCTCATTCACGATAAAAGATTCTCCGTTTACCAAAGTCTCTGTAGGCTTTAACTTATCTTCTTTCGCATTATACTCCATTAAGTTCACAAACCCGCCCTCTTCCACAGGATCCTTTTGCCAATGTTTTCTGACTTCTGTCACTTCTAAAACTCTCCTGAAAGTATGCAAACCATCAGCAGATCTTAATCTTCCGCTAATCACAATGATATCAGTCGCTTTGAAGCTTGTCGCTGGGACACCTAAGTCATTAACAACACGATCAAAAACACCGTAAGCAGATTCTCCATGTATAGTCCCTGCTACGAGGTTAGATAAAGCACCGATACGCATGGCCTCATAAAGTGCTTTAGCTTCAGTACTTCTTACCTCCCCCACAATCAAACAAGAATCACCAAGCCTTATAGCCGTTCTTAAAGCTTCTTCTGCTGGTAATTCAGCCTCCACTCTTGTGATGACTGAACGAGACTTTAATCTTTCGACATTATATCCCAAATTTCTCATTTGAACCAGTGGTAGTTCAAGTGTATCCTCCACAGAAACGATCCTAAACTTCTTCATTATCTCGATCATAGTAGCAGATAAAAGTGAAGTCTTTCCTGACGACCTTCCTCCACTGAAAAGGATAGATCTAGAACCGCTGACGAAAAAACTCATCAACCCAGCAAAAATAGGGTCAAAGAATTTCGCATCTAAAAACAAAGGATAAGTCCATGGTCTCTCCCTGTGTCTTCTCAAAGCATAACCTATACCTTCTGGTGAGAGTGTCCTCGTTATAGCACAAACTCTTGCCCTTCCTGCTGGGGCAAACATTTCCGTGTCCAAGACAGGGTTAGCTTCATCCAAAGGTCTTCCAGACAATAACCTGAACCTTGTAGCCCAACCTTCTGCATCTTCTCTTGTTGGTATAAGGTTAGTCTCACAGTCTTCAAAATCGTCATGCCCCAAATAAATGGGCGTCGTTCCTATCGGGGAATTTATGTATATGTCTTGGATCTTTTCATCCGAGAGTAAAATTTCTAAGACCCCAAAGCCAGCTGTGTATCTAACCAAGATTTCAACCATTTCTTCCAACTCTTCTGCGGATAAACGTAAACCTGCATCCAAAGACATTCTTCTGATCAATTCCGTACCCATGTTTGTCAGGAGTTCTCTTGCTCTTTCTGGTTGAGTAGTTTCTGCTTCTGTCGGCCTGTGTTCAGCTAAGTACCGACGTGCCGAATCTATGATAGAATACTTTTCGTCAGATAATCTAAACTCAGGAAGTGACACATGATAAAAACGTCTAACGTTTCCAGGAACATTGAATATCTCGACTATTATATTTCCAGGAACCTCATACCTTTTCAATGGTGTTCCCCCCTTAGGAGGAATGGGCATGTATCTTGTCAACATAAAAACTGGTCTTATCAAAGGAGTAAAAATCTCTCTGTAGAGTGACCTATCCCCTGGTTTATAACCATGAATCTTGTCCTTCACCATCTTTATTAAGGAAGTTTTTTCCAATTCTTGTTTTATCGGGATTAATGCATTTTTTACATAGTATTCATAACATCTTTTGCACATCATTTTTTCCTTATTCCCTATTTCCGTGTAATGTCTTATCAACCTGTTAATCTTCACGTATGCGCCAATAGGATCTTTCCTCAACATTTCACTCAACAGGAATTGCAATTCTGCTACACGTTTAGGAAAACACCTTTCGCATTTTTCACTCCCAATTCTAGCAAAACTTATCAATTTATCCCTGTTCATTAGTTTGTCGTAAACTTCTGCTATCTCAGTCAGGATTTTAGTCTGCTCATAATCATATTCATATTCTCTTATTCCAGCTAATACTATCCTCTCTACATTCCTAACTTGTAGAATTTTGTCTAGGGTTTTAGCAAAACAAACATCAAAATCTTCTACACTCGAGCCGAAAACACAATTCGCACAGCTAACCTTTATTAGACCATCTCTTACCTCATATTCGCAGACCAAAAATTACACCTAAGACATATTTCTTCTTATTAGTTAAAATTGATTTCTAGTAGTGTGTCGCATAATTTGTAATAAAAAGTAGCTGTTATCCTAGGTAATAGTTGTGATCTCACTTTTCACCAACGAACTTGTGCGTTAAATCTAATA
>Ga0315268_10005122_pt1 | contig 14132 bp, 17 predicted proteins | sample C1_top_MG_FD_204535 | JGI IMG/M metagenome (GOLD analysis project Ga0315268, IMG submission 204535) | Sediment microbial communities from Yellowstone Lake, YNP, Wyoming, USA - C1_top | ecosystem: Environmental > Aquatic > Freshwater > Lake > Sediment | place: USA: Wyoming | collected 2017-08-01 | reverse complement strand
TTTCCTTGCATGTCTCAAGGACTTTTTTGTTCTCATCCAGAACTACAACTCCTATCGCTGCAGGCCCAGGATTGCCTCGGCTTCCGCCGTCTGCGTTGATGTATAATTTCATAGAAGGCACTATTATTTTTTGATTAATAAATCTTTCTTAGAAGGAACGCCGCCTAGCGAGCTTCGGATTCATGTGTGGTTAATTATGCAGTTGGGCAGAAAGAAGTGATTTCTGAATCGTTGCGAGCGCGGCGTTCCTATTCAGAGCTCTGTTTTATTGCAGCTCTTCACTTTAGAGAATGGATTGCATATTACAAAATCATATTCTCCCTTGTTGCAGTAATATTGCAGTTCAGCCAATTCTCTGGGGCTGTTGAGTTTTGTATTTACTATGACTACAGATATATCTATAGGTTTTCCTATGAACTCTGCAGATCTATGTTTAAGTGGGTCAGTATATGCCTCAAGGAATATATAATCTAGTTTATATCCATCATTGGAATATGACCTTTCATCATCTATCATTCCGCCATGTGCTCTAAGTCCCAGTTCCCACGCGATTTCAACGCATTCCTTTCGTAGAGTTGACTTTCCAGCATTTGCATGGCCATAGAAACATATCAAAGCAGGTTTTGTCTGCACATTTACTGCTAACTCAAATATCTTCTCGATTCCATCCTCTAGTGTGTATGCTTCCATGTTCTTGAGGGATTTATAAGTGGTTCATATTCCTTTCCATATTATGCTATTTAAGTTTTATATACTCCTTCTGCAAAAATATTTATACTAACCTTTTCTTATGGCTTCCAATCAAACAAGGGGATGGATTAATTTTTCGTATCTGTATTAAGACGAAAAAGGTGGGTAAAAATAGTGGTGGGAAAAAAAGTGATAGTGGATAGGGTTGCCTTTGTTCTATTTGTATTAGCATTATTTATTGTTTCATCCGCGGTAACTTACTCGCAGGTATATACATCAAAGTGTCCTTTGGTCGCTTATGAGGGCGAGACTGTTTCTTTGAGGCCGGAAGGGTATGACCCTGACAAGGATATCGGTCCAGCAGGACGGTTGTTATGGACATTCAGTGCGCCTTTCGATGAACAGGGAAGATGGCAGACATTCAAGGGCCAGAGAGGGATTTTTGATTTCTGGGTCTCTGTATCTGATGGAGAGCTCAAAGACACAGAGTATTCGTGTGTCGAGCTTCTTCCTAACAACAGGCCGCCGATACTCTATCCTGTGCAGGATGTCTACTTGACAAGGGGCGAGAGCACGAAGATAACCGCGTCTTGCATCGACCCTGATAAGGATCCTGTTTCATTCTCTTACAGGTTCAATGGCAAGGATGTTGCGTATATTGTGTATGAGCCTCCAGGAGTGTATGACCTTGAGGTGATTTGCTCTGACGGGTTTGGTGGTGTTGCTCAACAGAATGCAAAGCTGCATGTGCTGATGCCTGAAGAGCCAAAGCCTTCTCCAAAGCCGAAGCCAATAATTTATGTGGCGCCAGTCCAGAAGCCAAGCACAGTGGAAGTTGTGCTTCCTAAAGCCTCGAAGCCAGAGATTGTTGATGTTTCTTATCCTTCAAATTGTTCATGTCCTGCAAAGGAGAATGTGGAAGTTGTTATTTACGACCAGTTTTATCCGGTCGAGTCTCTTGAAAATAATACGAGGACATTTGTCATATATGAGCCGGTGAAGAAGATAGAGCCGGTGCAGAACACGACTAAAGTCAAGTGTGGCTGCCCAAGAAAATAATGATTGAAAAAAACACGGAGGTGTAATTATGAGGTTTAAAAAAACATGTTTGCGTCTTAAGTATGAGCTCAAGTCGCCGAAAGGAAAGGTGATAGCAGGCATAGCCGTATTTGCGATACTTCTATTCGCAGTTCTTGCTGTGGCAGAGCTTAGTCAGCCGCAGACGTATATCAAGCAGCAGGAGTCTGACACATATACTAAATATTTCTTCTCAAGGGATGAATGCAGGTACATATTCCCTGCAGGAAGCTGCGTCGTGGATGACAAGTACTGTGACCAGAATTCATATGACTATCAGGTGATGTCACTTGAGCCATATCAGGATTATTGCCACGCTGGAACTATAGTCTATAATACTAAAGGAAACAATACTGCACCTAAGATAGAGAAGCCGACATCAGGTGAGTGCGATTTCGTCGTGAATGAGGGAGATGTTGTCAGGCTTAAGCCAGAAGGGTATGATCCTGACCCGGACATCGGCCCTGCAGGACAGCTCATCTGGACATTCTATGAGCCATTCGATACAGATGGAAATTGGCAGACGAAGAAAGGCGATGCAGGCAAGATGTGGTCCAGGGTAGACCTCTCAGATGGAGAGCTCACTGACCAGAGGGAGTTCTGTGTAGAGATAATAAAGACAAACTCTGCGCCTGTACTTTCTGGATTGCAGGACATCTCGGCGAAGGAGACTGATACTGTGACACTCAAGCCAGTATGCACAGATCCTGACGGAGACAAGGTGAATATCGAGATTACAGGATTCATGACGACTGATGAGAAGGCCCTGAAATACGGTGATGCGGGTGACCATGATGTCACTGTGACATGCACAGACCCGGATGGTGCGCAGGACCAGAAGGTTGTGGGATTGTCAGTGCTTCACGTGAACAGGGCGCCGGTGCTTGATGCGCCTGAGTCAGTAACTGTGGATGAAGGCAAGACCGCAAGGATTGTCGCAAAAGCCACAGATCCTGACGGAGACCAGGTCAGCATAACATTTGAGCAGCCGTTTGCAGAAGACGGGACCTGGAAGACTGTGAAGGGCGATGCAGGCACGTATGACGTGACAGTAATTGCATCCGACGGCGATCTGCAAGACTCTAAGGTTGTGAAGGTAATCGTGAACAAGGTCAATTCAGCGCCAAGTATTGAGAAGATGCAGGACGTGACTGTCTACGAGGGCGACACGATTGAGCTGCATCCGACAATAACAGATGCTGATGGAGACAAAGTCACTGTTGCCTACAGCGGCTGGATGACAAGTTCCACAAAGCAGACAGGATATGATGACGCAGGAGAGTATGATGTGGTTATTACAGCAACAGACCCGTCCTCTGCGTCAGCGACAGAGAATGTCCACATAACTGTCATCAACAGGAACAGGCCGCCAGTGATTACAGCGCTGAAGTGATCTAATTATTTGTAATTTTTTTTATTTTTTTATTTTGGAAGGTGGAAACATGGTAGACCTGATATATAGGATTAGCATACATAAAACACAAAGTGGCACGTACGAGTTTTCTACGTATCATAAGGACGGGCCAAGGGAATTTCCTGATTTTCCCTCTGTGGTCAGCTCCATGATTAGGATATATCACAACGGACTGATGCCCCCGAAGTTCTGGCAGGATGACCCATTATTGGTCGACCTTTCTGAGAATGAGCAGCACGCAATAAATGCCGTGAGGGCGGTTCTTGTCAGGCAGAATGAGTTGGAGATGAAAGTAAAGTCTGCAGACGATGATGAGATTCCTTTCTGATATCTTTATGCAGGTCATTTAGCATGGAAAGGCAATATACAGTAAATACAGGAGAGCAAGATAAGATCTATCCACTTATTGATGAGTTCTTTGACAACATTGAACGCAGGATTGATGAGCGTTATGATCATCTGCTGGAGCAGAATCCGGTTCTACGCGCACATCCGCATTTCGAGCGGAGGGTTGTGGGTGCCAGGATTCCTGAATGGGTGCCTGCGCCAGTGAGGCCTGATGATTATTTCCACATGATTCTGTACAAAGGCAAGGTCATCGCAGCAGTCACAGAGCAGAGGAATCTTATGAACTATGTCCAATTCTCTTTCTTTGATAATCTAGAGTCTGTCCTGAATAAACCCGAAGAATAAGATATAAGAAAAAAAATAAAAAAATAAGTTCTATTTTTGAACCGCTATTTCTAAGGTTGCTTAGAAGCTTGGTTTCTTATGGTTTGGATAGCACTCTTTGCAATAAACAGGCTTTCCTTCCATTGGTTTGAATGGCACTTCGCATTCCTTGCCGCAATCTGCGCATACTGCCTTGTGCATTTCTCTTGGGCCCATCGGTCGCCTGAATCCGCCACCGCCGCCGCCACCGAAGCCGCCGCCACCGCCGCCGCCTCTGCCACCTTGTCGTTCTCTAAATTCCATTTTATTCATTCACCTTATTGGTTAGTTATACATATGAACCACCAGAAATAGCGTCACTTGTATACCGTTTACAAAAAAATAGGAGTGAGTATATAAATATAACTGAATTATAGGGGTTTATAAGCCATATATCAGTATATAGCAGATTTAGCCAGTGCCGCGCTCGCATCGCTATGATACTAGTTATTGTTTGCAGAACTGCGATAATAACCGCTTCTGAATCCACAGCTCGCTAGGCGGCACTGGCTGGAAAGTTTATTTTTCTATTATCCCTTCAGCAGCCTTCACTATCTCATCAAAGTCTTTCTTGTTTGCCTTGTACTTGGCGAATTCTACCATGCCGCACATGTTCAGGCATTTCTGGGTTTGATGATAGCCTATCTTATGTTTCTTTAGGTATTCTATGGTCTGGGAGTTGGTCAGCTCTTTTCGGTATCCTAGATGATGTGTATAGAAGAATCGTATTGTGCCGCCTGCTTTTTCATAAGCATCTTTCTCTTTACCTTCCGTAAACAATTTTCTTGCTTCATCCAGCATCTTGCGCGATTCCTTATGATAATCTATTGGTTTCTCAACAGGTGCATGCTTCGCTTCCGCCTGCTTCTGTTTCATAAAATATTTCTTGTAGATGAAGTATCCGAGCACTCCCAGGATTACAACAACTGCGATGATGGCAGGGATCATCCATGCATTCATGCCATCTTCATCTTTCTGCATCTCTACCTTTTTTACTGTCTGGTTCATGAAGTCTGCTGTGATGTTGGCTTTGTTCCCTTGGGCATCAGTATATTGCAGTGTGGCCTGCGTCTTGTTGCCATTAGTGTTGAACTGTGCGGACGTCTGGTTGAATCCTTGGGATTTCAGCTGCTGTGAGTATTGTTGGTATTGTTGGTTCTGCGCCAGATTCTGCATCATTGCTTTCTGTTCTTCGCTCGATGTTTTCTGCATCTGTGTCATCTTGCCGTCTTTCATGTTGCCGGAAAGTGATGCTGTCTCGCCGTCTGGTCTTGTATAGTTGACATTGAAGTCTCCTGTCTTGTTTGTCTCAGGGTTGAATTCTGCGTTCGACACATTGTATCCCTGCTCGAGCATCTTCTGGTGCTCCTTCTGGAAATCAGGGTTCTGCGCTACCTGGTTTGCGAAATCCTGTTTCATCTTTTCCTGCTGCTGCATTGATTTTTCCATCTGCTGCTTCATGGCGTTGGCGTCCTGGTCCATCTGGTTGTTCTGCACAGCGTTCCTTTGCTGCTGTTGTGCGCTCTGCTGCATCTGCTGCTGTTCCTGGTTCATCTGCTGTTGTATCTGCTGCTGCAGCTGGTTGTTTACGCTGACCTGCATGTTTTGGCCGCTACTGGAGTATGATGTCGATTGCATGTTCTGGCCATTGCATTGGTATATTGTGGTGATACCCTGCCCGCCGCCGCTGGTTGTGCCTTTATCGACGTGCACTGTTATCGGTGCAGATATTAGTACATCTTCTTTTCCAGTATCAGGATTTGTATAAGTTATATTGGCGCTTCCAAGTGTGAAGTCTCCTTCCTGGAAAAGCTGTATGGGACTATAAGTGGCTGCGACATCTGTCTTGTTAGGTATTGTGAATTCCATGCACTGGATGTCCATTCCGTTGTTTGCGATGACGTTCTTGTCGACTATCTTGACAGGGACTTCTTTGTCGAACGGGTTGACGAAGTGGAGCATTATCGTTGCGCTGTCTCCTGCTTTCAGGTTCTGCTCAGAAACAATCTTCTCGACAGTAAGTTCTCTGGCTTGTGTGATTTGTACCAGCAGTACAAGAATAATAATGACACCACACCAATTTAGCAGCGCCGCCGTGAGTTTGCGAGGCGCCTGAAGGAATGTATACAGATCAGGCAGGGGGACGTCCCTTACGGGGATGCCTGATTTCGAGGAATTATTCTCACGCCGAGCTTCACGCGGCGCTGCGAATGATTCAACATTCTTTTTCATTGCAGTATCCTCTTTCCGCCGTATCTGAAATACAGCTCTGCAAGTATGACTAGAAGTGCTGCCAGGAAGAACCATCTAGCGATTGAAGTCTCTTCTTTCTCGCGTTTTATTTCTTTGCTGATGTTTTCGTATACCTGGTCTAGTGTCTTTGAGTCGACGCTCTTGAAGTATTTTCCGCCAGTTTCCTGAGCGATTGATTGCAGCGTCGCTTCGTCAAGTTCAGCGTATTGTGGATTTCCGAACCAGTCATATCCAAGCACGGTCTGTCCGGTCGAGCCCATGCCTACAGTATATACTTGTATCTTGCTGCTTTTGGCGTAAGCCGAAGCTTCTTGAGGTGATACAACTCCGGCGTTTGCAACTCCGTCGCTTAGTAATATGATGACTTTCTTCTTGTTAGGTATTGAGTCTGCCATATCGACTGCCATTGATAATCCATCTCCTAGTGCGGTCCTTCCTTGTCTTGGTTGTATTGCTTTTAATTTGTCGATGACTCTTTCCTTGTACGGTGAAAGGTATGCTGCAGTCGTTGCTCCTGTCTCGAATAATATTATGCCTGCGTGGTCGTTCTCGTGCAGGCTTTTGAGCAGTATCTCTGCAGAGTTCTTTGCTGCCTCAAGCCGCGTCGGTGTGTAGTCTGTTGCCTGCATCGAGCCTGAATTGTCTATGACGAGCACTACATTGACCCCTTCCTTTGTCTGCTTTAGAGGTATGTGCGGGTCTGCGAATCCTATGATGATAAGTGCCACTGCAGCGACCGGGAGCCAGAACAATAAGTGTGTCCGCCAGGTCTTTTGCGTGCCCATTGCCTTCTTTATCATAGCAACTCTTGAGAATTTCATCGCTGCCTGTTTCTTCTTTTCTGTGAGCACGCGGTATATTGCGTAAAGTATAGGTATTGCAAGCAGGAATATGAGCATTATCGGTTGATTGAAGCCTGCCATTTTTACCTCACCATCCTCTTTGTACGCATAGCGAAGAATTTTTTCAATGGGACCTCGAAAGGCTCATGGCTCCTGATGTTTATTGCATCTATCCTGAGTCTCTTGAATGACTTTTTTATGCTGCTCTCGTGCTCATTGATTATGCGTGAGTAGTTCTCCCGGAATTCTGGGTCAGATGTGTCGACGAGGACCTGTTCTCCTGTCTCTTCGTCTTCCAGCTGTATGTATCCTATGTCGGGTATGTCATGCTCGCGAAGGTCGCTCATATTGACTGCTATGCAGTCATGCCTATTGCGCAGCATCTTGAGCTGTTTTTCATATCCCTCGCTCATGAAATCAGATATGATGAATATGATGCTCCTTTTCTTGATGACTTTTGATGTGAATTCAAGTGCTTTTGCTAGATCAGTCAGCTTGCTTTGTGGCGAGTATGTGATCATCTCGCGTATCAGGTGTAGTGTGTGCCTCTTGCCTTTCCTTGGAGGTATGAATCTCTCCACTGCATCAGTAAAAAGCACTAGTCCGCTCTTGTCATTGTTTCGCATGGCAGCGAACATTAGTGAAGCAGCAAGTTCAGTGGCTGCCTCTTTCTTCTCTTTCTCGCTTCCGAACTCATTGCTTCCTGATATGTCGAATAGTATCATGACTGTCAGGTCGCGTTCCTCTATGAACTCCTTGACATATGGTGAGTTAAGTCGTGCAGTCACGTTCCAGTCGATTGTACGCACGTCGTCACCTGGTACATATTCGCGGACCTCTGAGAATTCTATTCCGCGTCCCTTGAAGATGGAATGGTACGCTCCCTGCAGCAGTCCTTCCACTAGGCGTTTTGTCTTTATCTCTATCTTTCGCACCTTTCGGAGCACTTGTTGCGTCTGCACGTTTTCGTCCTCCTTTAAGGCACTTTGACTTTTGCGAGTATCTTGTCTATTATGTCGTCGGAAGATACGCCTTCTGCCTCTGCTTCATAGCTTAGAAGTATCCTGTGCCGAAGAACGTCATGAGCTATTGCTTGTATATCCTCAGGTGTGACATATCCTCTTCCTGAAAGCAGAGCATGGGCTTTTCCTGCCAGGACGAGCCATATCGATGCTCTGGGTGATGCTCCGTAGTCTATATGCCCATCGATATCAAGCTTGTATTTTGCAGGGTATCTTGTCGCATCCACTATACTTGCGACATATTCCTCTATTCTTTCGTCTGCATATATCTTTGTGTTGAACTGCTGTATCTCTTTTAGCATATCCTGTGTCATGCTTTTTTTGATTGAGTATTCTATTCCCCTGGTCATGCGCTGGATTATCTCTTTCTCATGGTGTTTCTCAGGGTATTTGATGAGAAGCTTGAACATGAACCTGTCGACCTGTGCCTCTGGCAGCTTGTATGTGCCTTCTGTCTCGATAGGGTTCTGTGTGGCCATGACAAGGAATGGCTTGGATAGCGGGAATGTCTCTCCTTGTATTGTCACTTGTCTCTCCTGCATCGCTTCAAGCAGCGCTGATTGTACTTTTGGCGGTGCCCTGTTTATCTCGTCCGCGAGTATGAAGTTTGCGAATATAGGTCCTTTCTTTGTGTAGAATTCTGTCTTCTTGTGGTCGTATATCTTTGTCCCTGTTATGTCTGCTGGAAGGAGGTCAGGTGTGAATTGTATCCTGCAGAATTTTGAGTGCATTGTCTCTGACAATGTCTTGACCATCAATGTCTTTGCAAGGCCAGGCACTCCCTCGAGCAGTATGTGCCCATCTGCAATCAGGGCAATCAGCATCTTATGGATGATATCTTCCTGCCCTACAATCACCCTGCTGGTCTCTTCTTTTATTGATTCGATCGCTTTCGCGTATTGTTCTGCCTGTTTGTTGAGTTTTTTTATGTCCTGGTCGATTTTCAACCACCCTTTTTTTTTATAGTCCGAATGATTCTGAGAAGCGTTTCATCTTCTGGAACTCGTTTATGTATTCGTCCCCTTTGTCTGTCAGTGCGAACACCTTCTTGTCATCCCGCTCTTTCTCTGTTATGAACCCTTTTTCGCTGAGTTCTGCGATGTATTCCATCATCTTCTTATGGGAAAGGTTTGACTTGTAGAGCAGGTGTGTGGGTTTAATAGTTCCCCCCTTTTCCCTTATTGAGTTGAGCAGGTCAAATACTATCTCAAGCCTGCTTCTTCTGTTTGTCATTTCTTTTCACCAGTATGAATGCGTATAGCAGTAGGCCGAAGCCTATCAGTTGGAATCCTTCTCCTGCGACGTATATGTTGGGGTCGTACATCATGAATGTGAGCACGAAATTGCTGACGAATATCGTGAGGAACGAGATGGCCACAAACATTGATTGGCTGGTCTTGAGCTTCAGGTAGTTGTGGTAATAGTGCACCAGCAGGTGTCCTATCAGGAATAGCAGTGTGATGTAGAAAAGCATGTGTGCGTACATGCTTACGAATGTCACCAGTATCGTGAAGTAAGTCAGGAGTATTATTGTGGGCTTGTTCTTTATGTCTAATGTGACAAGGACAAGTATCATGAATGCGAACAGCATAAATAGCCTGAATATTGTTGTTGAGTATGTATGTACCCATGTTATGGGTTCGATCACTGTCCTTGATATGAGGAATGGGCCGATAATATTCTGGACAACATACTTGTTGTAGATTGCGAGCTCTGATAGTGCCTCGAATATGTAGGATATTCCGATAAGGAGAAAGCCTATAGAGAAGTACTTGTATTTTTTCTGTAAGCTGAGCTTGTATATCTTATACCCATACCAAGCGATCACAAAAGCTACACAAAGTGATAGTAGCTCTATGATGGAGTCTATGCCTTGGAACCATTCTGGGCTGTTGATGAATATTGCCATTTTTCCCCCTTAGATACGATGGATATAGTTTATCTATTAAACGTTTTCATTTTCAGCCTTTTAAAGATTGTGAATCCTGCGTCTGTAGTGGCCCTTCATAATCTATATTTAAGGCACTGACAACACTGTTTCTATTGTTTTTTGGGAGGTTGATTATCATGTCAAGAAGTTTTGTAAGATTTTGGAAAGTATACGGCGCTACCTATTCAGCCTACCTGGCTGAGAAGCACAGGCTCCGTGAGCACTGGATGAACCAGAAACGTAGACCAGTGTTTACTATGTAAAGTGCTCATCGGGGCTCTTTTTTCTTTGTTCTACCCCCTGCTCCGCTCCATCTAAAGAGGTGTTGCGGGGCGCTATTTTTTATGATGTAGAATTATCAGTGCTTGAATACTTCAACTAATGCTGCCAGTATATCTTTCTTTTGGCATTGAGCGTATTGGATATTATTCTCATAGATATCATTTCTGACGTGGGTGAATCCTGCAAGCTGAGTTTCCGCCGTGGCGATTATCTTCACTCCTTCATTGTTTATTCTTGCTTCAAGGACGGTTATGCTGTCACCAGTCATATAGCTTACAGAGTATCCTTTCTCCATTGGATGGGATATTCTTTCTATTGTTATCTTGTCATATGATTTAACATCGGCAGGGAATACGTGGCCGACCTTGCTCTCTATTCCGCTGATGTCTGATATGCCTAGTTCTTGTACCTTCTTGCTGTAAATTTCAATGTAATTCTTCAGCATATCTTCTGTTATTTTCATGTCATATTTTTTTGTTTTGAAGCGCCTTAAATAGTTATTCTTGATTAATAAGAAAACGTCTCTCCCTACTGAATTTCAAGTCAAAACGCCTTTTAAAACAGAAATGTTTATAAAGTTCAATACCTGTTTAAAAGTCATATTTGCAATAATATTTTTTCATAATCCGAAAAAAAAGGGGTGCTTAAATGGAAGAAGAAGAATATGCGATTGTTTCTAAGAAAGAGTTTCTTGCGCTGAAGAAGGAGATAGAGAAGCTCAAGAAGAATCCGCTTGAGGGAAGTGAATCAGGCGAGTCATTGCAGTCCAGCATCGATAATCTGAATAAAGGCCTTAACACGATGCTTGAGGTTTTCAAGCAGGCAGCTGATGACCTGAAGCTTGAAGAGCATGAGGCAGAGACGGTTGGCAAGCAGATTGCCCCGATGCAGGAGAAGCTTGACATGCTTATTGACCAGAACCAGAAGATAGCTAAGGGTCTGGTGACTATCGCTGACATGGTGAAGGAGAAGCTTGAGGAGATAAGTGAGAAAGCGGCTGAAAGGCCAAGGCTTCCTCCGCTAGGTCCTGCGCCTAAGCCAGCAATGCCTTCTTATAATTCGCCGTCATCATACGGGCAGATGCCTTCGCCGCCACAAGGTGCTTCAGGGTATCCAGGTCTACCGCCGTTAGGCATGCCTGAAGGATTGGAAGAGCCGAATTTTGACCTTCCGCCATTGACTCCGCCAGGCGCTCCGCCTGCTCCTAGAAGGACTGTGATGGGCGGGCTGATGAAGTAAGATGGCAGAGAAAGTTCTGGATATCGACGAGCTTCATCCTGCAAGGCTGCGCCGTTTCATGAGGCATCTTTCTAGCGCAGTGAGGAAGGCAGAGGACCGAAGCGAGAAGAAGCAGAAGATAAAGGAAAGTCTTTCAAAGATGAAGGCTGTTTCTCTGAATAAGCGTACTACAAAAGAGACTATTGAGACTGAGTTTGGCTCTTTCGAGTCTGCTGTGCATGAGATAATCAATGACGAGGAGAAGATCCTTGAAGAGCAGAGGAAAGAGACGCAGCAGATTAATGAGCTCAAGAAGATGGTAGAGAATCTTTCGAGGAAGCTTATAGAGATAGGCAGGGAATACGCAGGGGAGCTTGAGGACAAGGACCGCAAGATCATGGAGCTGCGTGAGGCATTGGCAGCGGCTCACATAAGGATTTCCGAGTCAGGCGACGATAGGCAGAAGAGGATACAGGATATTGAGCGCAAGATCATTGAGAAGCATGATGCGATTTCTTCAGCATCACCCGAGGTTGCAAAGCAAGAGAAGACCGCTTCCATGCAATTGCTTGAGATGGAATCGAGATTGAAAAAACTGGAAGAAAAGCACAAGGCCCTGAAGAAGAAAGGCAAGGTGAAGAAGACAGATCTTGCCCTGCTTAAGCGTCTCATCGACAAGCACAAGGAAAAGATAAGTGCAGTAAAGGCGAAGAAGTACTAATTATTTTTTCTTCTCTGTTTTATTTATGTGTAGCAGCGCCGCCGTGACAAACTACGGCAACGCCCCCGCTCATTGCGTCGGTCAACTCAAAGAAGTGTTTGCCGGCCAAAAAGAATCCATGCTTTACTTGTAAAAAAGTATCCGCCGGCAAATCAGTCTAGCAGCGGGGCGTTGCCGTGTTATGAATTTAATGAGAAATCGTAAAAAAAATAACTAAAAAAATTAAAAAAAGACCTTACAGGTCCTTTGCCATGACTGTCTTTCTCTGGTTGCCTTCTGCCCTTTCTGTTGCGGCTTTGAGCAACTGGAATGCGTAGCAATTCAGGCTGTCTGCAAGGTCTCCTGCGACATTGCATCCTTTTGCTGCTTCCTTGAGTTTTGCCTTGACAATCAGGTTCTCGCCGTGCTTTGCGTTGCACGTGAAGCTGAATGGCACGTCTTTGCCCATGACTGTCTTTCTGCCGTTTGAGTCGGCTCTTTTCATGGCGTCTGCGACTGCATTGGCTACTTTTTCACTTAATGCTTCTGCCAGGTCTCCTGCTACATTGAATCCTGGGCATGCGTCTTTGACTTTTGCTTTTACAACTAAAACGTCTGACATGTTTGATTCACCCCATTTGTTGATTTTTGATAATAAAGCTCCAAATCCCTTGATTCAGGCTTCCTGGGCGGGTTTAATCCCATTCTTCTATTTAAAACTTTTGTTTTTCTGCCAGAATTCTGCGGTTTTAGGCGCTGTAAGTGGCAAATTCTAAAAGGGAAATGATTATGGCTTCCTGATTGGTACAGGTGTCATTCGGTATTCCATATCGTAGTATATTTTCCTTCCTTTTGCATTATACCCGACGTGGTGTTCGTATATGGTGGGTGCAGGGCCTGTGAAAGTGGCCATGATTTCTGTGGGGGGTATGATGAATTTCTCCACAGGGTCTGTTCTTATCGCTGTCTTTGAGAATTCCTCTTGGCTTACCTCTATTGGGAAGAATATATTCAATATTGCCTCTAACCTCATCATATCACCTTGCTGGTGGGTTTTAGAGGTTGTATTTAAATGATTTGATGGAAAAATATGCTGATTTACAGAGCAATATTGTTACTGCACGGTGACAACAAATAGAAAGTTTTATATAGTATTATTATATGGTATATTTCATGGTTGATAGCAGATTAGATGATATCCTGCAGAAAATCCTTGAAAGGGGTCATGGTATAATCATCAATATAGATGATGCTTCGTTGCCGGAAAAGTCAGGTGCATTCCAGAGAAGATTTCATTCTGAGTATGTTGAACGCAGGGCTCATGCTGTCAAGAGATGCGAAGAGGATAAGGGGGTCAGCCTTGATGTTATCACTTTCAGTCTTGCAGAAGCTGAAATGTTGCTAGACTCAGGAGTAGATCTTGGTAAGAATTCTGATCTGGTTATGGTCAGCTCGATAAATGATCCTCTGCCTGTAGAGTTGCCAGGGTTAATAACTGCATCGAGGGTGGCTAGGAAAGTCAGAGAAAAGATGCCGGATGTTCCTCTGGAGCTTTATGCATATGGGTGTGATAAAGAACCGCTCAAGTCGACATTGCGTCTTGTATCCGATACAGTAGGTGCTGATCTTGCTTTCGAATTGATGGTTCCTATCAATTATTATGATGATAGGACCTCTATGCATCATCTTGGTGGTAGGCTTGGTTCTGTCCTGCATGAATTCGGAGCGATCAAGGACGCGCAGTTCATGAGTTATCTTTCAGAGTCGTTCATGTCAGGCAACAGCCAGACAGCGACAGATAAGACATTCCTTGTGATAAATGACAAACTGAAAAAGCTTGTAGATGACAGGAGAAAGGAGAAGTTTGATGTAGTCGGTCTTGATGAGGACCTATCGAAGATAGATTTCTCAAAGTACGCTGCGATACTCGTAGACAACGCGTTCGATGCAGGTATCAGGAAAGGAAAGCTTGGCAGGGGGATTTCAGTACTTG
>Ga0315268_10005121_pt1 | contig 14132 bp, 14 predicted proteins | sample C1_top_MG_FD_204535 | JGI IMG/M metagenome (GOLD analysis project Ga0315268, IMG submission 204535) | Sediment microbial communities from Yellowstone Lake, YNP, Wyoming, USA - C1_top | ecosystem: Environmental > Aquatic > Freshwater > Lake > Sediment | place: USA: Wyoming | collected 2017-08-01 | reverse complement strand
GGCGGGGATGCCAGATCATACGAGGTTGGGAATGATATTGTCAGAATTCTTCATGCCGTCAAGTAACCACAAAAAAGAGGAGTTAAAAGGATGATTCAAGCACAAGATGTCAAAATCAATAAAATCCTGTATGCAACAGACTTGTCGGACAATGCGCGCCATGTATTTGCCTATGCGGTAAGTCTTGCTGTAAAATATTCTGCAAGTATAACAATGCTCCATGTGGTGCACGAAGTTCCTGGATTTGCGGACAGGAGCGTGGCCAGCTATATAGATGCTGACAGATGGGAACAGATAAAGAAGCGCCATTTGGAAGATGCCCGTCAGGCTCTGATCGGTAAAAGGAAGGAGCATTTAGCCATTAAGGAAGTGCTGGAACAGTTTGCCGAAAAAGTCCAGAGCGCTGACAAAGCATCTAAATTCAGCTTCGATGAGGTTATAGTAGAAATCGGAAATCCGGTTGAGCTGATACTTGAAACGGCTGAAAACCGGAATTGCGACATTATCGTAATGGGAAAAACCGGGCAGGGCCTGATAGAGGGCGCTTTAATGGGCAGCACGGCCACACGCGTGGTTCGACGATCTAAAAAGCCGGTTCTGGTGATCAGAAATCCTGATTAAAAAGTCTGATAATTTTCATAAAATAGTTACATGCCCGACTTGAAAAAATCTGCCGTTTCCGTAATAGATCCGGGTTTATGTGTGGATCGTGTAGGCACTGTTCCTTCCTTATAGCATTCAAGAATCGTCTTTTTTGACTCGGGAATAGCAAGAAGACCGGTTTCCGCGTCTATCTCTGCAAATTCAATTCCTTCCTCAGGCGCAGGAAAATCTCTTATAGGCTTATTTGCAAGGGCGCGCTGCATGAAAGAAAGCCAGATGGGACTTGCCGCCACAGCGCCGGTTTCGGATCTTCTGAGGGAAGCCAATTCATCGGAACCGACCCACACTCCTGTAATATATTCAGGTGTATATCCTATGAACCAGGCATCATACAAATCATTGGTTGTGCCGGTTTTCCCGACAGCAGGCCTGTTCAGTGCGAGAATGCGCTGCCCTGTTCCGTATTTAACGACGCTTTCAAGAAGACTGGTCATTATAAAAGCGGTACTTTTTTCTATTACCTGATTGACTGAAGGTTTTTCTTCTTCAAGAACTTTTCCATCCCGGTCAACAATTTTCCTTATAAATACCGGCTGAACGAGATTGCCCTGATTTGCAAAAACCGAGTATGCCCTCACAAGCTCAAGCAGAGAAACGCCGGAAGAACCAAGGGCGATTGAAAGATCCCTGCTTAACTCGGAAGTGATGCCGAGCTTTCTTGCATAATCTATGGCATAATCGACCCCTATATCTTTTAATATCTTGATGGTGATTATATTGCGTGAATGTGCAAGCGCATCGCGGAGAAGAGTGGGTCCGTAAAAAGTCTCCTTGTAGTTTTTGGGTTTCCAGACAAGATTGGGATCGGAATTTTCAAAAATAATAGGTGAATCAATGATAACGCTTGATGGAGTATATCCTTTATCGATGGCAGCGGCATATATCACGGGCTTGAAAGCCGACCCGGGCTGCCTTTTTGCCTGGATAGCCCTGTTGAACTGGTTTTTTGTAAAATCATATCCCCCCACCATTGCTTTTACATGGCCGGTACCAGTTTCCAGGCATAATAAAGCAGATTCGGATTTCGGTTTCTGGTCAAGGGAGAGAGTCCAGAATTCCTTTTGTTTTACGCCTTTGACTTTGATTTTTTGCTTTGTTTTGACAAGTATCAGATCGCCGATTTTAAAAGCTTCTCCCGGATGCCGGATTGTCTGGTTATAATATTCAGACTCGGGATCCGGTTTTCTGGCCCATTTCATATCTTCAAAATTTATTACACCAGATATGTTTCCGATACGGACAATAACATTATTATTTTTTTTGTCCAGGGAGGTCACTATGCCGTTTATTGAAACTCCTTCTTCCAGGGGAATCTCATCTGTCTGTTTTGCAAGTTCATTCGAAACTGGCTCAATTTCATCAGGAGCAAGATGCTTAATCGGCCCCCTGTAGCCCTGCCGCCTGTCAAGTTCATACAACCCTTTTTTCAATGCTTCATGAGCGGCTATCTGCATATCATAATTTGCAGTGGTGTAAATATTGATCCCTCTGTTGTATAACAGATCCGTCCCGTATTTTTTCTCGACATAACGCCTGACATGTTCAGAGAAGTGGGGCGCAACTTCCTGGAATAAATTTTGTTTGGACTTTATCTCTATTTTCGTGTTTAAGGCTTTCCCGTACTGGGCTTTTGTGATGTATCCTTCTTCAAGCATCCTGTTTAAAACATATATCTGGCGATGCCTTGATTTTTCCTTATCCTTATGCGGGGAATACCTGCTTGGGGCCTGGGGTAGTCCGGCAAGAATGGCGCACTCCGCCAGATTCAGGTCTCCCACCGGTTTCCCGAAATATTTCTGAGCGGCAGCTTCAACGCCATAAGCTCCGTGGCCGAGGTAAATCTGGTTTAAATAAAGAAATAATATTTCATCCTTTGAAAAAGTCTTGTCTATTTTATACGCAAGGATCGCTTCCGTTATTTTTCTTTTATAACTTTTCTCAGGAGTCAGTAAAAACGATTTTGTAACCTGCTGGGTAATGGTGCTGCCGCCCTGGACAATTGACCGTGCTTCAACGTTCTTGAAAAATGCCCTGATTATACTTTGAATGTCTATCCCTTTATGCTTATAAAACCTTGAATCTTCAGCAGATATGAAGGCATCTTTAAGCATGGGGGGAATTTTGGATAAAGGAACTACTATTCTGTATTCCTTGTAAAACTCAGCAATTTTTATATTATCATCGGAATATACTGTTGTGACAACAGGCGGATTGTAATCAGCCATGGTGGATATTTTGGGCATTTCCTGTGTCAAATGCAAATAAATGCCTGATATTATAAGAAACAGAGCTAACATAAAAATGAGGGTTGCCCATGCGGACCATCTTGATGCTGATCTTTTGGTTTTGCTCCGTTCACTCAAAATCTTTGAGACCTTTTTCTTCTTATACATAACAAACTGATTTCAATTACCGCTTTAATGGAATGATAAAAAAATTTGACTGGTTTAAAATATTTGAAGACAAAATCAAACAAATAAACCAGCCCATTAATAACAACATATTTTTATAGCTCATTTATCAGACAAATTACCTTTAATCAAGTTTATCATTTCAGACGGCTTCACAAAAAGTCAAAATTCAGACGGCAAAGTAAAAAGCTCATTATGCAAGGCGCGCGAGTCTTGAGGAGTGAAGCGTACATATTGGTACGCTGCAATGACGAAAGATGAAGCGCAACACAGCAGAATGACTTTTTACGAAGCCGTCCAAAAAAGAATTTGACTTAAAAAGATATAGTGTATAATTTTGAACACCTTATATTAAAAGGTATAGAAAATGGTAAATCTTAATTTCAACAAAATAAATGGTCTTGTTCCTGCAATTGTCCAGGATTATGAAACAGGCGAAGTACTGATGCTTGCTTTTATGAATCAGGAGGCATGGGAAGCAACCCTTTCGACCGGGAAGGCGACATATTTCAGCAGGAGCCGGCAGAAGCTTTGGGTTAAAGGTGAAACCTCCGGTAATTTGCAGATTGTAAAAGAAATACTGGTTGACTGTGATGAAGATACGGTTTTGTTAAAAGTTGAGCAAAGAGGCGGGGCAGCCTGCCATACGGGTTATAGAAGCTGTTTTTACAGAAAAGTTGAAAATGATGGTTCAGTCAAAAACATTGGAAAGCTGATATTTGATGAACCCATAAAAAGTTGAAATTCAGACGGCAAAGTAAAAAGCTCATTATGCAAGGCGCGCGAACCGAAGCAGCGAGCGCAATCACCGCTTCTTGAAGCGTGATTAGCGAACGAATCTAAAACCGATTAACATTCCTTACGGTCGAAGATTCACCGCTGCTTACTGCGGTGAGTCTTCAATCTTGAGGAATGAAGCGTACATGTAAGTACGCTGCAATGATTCACCCTGTTGAATCGGCTCTGCCGTCTCGCGCAGCGAGAATTCAACAGGGCGGGGATGAAGCGCAACACAGCAGAATGACTTTTTACGAAGCCGTCATATTTGATCCTCAGGAGGTATATAGTAAATGAATGATAAATTAAAGCTGGGCATTCCAAAAGGAAGCCTGGAAAGTGCAACGATTTCATTGTTCAAACGTTCAGGGTGGACGATAAATGTAAATGGAAGAAGTTATTTTCCCGAAATAAACGATGATGCTGTTGAGTGCGCTATCTGCAGGGCTCAGGAAATGGCGAGATATGTTGAAAACGGAACGCTTGATGCCGGCCTTACAGGCAAAGACTGGATAGCCGAAAACGGTTCGGATGTCCGTGTTGTTTCAGATCTTGTTTATTCAAAGGTGAGCGCAAGGCCGGCGAAATGGGTTCTTGCCGTTGGATATGATTCAAATATCAAAAAAATCGAGGATCTTGAGGGAAAAAAGATCTCAACCGAACTTGTTGAATATACAAAAAGATATTTCAGAGAACGGAACATCAATGTGGCGGTCGAGTTTTCATGGGGCGCTACCGAAGCAAAAATTGTTTCAGGACTTGCAGATGCCATAGTGGAAGTTACGGAAACAGGCAGCACCATTAAAGCCCACGGTCTCCGTATTATTCACGAACTGATGCAGACAAATACACAGCTTATTGCAAACCACAAGGCATGGGAAAATACAAAAAAACGAGATAAAATAGAACAGATTGCGCTCCTTCTCAAAGGAGCTCTGCTTGCGGAGAAACTTGTAGGGCTTAAAATGAATGTTCCGGAAGAACGCCTGGAAAAGATCGTATCGCTCCTTCCGAGCCTCAATGCTCCTACTGTTTCACCGCTGTACCAGTCAAAATGGTTTTCAGTTGAGACGGTGGCGCATATCGATATTATAAGGGATTTAATACCGGAACTTTTAAAGAACGGGGCTGAAGGAATTATTGAGTATCCTTTAAACAAGGTCGTATAATAAAATGATATCAAAGCGTACTGAAGAGATAACTCCTTTTATAGCCATGGATGTTCTTGAGAAGGCTCATGAGATGGAGCGCAGGGGGATTGATGTAATTCACCTTGAAGTCGGGGAGCCTGATTTCGATACGCCGGAGTGCATTAAAGATGCAGTCTGTAAAGCCCTCCGTGATGGGCATACTCATTATACGCACAGCCTCGGCATGATAGAGCTCAGGGAGGCCATAAGCGAGCATTATTTCATTACTTATAAAATCCGGGTGAGCCCGGATCAGATAGTAATTACTTCCGGAACATCCCCTGCCATGTTCAGCCTGTTTTCAGCGCTGCTCGACAAGGGAGACGAGGTCATTATTTCCGACCCCCATTACGCGTGTTACCCCAATTTTATTAAATTCGTTCAGGGTGAACCCGTAACAGTGCCGGTATATGAAGAGGATGCCTTTCAGTACAGGCCGTCAGCCATCAAAGAAAAGATAACGGGAAAGACAAAGGCCATATTCATCAATTCTCCCTCAAATCCTACCGGAAATCTGCTGTCCGAAAGCCGGATGAAGGCTATAGCCGAATTTTCACCTTACATTGTTTCGGATGAGATATATCACGGGCTTGTATACGAAGGCAAAGAGCGCTCTATTCTGGAGTTTACACAAAATGCCTTTGTTTTAAACGGTTTTTCCAAGCTCTATGCGATGACCGGGTTGCGGCTGGGTTACCTTATTGCGCCCCAGAAATTTATCCGGCCTGTCCAGAAAATCCAGCAGAATTTCTTCATATCCGCAAATTCTATAATACAGATAGCCGGGATTACAGCCTTAAAGGAAGCGGGCAAAGATATTCTCCGGATGAAAAACACGTATAATGAACGAAGACTTTACATTGTTTCCCGCTTAAAAGAGCTTGGTTTCGGCATTACTGTTGAACCGACCGGGGCATTTTATGTGTTTGCCAATGCAAAACATATATCAAATGATTCATACAGGCTCGCCTTCGACATTCTTGAAAAAGCCCATGTGGGAGTGACTCCCGGTATAGATTTCGGGGCAAACGGGGAAGGATATATAAGATTCTCATACGCAAATTCCATTGAGAATATTGCAGAAGGCATGAAGCGGCTTGAGAACTACCTGATTAACCGGAAAACATGATTATAAAATCCGCCGAATTTGTAACCAGTGCAGTAAAACCCTCACAGTATCCCCCGTGGAATCTGCCGGAAATGGCATTTGCCGGTCGTTCCAATGTCGGCAAATCATCCCTTATAAACACCTTGTTGAGTCGTAAACACCTTGTTAAAACAAGCTCAACACCCGGCCGGACGCAGCTTATAAATTTTTTCAGCATTAATGATGATATGGGCTTTGTTGATATTCCGGGGTACGGATATGCCAAGGTTCCTGTCTCCGTGAAAAAGGGCTGGGGGGCCATGATTGAGACATATCTTTCAACGAGGAAAAACTTAAAAGGCGTTGTTCTCATCCTGGATTTACGCCGGACCCCGGGTCCTGAAGATATGACTTTCATGGATTGGCTGAGTCATTATAATATTCCTTTTATCCGCGTGCTGACCAAAGCGGATAAACTTTCAAAGGCACAGCAGGTAAAGCAGCAGGCAATCATAGCTGACAAACTTCATCTGGAAAAAAACGACCTGATTCTTTTTTCAACCAAATCGGGAATCGGCAAAAAACCTGTCTGGGATGCCATAGAAAAACTGACTCAACGCATCAATTAACCAGGGTTTTTAGACAGGATTTACAGGATGAACAGGATGTTGCCTGCCTGCGGCGAAGAAGTCGAATATCGAATATCGGACATCGAATGCCGAAAGGGTGAGTCGTGAGGCATAAGGCTTGTTTCAGTCCGCTCTTCCGGAGCGGTTCGATGCAGTTGATCCGTCAAATCCTGTAAATCCTGTCAGATAAGTTTTTGTGTTGAGTCGCCGAGTTTGTTAAATTGCATCCAAGAGTGGGGGGCCACAAGAGAGCGCCGTTTTATGGAAAAGAAAAGAGCCGATCATAAAGGGATTTTTAAATCGGGATATGTCGCGATTGCCGGGGCTCCGAATGCCGGGAAATCGACGCTTTTAAACAGGATGCTCGGTTTTAAGATTTCGATTACTTCAAGGAAACCCCAGACAACGAGAAACAGGATTCTCGGTGTTGTTCACAGAGCTTCATCTCAGCTTGTCTTCATGGATACACCAGGCATTCACAGGGCAAAGAGCGCTTTGAATATCAGGATAGTTGATGCGGCGCTTTCAACCATGGGAGACGCCGATATTATTCTGTTAGTCGGGGATTTGGCAAATTCAGACCCGGAGTCGGAATCGATCCTAATAAAGAACATGGAAAAGATAAAAAAGCCGGTCATTCTTGCTCTTAATAAGACCGATGCCGTCAGTAAATCGATAATTCCGGGTGAAATAAACCGGTGGAGCGGAGCTTATAACTTCGAGGCTATAGTTCCTGTTTCGGCAAAAAGCGGGGATAGAACAGAAGAACTCCTTTGCGTCATGGAAAAGCTTCTGCCGGAAGGCCCGCCTTTTTATCCTGATGATATGTTAACTGATCTTCCTGAGCGTTTCATTGCGGCAGAAATGATCCGGGAGAGAGTCTTTCGTTTAACGGGACAGGAAATCCCCTACGCGACGGCAGTTACTATCGAGTCCTTTGAAGAGAAGAAAAGAAAGGGTGTAGTCAAGATCGACGCCGTCATTCATATCGAGCGTGATTCTCAGAAAGGGATAATAATCGGCAAGAAAGGAAGCAAGCTGAAACAGATAGGTGAGGAAGCCAGAAAAGAGATTGAACAGCTTCTCGGCAAGAGGGTCTTTTTGCAATTATTCGTGAAAGTCGATAAAGACTGGAGTAAAGACGATAAAACCTTAAAGAAATTCGGATACTGATGATTCTTTCCTTTCATCCCTGTTTTACTGCTGATAAAAACATGATATGCGCCGGGCGGAAACCGAGTGCTGCTGAGCTTGAGGAGATAAGGCATGCAGATGCGGTGATTCTTCCCCAGGGATGCAGTGAAGATTTATATTACATGGCAAGGGAAAACTGTAAGAATGTTTTTCCCGATTATGATGCCAGGTTTAAATATCCCGGTAAGACCGGCCAGATCCTTTTATTTCAGAAAACAGAAACCGCCCATCCCGCAGCCAGGATATTCACCTCACTATCTTCTTTATACGATAAAGACGGAAATATCATAAATGAAAACCTGCCTTTTACACATCCCTTTGTTTTAAAATTCAACTGGGGAGGAGAAGGCGAAACAGTATATCTGATAAAGACGCAGGCCGGGCTGAAAAAGGTATTCAAAAAGGCAGGAGAATTTGAGAAAACAGGGCAGAAAGGTTTTATACTGCAGGAATATATTGAGTCGGGGAGCAGATCCTTAAGGACTGCCGTAATCGGACATAAATTTATTTCCTACTGGCGGGTTCAGAAAAATCCCGGTAGTTTTTGTACCGGATTATCGAAAGGCGCGATCATGGATTTTGATTCGGACCCGGATCTTGTCAAAGCTGCCGAGAATAAGGTCAAATGTTTTTGCAGAAAAACAGGTATAAACCTTGCCGGATTCGATTTTCTTTTTTCGTCGGAAAATTATTATAATGAAGAGCCGCTGTTTCTTGAGATAAACTATTTTTTTGGAAGAAAAGGGCTCGGAGGTTCTGAAAAATTCTATAAGATATTAAATGGTGAAATTGTAAAATGGCTGAAAAGCCTGGATCTTAAAAAAAAGCGAAGAGAGTAAAACATTTCATGGAACCTTACGCTTATGACCTCGAAGAAGAAGATATAAAAAGAGAACGCAGGAAAGCGAGGGAATTGAGAGTCTCCGAGTGGTGGAAGCGCAAGCTCGCGAAAGGCAAATGCTTTTACTGCGACCGGACTTTTCCCGCAAAAGAGCTGACAATGGATCACATAGTGCCGATTGCGCGGGGCGGGAAAAGCACGAAAGGAAACACGGTTGCAGCCTGCAAGGGATGCAATAACGCAAAAAAGCAGCTTTTCCCGATGGAGTGGGAAGACTATCTTTGCCAATTGCAACAGTAATAACATAAATTTCACCGGGAGAGTAAGCGATCCGGTGGCTCTTATTCCTCTGCTCAAGCAGCAGAGGATAGTATGCTTAACTTGTACCCTCTATCGCGTTGCTTTTCACCGGGCCCGTCTTTGTTCCTTCATTTGTCTCATCTTCTCCTCAATAGCAGAAAGACAATCTGGAAACTCTAGAAGACCGACAATTCTTCGGCCATGGTCGGTCTTGATCTCATAGGTGGCTCCACCGTACACACGATCATAAGGCCAACCGTAATCTTGCATTTTCTTCAGATGCCGTATCTCGTGCCAGCCGATATACCAACGCTTGATGATCCCTTTATACTTGATCCCTTCATCCGTAAGCGTGATAGAAGTCATGTACCGAGCGCAACAGCCATAGACGACAAATAGAGGGATAACAATAACCAACCATACGTTATGTATGGCAAAGCCCAGTGCGACTATGCCGATACCCAAGGCCGAAAGGAACCAGACAAAAATTCTCATGTGACGGAATGTTGGCCTATATATCATGGTCTACCTACACCGAACGGCATTTATAACTCTGTTGGAGCGTAGCGACAGTCCGACGTTCATGCGTTTGTAAGGTGCTCATTTACTAAAACACACGAGTCACTGCGCTTTAATGTTTTCAGGTCTTTTCCATTGAGGAAGGATAGCCTTCTCAACCTTAGCTTTTTGCAGTGCCGGGTATTCGGAGATAAACGCTATCATGTCCTCGTCAAATTTATCTTCGACGATCACGTCGAAAGTTCCCGTGGAAAAACCGGTTCTGGATTTATCTTTAAACTCGGTACGTATCACAGGACCGATCACCAATTGTTCACGGCCGGCTCTCTTTTCATCTTCCGTGCTCCTCTCACGCAGTATGACATCCATATGTCCCAGGTAGCTTATTGTGTTCGGCCTGATGTCTATTCTCATATCTATCGGTGTATAACCGCCTGCTTCAGACAACAAAGAGACATACACGACAGCCAGAGAATTAATATTGTATACTCCAGGCTCCAATTTAAAACTTAACAGATATTCATTGAAACGATCTTTTTCGCGCCTATAAGGGCTATTGGCCTTGTGAAGGTATGGCCTTGGATTTGAGCATGTTTCAGATTGTGGGCATATAATGGCACCCACTAGATCAAATTGAAATGATGACGAAAGTTGGTTTGATGTTTTAACTGAAAGCAATGCAATTGATTGATTTTTGAGATCAACATCAGACTGGCCTTTAGTAAGGGCCATATGGTGTGCAGCACAACCACTCATACAAATACCTACACAGACGAAGAATATACTCACTAATTTCATGTCAAATACCTCCATCAATTACGAGCACCTAACGCGGCCATCACCGGTGGGAATGGAGCGCAGCCGAATTCCCATCCGTGTGAATGACATGGTTCGGCAATTTTATTTTAGATTCTGACAAGTCTCATTAATGGTTCAAAAGAATATAATGCAGGTCTTCTTCCAGAGGCTTCTTCTAATGTCACAATTAGATTTTTTTCTAATAGCACCCTGGCAAATCTTGCTGCACTTGCTGTTGGGATACCACTGTTAGTTGTAAATTTGTTGTTTCTAAACACTGGGTTCGTGAACACAAAGTCCAATGCATTGACACTCCATTTAGAGGAGAGTGTATCTGAGAATACGGTTTTCATCTCTTCGTAAAGTGTCCTTATATCTTCTGCAATAGAAAGGTTTCTAATTGCCTGTTGCTCAACAGCTCCAAGAAAAAAAAAGCACCAACTTTCCCAGTCCCCATGCTCGGAGACTTTTCTCATTGTGTCAATATAAAGATCTTTATTATCTTCCAAGTACCCACTTATGTAAAAGTGCGGCGCAGATATTGTTCCTGAAGACCACAACATTAATGTAATCAACATGCGTCCAATACGTCCATTACCATCTTTAAAAGGATGCAATGCTTCAAATTCAATATGGGTAATACCTGTTTTTACTAGTGCCGGATGTGTACTTTGATCTATATATTGAAACAGCTTGTCTAACCCTTCCTGGAGTTTTTCAGGACTAATAGGAATGAATAATATTTTTTTCTTTAACTTATCAGCCAAGTAATTTTGTTCGTTTTTAAACTGACCTGGCGATTTAGAAGCACCACGACCAACAGACAGCAACTGCTGATGGATGCCCTTAATAAGAGATTGTGATAGTGGATAACCATCTGCCATTGCTTTTTGCGTGGCCCTCAACGCCCTTTGATAAAGAATGGTTTCGATAACTTCAGATCTTACCTTTGCAGTTCCCGGTGTTTCAGCGCCATAATCAGCCTCATACTTAAGAATTTCATCCATGGTACTTATCGTACCTTCCATTCTTGAGGATATAACAGCTTCTTGGTTACGTAGCGGAGCTAACAGTATTTCGCTGTTGTGCATATTTTTTAACATTTGGTCATAACGAGCCACTGCGTCAGTTGCTTTTATTAATGGCTCAACAAATTGTCCATAATCCAGACTCCTTGGTGGAAATTTGTCGTAATGATAGTTGACTGCATTCTCTAAATTATGCTCCATAAACTGCCTTTCAATCTCTTTTGATGTTAATTAATTTATCAAATATTAAGATAAAAATAGTTAGATGTCAATATTTTTATTAATTTGAGAGACAAAAGGGATAGATCTTAACGGATTTAGATCAAGAATATTTGTCTCTCATTTTTAGCCTTATTTGAGAAACAAACAGGATAGACCTTAACAAATTCAGCGCAAGAATGTTTGTATCTCACTGTAAGCCATATTTGAGAGACAATCAGGGTAGGATTTTCTCGGTCAGGAGCCGAACGTTAAGTTAACCGGAAACTTTGGAGCGTAGCGGAAAAGTTTCCGGTGAAACGCCTAGTTGGGCGCCGCCGTGCTTTTCATTTTGGCTCCCGGAATTTCCTCGTGGCTGGCCAATGAATGTTAAACGCCGGATGGGAGCTTGGAGGTCATCATCATCTTCCGGTCAATCTTGCGCCCATCGACAATGAACGTTCCGTCGCCAACTGCGTGAACCGTGCGCTTCTCCTTGCGCGTGGTATCGATGCATGCGGCAACTGCCTCTAACACGACAATGTTGTGCTTTTTAACGATGTCGATGACTTTGCACTCTATGTTGGCGAGGCACTCCTTGATCAAGGGCGGCCTGACGACCTTGCCTGGAACAGGCGTGAGTTTGAACTTGGCGAACTTGTCGGTGTCTGCCCCGGAGCACGTCCCTATACCGACCACCTTATCCAGCATGTCAACCGTGGGAATGGCAATGACGCACTCCCTATTTTTTTGCAACGCCGCAAAAGAGTGATTCCATTCACCCGTGGTGATGGCAAACACCGGAGTGAAATCCATCACCATGGTCCAGGAGATAGTCATGATGTTGTCTTTCTGCCCATCATGGGTTGTCACAAGGACAACAGGCCCTGATTCGATTAGGGTAAAGGCCTTGCTCAGTTTCAACTCACGCATAAGAGCACCTCGTGATATTCCTTTGTCCGATGGTCAGGCCAAGCTAGCCTGCTCGATGTCATTAGGCACCCATATATTTATTGACTTATATTCGCAATAATATATTTCTTCTTTCCGCATATCATGCCAAAATAAAGATTATTCGGAGATGTTCAAAATTCCGACAACCGAAGGTCCTCACGCCTGACGCTTTCCGGCTATGCAAACCCAGCCGTCCGATGTCTGCACATCGATTATTTCGAATTCCTTCCGTTCCATTTTTTCTTCAACCATGCTCCTGTTTTTCTCTGTTATTCCGGAGCAGATCAGGATGCCGTTTTTTGAAATGACTCTCGACACATCATCGAGCAGGTTTAAAATAACCTCGGTAAGAATGTTTGCTGCCACAATGTCAAAACGGCCGTTTATCTCTTCTGCGAGACTTGTAACTTTTACGGCGAATCTCTTTTCGTTAATCTTATTTAAAATCAGGTTTTCTTTTGCGATTTCCGCTGCAACCTCATCCGTGTCTGTTCCTAAAAGGCGCACGGCTCCGAGTTTTGCCGCGGCGATCATGAGAATCCCGGAGCCGGTTCCTATATCCAGAAAAGAGTTTCCCGGTTTTAAATACTTTTCTATCATGCTCATGCAGAGAGCCGATGTCGGGTGAGCGCCGGTTCCGAATGCCATTCCGGGATCTATTTCAAGAATTATATCGTTTTTTCCGGGCGCATATTCCCTCCAGGTCGGTTTAACCACAAGGTTGTTGCCGATTTTTACCGGCCAGAAAAAAGCCTTCCATGATTCAGCCCAGTCCTTTTCATCTATTTCGCTGTATGTTATATGCCAGGAAATACCTGATTTGCTTTCAAGCTCTTTCAGCTTTTCTTCAAGAACCAGGCATTTATTTGAGAGACTTGAATTTGATGGAAAATAGCCTGTAACTGAATTGCTTGCCGGCTTTTCAACCGCTCCATCCCCCCAGCCTTCGGCAGGCTCTTCATCCGGATCCTCGATAACAACACCTTGAAGCCCGAACTGGTTGAATACGTCTGAAATCAAATCGGCCGCAACCTCTTTGTATTTGTAATCAAAAACCACTTTTGCTTCTGTCCATTTCATATTCTTTTCCAAATCAAATCATGCGGAACCCGCAGCATCTGATCAATAAGTTTGATTTTATGATCGGGTGTAAAATTTTCTATTGATTTCCATTGTAACAATCAATATCCTTAAAACACTGTAAATTCAATTGTTTTTTCCGTGTGTACTCGCAAAATTCAGGTCTTGATATAGCATGAGTATCGTGCTATTATATCGGCATGATTTAGTCCTTTAAGAATACGGGAACAGAAAATATTTTTAACGGTGAAAATACCAAAGAAGCACGAAAAACCTGCCCGACTTCGTTATGGAAAGTTGCTGCCCGAAAACTTGACCAAATTGACTCTGTTACCACTCTACATGATTTGAAGATACCTCCTGGAAATAAACTTGAAGCGTTGTCGGGTGACAGAAAAGGGCAATACAGTATTCGTATCAATGACCAATATCGTATTTGTTTTATTTGGACTGATTCAGGACC
>Ga0315268_10005120_pt1 | contig 14132 bp, 13 predicted proteins | sample C1_top_MG_FD_204535 | JGI IMG/M metagenome (GOLD analysis project Ga0315268, IMG submission 204535) | Sediment microbial communities from Yellowstone Lake, YNP, Wyoming, USA - C1_top | ecosystem: Environmental > Aquatic > Freshwater > Lake > Sediment | place: USA: Wyoming | collected 2017-08-01 | reverse complement strand
ATGGAGGCGGATAATGGCCAATTCATGTTCGGTCATAGCGCCAGGCCGGTTCAATATGGCCGCCGGCACCATGATTTTCCCCAGATCATGAATTGCGGCGGCCATGCGCAATCCCTGTGTGCGTTCCCATGAAAAGCCCAGTTCGTTGGCAATCACCCGACACAGTTTGGTTACCCGGCGCTGATGCCCGGCGGTGTAAGGATCCCGCTTTTCGATGGTCAGAGACATGGCCTGGATGATGGCTCCCATGGCTTTTCGGAACCGCGCTTCACTGCGAGCCAGTGCTTTTTCAGCCCCTTTAACTGAACTGATGTCGGTGATGTTCTGTACGATTCCGATCAGGTTTCCGTCTGTATCCCGATAAGGGACGGCAGTGATGAAAATGGGTATCCGTATTCTGCAGCAACAGCTTTGTTCGCCTTCGTATTCCAGATGTTCAGCCCCGGATTTGATCCGCATCACGGGGCAACTCGGTCCGCCGCAGAGAGGTCCGTGAAATATCTCATAGCATTTATAACCGATCGTCTCGTTTGGGGTAACTCCGGACATTCTGGTAAATGCGGAATTGATGAAGCGCACGTTGAATTCCAAGTCGATCACGATCAGGCCATCCGGAACAGCCAGACAAACCTGCAGGTAATCCATGTCAACATGTGTTTCAATTGCCATTTTATCATCCATTCAAGAAGATATATTATGTTTGATGTCATCAAGATATCATGGCATTGTCAATTTCTCAAGCAGTCTGGCTGCGATGCACCGGTTCCGGCTTTGGTCATGAGTATCTGCCAGACCTGTATGTCCCGGGCGCGAAACGCTCCGGCGCAGGAGAGCAGATAATACTCCCACATGCGTTTGAAACGGGTGTCGTATTTCTGTCGCAATCCGGCCCATGCATCCTGAAACCTTTCATTCCATGCCATCAGGGTTTTGTCATAGTGGTGTCCGAGATTGTGCCAATCCTCGATAACAAAAAGCCCCTCAACGGCTTGGGCGATTTGGGCGACGCTGGGCAGCATGCCGTTCGGGAAGATGTAGCGGTTGATCCAGGGATCGCAGTTAACCTGGGACCGGTCGCTTCCAATGGTATGCAGCAAAAACATGCCGGTATCCTTAAGACATCGATGGACCGTTTTTATGAAGGTGTGATAATTTTTCCGGCCCACATGTTCGAACATGCCGACAGAGACAATTTTATCAAATGTCCCGTGAATGGCGCGGTAGTCGCAGTCCAGAAAGCGCACCGGCAAATCCGTGCAAGTCTTTTGTGCAAAACCAAGCTGTTCCCGGGAGATATTCACGGCGGTTACCGGAGAACCATGGTGTTCGGCAATATATCTGGACAATCCGCCCCATCCGCAGCCGATATCCAGCACATGATCCCGGCCGGTAATAGCGAGTTTTCGACAAATGAGATCGAGCTTTTTGCGCTGGGCCTGCTCCAGGTCATCCGTTCCTTCAAAATAACCGCAACTGTACTGGTTGTATGAATCCAGAAACGAAAGAAACAGATCGTTATCCAGGTCGTAATGCCGTTTGGCGATCATGCGTGCACGGGGTTTTGACTGAAGATTGAAAACGATTGCAGACAGAATACGCGGCAGATAACGCAAATCGCTGGCGACCTTTTCTTCGATATTGCTTTTCAGCAGACGGCAGAAAAATTCATCCAGTTGCTGGCAGTCCCACCAGCCGTCCATGTAGGCTTCGCCAAGGCCCAGATTTCTGTCCCGCAGGATCCGGTCGTACAAACTTTCATTATAAACCTGAATATCCCACGGGTTGGCGCCGTTGACCGTCACACCGGCCTGGGCAAGCAGTTGTTGGATGACTTTGGCAGACACGGTTTCTCCTCCTTTCGGCAAGAATTACCCGGAAGCTTGAATGGTCGTCTGTATTTTGCTTTTTCAGCCCCATTAATTGCACGGATGTCGGTAAAGATTCATGACAAAATCAATTAAAATACGATACCTGCATATCCCACAAAACTGTCTCCGGGGTTTTTTTCATGGCTGGTTGAATATGTCACCAGTTTGGATTGAACCGCCCCCAGGTCCATCCCTGCGGTCAGCGCTGCCGCGGCAGCCCCCGCGCAGCAGGCGTTATGTTTTTGTTGTGCATCCTGAAGGATGCCGATCGGATTCATGGACAGGATCGCTGCAATGACGCTGCGATCGTTTATCTCGCGGACCCACTGCAAGGCGGCTTTGCCCTGGCCCTTCGGAGTATAGCCGTAGTTGGGACCATAATGCGTTAAATCCGTTGTACCCAGGACAAGGATGTTGAGTCCCATTTTCCGAGCGGCCGCAGCCACGGTCTTGCCCATCTCCAACGCTTTTATAGAAGGCGGAGCCCCAATGGGAACAATTTTCACGTGATTCCAGAAATACTTGACAAAGGGGAGCTGAACCTCGATGGTGTTATCCGGGACGTTGTCATCGGAAGCTTCTATCTCAAAAGGCGCCATCAGACACAGCTCCCGGGCAAGCGGTTCGTGAATGGCGACATCGCCCAAAGGGGTTTCCCATGCCCCTTCTTTCATGATGGTAACAGGTGAGTCCGCAGACAGATGGGTTCCAAAAATCACCAGCGCATCCGGAGAAGAGACCCCGCTGCTGAGCCATCGGATGACATCGCAGGCAATACTGCCGGAATAAGACCAGCCTGCGTGCGGGACAATCCCCCCGACAACCGGACAGGATAGATCCGGCGATACGGTTGAATTTTTGATAAAATATCCAATCTCCTGCCGGCACCCCGGTGCCGTACCCGAATACCATGTCCCGGACAGCATCGCTCGTCTGGTTTTCATGGCGCACTACCTCCTTTCTTGATCTTTCTCATCAGGGTTGCGAAGCCATCCATGTTAACAGGCGAATCCCTTTCTCTTCGTTCATCCATGTGGGGGGATGAATCTCTGGTGCGATATCAAACGTTCTGACCCAGGCGCTATATCTTGAGCACGCTGTTTATCGATCCGCAAGCGTTGTCCACCGTTTCCGGATTTTGGGGATCGATCTGCCAGATATCATCCACAATAAATTTATATTCATGGGCGCCACTGCGCAACTGAAGTTTAACCATATACAGCCCGTCTCCCAAATCCTTCAGTTTTGTTTTTGTCGGATTCCAGTCATTGAACGAACCGGCAATAAAAACGTCTTTGCCCGGATCAGCCTGGAAGTGCAATTCGATACTTTTCTTGTCATGCGAGTCTTTTTTTCCCATTTTGGTCTTCTCCTTTTAAATACTGATCGGATATGCACCCATGCCGCAAAGCAAAAAAGCGGTATCCGGCGCATGACCGGCTGCGGTGTGTTATAACGATCAATCCCGCGGGATTCTATCCTTTGAAGATCTCCCGGTTAAAAGAAATTATACGTTGCGCTGACCTGCACCCGGTTCAGATCGCCTTCATGACTATTTTCCAGTTCCCTGTAACCGTAAAGATATTCGATACCCAGATCGATTTTGGGAATCGGGCTCCAGATCAGATTTGCATGGACTGACTGGAATTGGCGGTTGACGGTGTTTGGTACAACATTCAGATCGTTATCCGCTTCACCGTAGGAATAGATCAGATTGGACCGCAGGGTGTCCATCCAGAAATGACGATAACCAACAAATCCCCCCCACTGATTCAGGGCGCTGATTTGGGGGTTTTGCAACTTTTGATTCAGGGTGACATCCGCAAAGCCCGTCCACATGTAGCGACCCAGTGCGTTCCCATAATTGATTTGAAACCGGATGTCATCTTTGCCGAATGTGGGAATTCTCCCCCCCAGACTGGCAGCTCCTCCCCAGGTTTCATCACTTTGCGCGCCGTTATCCCATCTCAGTTGCCTGCCCATCATTGCGAGAGAATACGAACCATAGGCGGAGTTCAGATTTACGCGACCGACCATATCCGGCATGTGATCATTGTCCGCCTCCGATTTGACGCCGCCGGAAGTCAAGTAAGTGGTATTTGGATTTTCAACCGCAAACTGCAAAGAGCCCCAATTAAAAGGCTCTGTCCATCGAACCTGGGCTTGACGGACAAAAATTTGTGCAGCCGGACCGCCGAAATCCAGGGTTTCGGGCAATGAATCCAGAATTTGGAAAGTGGACCACGTCTGCCCTGCCAGAAGGTTTCCCAGTTCGCCATAAGCGTGCCGCAAGCGAAATTCATAGCTGTTGCTGACATCCTGCTTGCCAGCGCCGCCCGCACCCCCAAAAAAATCCCCCTCGAAAAAGGTTTTGAATTTCCCAAACGGCGTATCCGATGTTGTCGCCAAATTGATTCGACTTTGCCGTGCTTGAAAAACGGTTTCACCATTTTTACTATTGGGATCATTATTCAACGGAATGGCGGATGGAACAAAAAACTGGTTGGCGTCACTTCCATCACCGGCGCTTTTGTTGCTGTAAATGCCGTCCAGTTTGACGTAGCCGCCGATCTTCATTTCCGTATCGGTTCCAGGTATGACAAAATATCCTTTTTGACTGGCTTTCTTGGGAGCGGGCTGCTCAACCGACGCAACAACTTTTTTGGCTTCAACCTGCTGTTTTTCCAATGCCTCCACTTTTTGCTGAAGTGCTTGGATCTGCATTTTCAACTCTTCAAGCGTATCGGCCCTTGCCACTGGACCCGACATCCACGCGCTGGTCCCAAAAACAGCCGCGACCAGCCAAATCAACCTGTAAGATTTCCGAATTGAAATTTTCATCTATTTCTCTTCTCCTTTCTGTGAAAATCAGACTGTTTATTTCCCTGGACCATTTCGTGTTTGCCGTAAATTACTTGCCCGACAGCGCGTTCGCCAACATGGCGATCGCGGCAATTATGGTGAGAATTCCGGAAATGGTTTTCAGGCTTTTCGGCTTTGTTTTGAGTGCAATTTTGCTTCCGATCAAACCGCCGACAATGGCCACCGCCCCACAGGGAATCGCCAACGCCGAATCAAACCCGCCATGCAGGGCATTGCCGACAAAACCGGTCAATGCAGTCGCCGCCAACATGGCTGTGGCGGTGCCGACAGCAGTCCGCATCGGCACGCCGCACCCGACGACCATCAACGGAACAAGAAATGAACCGCCTGAAATTCCCACCATCCCGGAAAAAAAGCCGGTTGCCATGGTCAGTGGCACGGCTATCCATAAATTGATGACATATCGGTTGTCGCCTTCCTGGATATTCCAATAGCCCAAGCGTGAAACAGCGGCCTTATGTCCCTGTTTTTCAGGAAACAGCATGGCGATGCCGGCGATGAACAATAATACGGATAATACAATTTTTAATGTCGTACCGCCGAACGCATGGGCTTCGAAACCTCCGACAAAAGCCAGCGATGCGTTCAGGCCGCCGAAAAAGAACACCAGCGGCCACGACATCGTTTTTGCCTTTCCAAAGACGATCGCTCCCATTAACGCACTGACAAGCAGGATGAACTGGCTTGTCGTGGAAGCCGTGTGCATGGCGACGCCCGACAGAACGAGCGCAGCCACATAAAAATTGCCCCCGCCGCGTCCGCTCATGATCATGACGACCGTTAGAATAAAAATGATACCGACAACGATCCATGTATGCATCGTAACTACTTCCTTTCCTGTTCGGTTTTACGGGCTGCAAATGTCTTGTGCAGTTTGCCCGGCAAAAGCAGTTCGGTGATAGCGTTATAATTGCTGGGCGCGATGCGCACATTTTCATATCCGATGGAACATAAATACATGTAAGCGATAATTGATCTGGTTCCCGCAGAGCAAAACACACCAACGGTTTTATCACGCGGGATCTCATTATGGCGGGCAGGAATCTCATCCAGCGGAATCCACAAAACCCTGATGTGGTGCTCCAATTTAATCTGAACCGATTCCCATTCCGGCTGGTATCTCACATCCAAAAAAACCGCATCTTTTGTCTCAATCAGTTTCTCCATTTCAATTTTATGCTTTCCACTTCCAAAAAAATCAAAAGTCATGTTTTTTAATAAGTTGTCCAGATTGTTCATTTGCTTCTCCTTTCAATTTGTCCGTTTGATTTGTTCCCGCGAATTTACGGTCCAACTGTTTAAAAACGCCCGCTTTATTCATTTCCGTGATCAGTTCTTCGGCAACCCCTTTCTGGTTATCCAAAACACAGACCCCATTTCGGGCCAACCATTGCTTGTGAGCGCGTTGAATCCCGCCGCAGATAAGCTGATCCACTCCTGATGCCGCCAGTTGCCGGGCAAGCTGGATCGCATTCTGTTCCCCAATGTCCCATGTGATGCTTCCGGTGATTTTGTTATTCCGGACATCAACAAGAAGGATCTTCGAAGATGATCCGAAATGAGGGGAGACCCTCTCCCCGAATAATGGAATGGCAATTTTCATTGCGATTGTTATCTCCATATCGGAGTTCATGTGTTCAACTGCTGGGGGACTGATTCCGAGGATGCATTGAAGCACCGTACCAATGCAAAACAAAAGCAAAAGAAATGCCAGATGACGGCAATCACAATAATTATATGTTAATTCATATGAATACGGCAGGTTAAAAACGAGGAAAGGGAAAGAAGATCAAGAGAAAAAAGCTAAAACGTGTTTCAAATCATGAAGCTGTTTCAAGTCATGTTTCAGGGGCGGGTTTGGCAACACAAATGTCCTAATCCATCCGGAACGCATCCCGCGAAACCGCTTCGGGTGCCATATTGACTTTCTGAGAGTGCATCAGAATTTGCTGAACATTCCGATCGATGTCACGCACTGATCAAACTCCCGGTAGTTGGCGTTTGTAATTCCATCCTGTTCATTCCGGCCCAGGTTAACTGCGATGTTCATGTTGACCCCAATGTGCGCGTTGAAGTCATAGATCACGCCTGTTGAAAACGTATAAAGCCAATCGTTACGCAGCGACGGGGCGGATCCGGTGTTGAGATTCCCGACCGTATAATCTGCGTTCTTTATCCCGCCATTCAGGTTCCAGGTCACAGACGTATCGAATTTGTGGCGATATCCCAGGTCAAAACCGTTGTCAAAAGTCGGCACTTGTCCCGTACTGGATATCCATCGCGTACCTTTGTATTTGGCCGTGATGGCGTCATTTTTTGATATTTCAGCTTTCAGCGAGCACTCTCCATAGAAATTAACCTGATTTTTATCGTTTACCGGAGCGCTGTCATCGTACTCGCGAAAATCCGGCCCCGCAACTGCCGACAGGGTAAGCCACTTGAAGGGCTTTCCCTCAACTCCAACAATGGCCCGTTGATAGTCATTGGTTGAACTGTAGTTCGAATTTATCACGCCGCCCTGATATTGCCGCCCATAACGATATCCCAGGAAAAGCGCCAGTTGCGAAGAGATTTTGCGACCCACATCCATGCCGCCGTTGATATCATACCGATCAACCCAATTCTGATATCCGCTGATATTCTTTTGGTCTGTCAGCATATCCCAGTACTGTAAGTCACCAGTCGGTCGGACAAAGAATTGGTCCCAGTTGAATTGCAATTTAAAGTTCATCCGGTCCTGATACTGATTCCGCCTTTCGCGGGGCAACGCATGAGCGTAGCAGCTTCGGACATTGTCGGGTGATTTATAAATCGGAGCAATACTACTGCCGTCAACGTAGATAAAGGAATTGTCCAGGGAGAAAGACGCGTTGTCCGAATTGGTCTTGATGGTATTTAAAATTCGGTGGGCGTTGTTGTTTTCATCAGAGTCCTGGGAGTACATTGAAAAGTCGGGTTCGTATTTTAGAGATAAGACCTGAATATTCTGGTTATTGATAAGGGGTGCAAGGTCTATTCCGATTTTTGGGGATAGGGTGGTAACCCAGGAATAGCGCTTCGGCATTCCGTCGCCGGATACGCCCAGAAGGTTGTTGTCATATCCTTCTTTGACCGCAAAGGACAGTTCTGTTGCCCAGGCCGGTTTGTTCAAGACAAATGCGGATGAGCCGGAACCTGTTGATGGATATACATTTTCATCGGCATTTGCCGCGCCGGTTATCATGATGGTCATGATCAGAATCAACAGATAGTGATTTTTAAATGATTTTATCATAATGCAGACCTCCTTGATTCATTTTTGAAGACACAAACTTTTATAATTATTTCATCATAAAAATCTTCTCCCCGATTCTTCGGTTTTGTTATTGCCAATCCATCCCCAAGCAATAGAAGTGCCAGACGACAATGATCGCAATAATAAATTTATTTTCATGGGAATACAACAGGTTAAAAACGGGGAGGAGGGAGAACGATCAAGATGGAGCAGGGAAAAAGCGTTTTGAATCCTGAAACTGTTTCAAATCATGTTTCAGAGACGGGTTCTGCGATGCCGTATTGTTTCATTCTTCGCCACAAGGTCGTGCGGCTGATCCCCAATGCACGGGCGACTTTAGCGTGACGGTGGGGATACTGAAGCAGGATGGCCCGAATTTTATCCGCTTCCATCCGGTCGCTTTCCGACAGACGCGGGTGCGCGGCGTTCCGGCCTGCAATCAAGTCTTTGGGGAAATGTTCCAGGTCGATGATGGAACGCTTGCAGCCGATGAATGCGTATTCAATGATATTTTCCAGTTCCCGAACGTTGCCCGGGAAAGGGTAATCCATTAAGAATGAGAGTGCCCTGGAACTGGCTCCCAGGATATTGCGGTCTTTGCGAAGATTCAACCGGCGGATGAAATGATCCATGAGGAGCGGAATATCCTGTTTTCTTTCCTGTAAAGCGGGGAGGCTGATTTTGACCACATTCAGCCTGTAGTATAAATCCTTCCGGAATTTACCTTCCTGAATCAGCCTACCCAATTCGGCGTTGCTGGCTGCCACGATGCGGACATCCACCTTGACGGGCCGGGTGCCTCCCAACGGGGTGATTGCGGCTTCTTGAAGAACTCGCAGCAAATCCGCCTGAAAATTGAGGGAGGTATTGGAGATTTCATCCAGAAACAGCGTGCCCTTGTCCGCCAGTTGGAATCGTCCCGGCTTGTTTCTTGTCGCACCGGTAAAGGCCCCCCGGGTATAGCCGAACAGCTCCGATTCCAGCAGGCTGTCCGGGAGGGCGGCGCAATTGACGGCAATAAATGGCCCATTGGTCCGATGGCTGAGCCGATGAATGGCCCTGGCAATGAGTTCCTTTCCCGAACCGGTCGGGCCTTCGATGATCACGGGACTTTCGCTTTCCGCAATATCCGGTAGAAACGAGATGATTTCATTAATTTTCGGATGCCGGCCCACGATATCTTCCGGGGCGAATGAGCGGTTGGCCTGCCTTCTCAGCGTTTCCAGTTCGGTGACATCCCTGAACGTCTCAACGGCCCCAATCACGTCGCCTCCCTCATTTCTCAGTATGGCCGTACTGATTCGAATCGGTTTTGAATCCCCATTTTTGCTGATAATGCAGGCAGGAATATTGATTTGCGGTTCTGTGCTTGAAAGGGTCAGATCCAGAGCACAGTTCTTTTCACAGATATCGGCACGAAAAATATCGAAGCAATACTGTCCGACGGCTTCCTGTCGTTTAAAACCCGTTATGCTCTCTGCGGCAGGGTTGAAAGAGGTAATCCGTTTTTCACCATCAATGGTAAAAACGCCGTCACTGATACTTTCCAAAATGGTGCAGCAGGGCGATCTGACAATGGATGTGATATCACAGAAAGCAGGTTCGGGGGGCAATTGTATGGAAGATTTTTGCTTCTTGATAAATGCCATGATTACGGCGGCTCCTGCGGGTTTCCATGAAAATCAGTCGTAACATGTAAAATGCTGAATATGGATATGGGGAAATTTTGATACCCCCGAAGGCTGAATCCCCATATCCAATTGTACAAGTTTAAAGCATAAGATTTGGAAGAGCAAGTGTGATATCCATCGAGAATTGAGTTTTGTGTCCAATACACAATAATTTAGAAACATGGGGGAAGGTGGGCTTTAGGGGGGCATCAATATGTTGTGTCGGTCAATGCGTGATCATGAATTTCACCCGACCATTATAGTCGGGTGAACAGGCCGCTCTGGCAGGGTCGTATCAATCCGATTTTTTTAGACATATTTGGCTTCCATTGCTACAATATTATCTGCTTCTCCAACCGCTCCAAGATGGGAAACCACTTGCATCGCGAAGTGTTAATACCTCGTTGCCCTTTTTCACTTCTGCAGCGATGATGGCTGGTTTGCCCTCAAAGGTAACTCGCGAACCCTTTACCTCTATCTTGTCCTTTGGATTAATTTCAACGTCCTGCTTTTCGATGTACCATTCAGGGCCGAGATGAACAGAGATTGTTTCTTTGTCCGTCTTCACAACAAGATGAACACCGGAATTCATACCTTTCATGGGTGTGATTTTGTCCACAGAGACGACCTCGCCGCTGATGGTTTCAACGGTCTGAGGGTTATAAATCCTGTCATAATTCGATCCCTGTCCCCAGCCGCCTCCGCCTTGCCCCCTTTGCGCCATTGCCTCGGAAGCAGTGAAGATTCCAAGACCAAAAACTGTCATAATTGCAATTAGTGTCATGAGCTTTTTCATTTCGTTTCTCCTTCGTTTCGAAAATAAGAACCGTTAAAAACAGTTAAATCCTGCTTGACAATATGCCTCATTTCGCCATATGCACCCCCTCTCACCAGTGTTACTATTGACTCTTGCTGCAGGAACACTTGGAATCCAAAAAACGCAGACGATATTTTCCTCATATTGAAACCGAAAGGATGATTTTGGGTATGAGGAGCCCAATGTGCCATTGTTCAGGCGAAAATATCCGAGGGGGCATAAGGATGCGTTCCCTCGATGACTTTGATGCCGGCCTTTGCGGTAATTTTTTTGATAAGTTCTTCCTTGCTTGGACATTGTTCGGCGATGCATGGCGCGATATGGATCACAGTGGGTTTTTCATTCATAGGCGCATTCCAGAGCTTTGTCTGCATCAGTCGGGTGACGATGGCCGACGCCGGGCATCCTCCGCATCCAACTATGCCCATGATCTCCGCGTCGGTATCCTCGTAGATTTCAAAAACTCCTTGACGTCTGTTAAAAGCCACCAGACACCGGGAACAACCGATGCAAATATCATCCATGGCGTTTTTACATCCAACGATCAAAATCTTTTCCATGTTAAACCTCCAAGCGTAAAATTAAATGATTTTAAATTGTTAAAATAGAGTTTAGAACTTCCTGACTTTCCTTGCAATCCATTTCGCCCATGTCTCATGTATTCAACTCCAGAGGTTGAACCCGGGGTGCGCTGGTGATCCATAATAAAGCAAAAGAAAGGCCAGATGATAACAATTGCAATAAAAAATTATCTTTAGGAAATACGAAATGTTATAAGAGAGTAGCGTGAGGCCGATCCAAGGGCTCATCATGCCATCTGGTGCATTTTTATCCAGTTCTCAGGGAGCCTCGACACAAATGTCGAAATTCATCCGGTACGCTTTTCGAGGAACCGCTTCAGGTGCCTGAATCCTTTGTAGTGTTGTTATCGAGGGCGTTGTTTCTACAGAAATTCAGTCCGATTGTTTTCATAACATCATCCTTGAAAGCCCATTTCGTTCGACATTTCTTTCCTTTTCTGCTGCTTGCCAACACGCCCTTCGATACAAAATAACAGCGTAACGACTGACAATTCACCAGCCTGCTGAATCCAGATGTATTTTATTTTGCCTGTCAATTGATGGCACGTTCGTTGCTGTATTGATACGTATTGCAGAAAAATGGAGGTGGCGACAAATGAAAGGAATACGTATTGCCGGCATCGTGTTAAGCGTTGTGGCATTTTTGGTGCTGATGGTTTGGGCTGAATCCGGAGCATGGGGCCACGGCATGGGGCTTCACGGATCTATCAGTCCGGAAATGGCTTCCGTTCTGCATCTGACAAATGATCAGATGCAGATAATTCAGGAACTTCGGGATGCTTATTCGAATGAAATGGCGCCGCTCCAGAATCAGCTTTTCAGCAAAAAAGCGGAGATGCGGATGCTCTGGGACGGGTCCAGTCCGGATCGTGAAAAACTTGCAGCCATGCATGAGGAAATATCAACCCTTCGTCAGCGGCTCAATCAATTGGCCGTGCAGTACCAAATGGACTGCCGCGAGGTGTTGACGCCGGATCAACAGGCAAAACTGGCGGAAACAGCGACTGGGACGCACAGAGCGGGCGGGAAAAATCATCCGTAAGACAATTTAACGCATAAAGTGTTCTTCAGGAAACGTGTCCCATGCAAGAAAAACATAGTCAATTTAAAAACAGCGCCGTCATCTGGGCGGGCGGTGTATTTCTGGTGATCGGTTTTTTTATTGGAATCGTTGTCGGTGTTTACAATTCGGACTTAACGCCGACAGGCCGATCCTTGAGCGGTGATGCGGGAAATGCCTCTGAATTGAAATCCCGCATCGTAAAGCTGAAAGATCTTGTCCGGCAAAACCCGAATGATCTGGAAAGCTGGATTGATCTCGGGAATGCCTGTTTTGATGCAGATCAGTATGAAGAGTCGATCCGGGCCTATCAAAAGGCGCTGGCCATCAATCCCGGCAATGCCGATGTCTGGACCGATTTGGGGGTGATGTACCGCCTCAGCAGTCAACCGCAAGAGGCGATTAATGCCTTTGACAAGGCCGCGGCGCTTGACCCCAAACATGAAATCAGCCGCATCAATAAAGGCATTGTTCTCCTGCATGACCTGAAGGACAGCCAGGGAGCGATTCAGGTCTGGGAATCCGTTCTGGAGATCAATCCGCTGGCGACCCTTTCCAGCGGTCAGTCCGTGGATGAAATGCTGAATACACTCAAAAATCAGGCTCGGCGGTGAGGAAACGGAAACTATTTCTTATCGCTGAAAAAGCGGTAAATTGTTTTTTTACTTGACGAGAAAGATAGTTGGTATTATATATCGTTAAAAAGCGATATATGGATATACTCTGAAAATAACAAAATACCATCTGACTGAAGGTTGTTATGCCTGAAAAAACAAACATAAAATCGAAGCTCATTTTGTTCACGATCATGATCGGCGCTTTCATGTCCATGTTTGACAGTGGCGTCGTTAATGTCGGGCTGCCCGTCATGGCTTCACAGTTCAATGTGGATATCAGTTCCGTGCAATGGGTTACTTCCATTTATCTTCTTGTAATGTCTGCCCTGCTACCCATTCTGGGTACGCTGGCGGACAATTTCGGCAGAAGAAAGATTTATAATCTGGGTTTTTTTATCATATCCATTTTCACATTATTCTGCGGCTTCTCGATAAATCTTCCCATGCTGATTGTCATGAGAATTTTGCAGGCAATCGGAGGGGCGATGGTGATGGCCAACGGTATGGCGATTATTACTGAATATTTTCCGCCCACCGACAGGGGCAAGAATCTTGGACTGGTGGTAACCACCGCGGCTCTTGGAAGCATCGCGGGGCCGCCCGCTGGCGGGATGGCCATCGGATTATGGGGATGGAGAGCGGTCTTTTATCTGACCTTCATCGTATCGATAGCGGGATTTGCCTTTTCATATTTCTTTATACCCCGCAAAAAAATGGTCAAAAATGAGCGGTTTCAATTCGATTATATTGGCTCCATGCTTCTGATATTAACCATAATATCATTTATTTATGGATTCTCCAATATCAATAAACTGGGTTGGAGCAATCCGCTGATCTATGGAAACATTGCAATATTTGTCGTATCCCTGGTCGTCTTTATTCGTTATGAAGCCAGGAAGCAACATGCAGTCATGGATTTAGGTCTATTTAAAGACTGGATCTTTTCCTCGTCGATCATCGCTTCTTTACTATCCTTTATCACCATGTTTTCACCAACAGTTCTGATTCCCTTCTACTACCAGAAGGTATTGGGTTTCAGCACCGGAAAATCCGGCCTGTATATGATGGCATTTCCGATAGCAATGGCTGTTATATCCCCTTTCAGCGGGGCGCTTTCGGATAAAATCGGTGCCGTGATCCTGACATCGAGCGGCTTGGTTGTCAATGGTATCGCCCTGATCCTGCTTGCAAACATAAAAGTGAATACCCCGGTATTCCTGATTTTGATTTATTTGTCGATGATGGGGTTGTCCCTTGGTTTTTTTCAATCGCCCAATAATAGCTGTATTATGGGCAATGTTCCCAAAAACAAACTTGGAGCTGCCAACGGAATCATACAACTTGTCAAAAATCTGGGAATGG
>Ga0315268_10005119_pt1 | contig 14134 bp, 17 predicted proteins | sample C1_top_MG_FD_204535 | JGI IMG/M metagenome (GOLD analysis project Ga0315268, IMG submission 204535) | Sediment microbial communities from Yellowstone Lake, YNP, Wyoming, USA - C1_top | ecosystem: Environmental > Aquatic > Freshwater > Lake > Sediment | place: USA: Wyoming | collected 2017-08-01 | reverse complement strand
CCTGTACCGTTACGGTAACAATAGCCGGAAGGGGTGTTTTCCCGGATGATCGGCTTCACCAGCGCCAGGAAGAAGTTTTCGGCCTGCCAGGTTTGGCCCCGGTGGTAGAGGTGAATGTTGAAACTCGCAGGATGGCTATCGAACTCCGTATGGACAAACACGCGCGGCTCCGGCACGGCTTCGAATATTTTCGGAAAGGCGTGCAGCAGCTCCGTGAGTTGCGAGCGCAGCGCCTCCTCGGAGCCCGTCTGGAAAGCGATGGGAACGGTGCGAGGGTCTTCGCGCTCGTAAGGATCAGAAAATGGCGCGTTGTTTCTCAGGTAAACCTCTTCCGCCGTTTGCAGCGCGCCCTCGATCTGCATCTCGGCCAGCGAGACAAGCTGCTCGTTGACCTCGAATTCCTGCCGGTAACGGTGGTCATGGATCTTGAGTTTCCCCGGAGCGTCCATGTCGGGAAAGATGATGTCCACGTCCTCTTTAAGATGCACAATGCAGGTTGCGGCTCCCGGAGGGAGGTGTTTTTCCCGGATGGAGCCGAGGGTCAGATGGGGTTCGATGTCGCTCCGCTTGCCTCCCTCGCGCACGGTGGTCCGGCTCGGCGCGAAATCCTCGACCAACTGCTCAACCAGGATGACTTTTTTCCCCTGTTGGAGGCTGAGCTTTCGCCAGAATGTCGGCGCCTCGATAGGTTCTCTTAACCGGTTTTCCATGTTGTTTCGTGCAGCCATTGACGGAAGCATTCTCTCGATATAGCGCTCTGGTTCCTGCGGCATTTTAGTCTGACGGTATCCTCACAGCAATAGTGGTTTCCTGGCGGTTGTAAAATCGGAAGCAAGTGCTATTCATTTGCGTTTTTCCTTGGTCGTCAGCGAAAAATCCGGTTGGTCCCAGGTGTCCGGCTTTCCTGGAGGAGGGCAGCCGGCCGCCACCCAGCGGATGTTCTCCATGTAGCCCCCGGAGAAACCGCCGAATTCCGGTTTCCGGTCGGGAGCGATCTCCAGCGTGTGCAGCGTATCGTCTCCCCTGTCGCGGAGACCCGAATCCGCTTTTACCCGCTGGATGATGGCCTCCTCGATTTCCGCGGCTGCCTCCGAGTCAAAGGGGCCGGCCACCACCTCCAGCGATACTCCGCCACAGTCTTGGACCAGGTACACTTGGCTCTTCACGGGATCAAAAGTCTGGTGATTTCGCGCGGGATTCGTTTTTCGTAGGTGCCGGCCGGCAAACGCAGGAACGTCAGTCGGGCGAGCTTGCGGCTGCCCGCCTTGTCCCGGGTCCGTCCGGTGACGAAGCGTAGCTGCTGTCCGTTAAACTCGCATTTCTCAACTTCCACACGCGTCAGTCTTTTCTTGCGGCAGGCCATTTCCTGCCTTTTATGTTTCGCGCCGTTCGGGCCGTTGCTCCCGGGAGGTTTTCCAGGAAGTCCCGCATCACAGCGTCCGTCTCAGGGTCGCGCCTTGCGGCGGATCCAGTCCGCAGAGGTTGCTAGGAATTCGTAGCAAGGCAAGTTCCTTTTGCCAATAGGGTCACGCGCACACTCGCGCATGGCCCGAACCAAAACACCTGCCAACGTCGTAGGACCGCAAGTCAGGAAATTGCGCAACAAACTGGATTTGACCCAGGAGGAACTGGCTGCTCGCTGCCAGTTGCACGGCCTGGATATCAGCCGGGGGACTCTCTCCCAAATTGAAGCCCGGCTTCGTCGCGTGGCGGATTCGGAGCTCTTCCGGCTCTCCGTGGTGCTGAACGTTTTCACCGACGATTTGTTCCCGTCCGAGATGCGCAAAGAGCGGGACAAACTCCGGGCGAGGCAGGGGAGCGGCGACTGATGCCCGGGAACGCGGGCTTTTGCTGCCGGCTCTCCGAATCGAATCCGCTCCGACATCCAACCCCTTGACGCCAGCTGCAGCGCCGGCCGCCGCCCGAACGCATCGGTCTGGGGGCGTTGGAATTGCTGGGGGCGTTGGGTTCGCGGCGCGCGTTCGTGGTCGCGAAGCGGTAGCGCGTCCGAACTGGGACGAGCGGAGCAGCCGGCGTGACAGGCGGGAGGGTGGCGAGGCGACAGGTGTGGGGGCAGGTTTGGGGTCTTGAACAGGCTAGGCTGCTACCTGTCTGTACCGACGAAGGATATTTTTTGTGTGAAGCACCCACCTTCCGGGCGGTGGAGGTGGCGGCGGTGGGTGGAGCCCTGGGATCGGCGGGGGCTGATGCCGGTCCCGACAACGAGTTTGTGTGTCTGGCTGTGGCGGTCGCAGCGCGAGAAGATGAGTTAGTGGGGGTGTTGGTCGGGATGGGCCTGGTGACACCGGATCGGGTGGAACAGGTCCAAGGGGAGGCTCATATCTCGGGCCAGGAACTCGTTGAGGCGCTGGTACAGCGGGGGTTCATTCGTCCTGCCGACGTTCTTAAGGCAAAGGCGGCGCAGTATGGCACCAGCTTGGTCCAACTGGAGGGTTTGTCGCTGCCGGAGGAGGTGATTCGCGCTGTGCCGGCGCACATCGCGAGGCGATTTCGGGTGGTCCCGATGCGGCTGCACGAGGGGGCGCTGACGGTGGCGGTTGCCGATCCGAGCGACATTGGCGCAATTGATGCCCTGCAGTATTTGCTGAGGAGAGAGGTGGAGGTGTGCGTTGCGGCTCCAGAGGAGATTGAGGCGGCGCTGAAGCGGTATTATGGGCGCCGGGAGGATGCCGTGGGGAGGACGCTGGAGCCGGTGACTGAGGAGCCAGCACCGCCAGCGGCGGCGCTGGCAGCAGCGGACGCGGTCGAAACGGACACGGACGCGCCGATCATCAGGCTGGTTAATAGCCTGATGGTTGAGGCCTTCAGAGTGCGAGCCTCGGACATTCACCTGGAGCCGCTGACGAGGTGCTTGCGGGTGCGGTTCCGGATTGATGGGATTCTGCACAAGGTGCGCGAGCTGCCGCTGCGGCTGCATGGGCCGATCATCAGCCGGCTGAAGATCCAGTCGGGAATGACAATTGACGAGAAGCGGGTGCCGCAGGACGGGAGAATCCAGATGACGATGGAGGGCAAGGTGATTGACTTGCGTGTGTCATGCATTCCGACGACGCATGGGGAGAGCATCGTGATGCGGATTCTGGACAAGAGCAGCCTGCAACTGGGGCTTCCGGAGCTGGGGTTTTTCACTGATGACCAGCAGACGTTTGAGAGGTTGATCAATTTGCCTGACGGGCTGCTGCTGGTGACGGGGCCGACGGGGTCGGGCAAGACGACGACGCTGTATTCGTGCCTGAATTTTCTCAACCGGCCAGACCGGAAGATCATCACGGTGGAGGACCCGGTGGAATACCGGTTGGGGGGCATCAACCAAGTGCAGGTGAACGAGGCGGCTGGCTTAACGTTCGCGACGGCGCTGCGGGCGATGCTGCGGCAGGCGCCCAATATCATTATGGTGGGCGAGATTCGCGACCTGGAGACGGCCAGCATTGCGATTAACGCCTCGCTTACGGGCCACCTGGTGTTCTCGACGCTGCACACGAACGACGCCCCGAGCGCGATCACGCGGTTGATTGATATCGGGGTGAAGCCGTTCCTGGTAGCGTCTTCGGTGCGTGCCTTGCTGGCACAGCGTTTGGTGCGGAGGGTATGCCGGGAGTGTGCGCAACCGACGGAGGGGGGAAGGAGTGAACTGGTTGCTTTGGGGGCCAGACCGACAAGCGTTTCGGAGGCGAAGTTGGTTGCGGGGCGTGGATGCGCCGCCTGCCGCGGCAGCGGTTTTCTAGGCAGGATTGGGATCTTCGAGATGTTTGTGATTGATGACGAAATCCGGAAGCTGATCTACGAACGGGTGCCGGCGTCGATGCTGCGCAGACGGGCGCGCGAACTGGGAATGCGAACGTTGCGCGAGGATGGAGTGCGAAAGGTTTTTGCTGGTCTGACCACGGTGGAAGAGGTCGTCTCCGCGACGGTAGGTGATGAGACACCTGATGGCTCGGGGCGTGGGTAAGTTGGTGGGCGGCCGTGGTTGGGGCGAGGTGGGGCGAGTCGGCGTTGGTGCCTGTGGTGTGCCATGTGGCACATTTGTAAGGATAAACTGTGCCAAGATGGCACATTTAGTGTCTCACGTTGGCGCATTGAATCTTCGTTAAGTGACTAATTTGCAGTATGTTGTAAATACATCCGTGGATGCGGCATGGCTGATGCTTTTTTGGTTGGCACGGGGCATCGTCTTCCGGGTGGAGGGCGGGTTAGCCTCGACCGCCTCAACTGTAAGTGAGGCAGACGCGGTTGTGGCGAGTTGAGTTTAAACCAGTCTGCGACATGAAAGGAATATACGAATGAACGCATTAACTCGTTGGAATCCTTTCCGCGAGATGGACGACATGCAGCGGCGGATGTCCTCTCTGTTTGACTGGAGTCCGTTTCGGCGGACGTCTTTGATCGAGGATGACGAGGATTTCACGGTCGCTGAGTGGGCGCCTCTGGTGGACATTGTCGAGGACGCGAAGGAATACCTGATCAAGGTGGAGCTTCCTGAGGTCCAGAAGGACGATGTCAAGGTGACGGTGGAGGGCGGCACGCTGACCATCAGTGGCGAGCGCAAGGCCGAGAAGAAAGAGAAGGGCCGGCGGTTTCATCGGGTGGAACGTTATTATGGCCAGTTTGAGCGCAGCTTCAGCATTCCAGACGACGCCGTGGCGCATGACGTGAAGGCGGAGTTCAAGGACGGGGTGCTGCGAGTGCATCTGGCCAAGAGCGAGAAGGCCCGGCCGAAACAGATTGAAGTGCAGACGGGTTAACGCTGTCGGGGCCGGGACGCGCCACCGAGGCGCGTCCCGGAAGGGTGGCAGGGCCAGGAGCGCCTGGCCGGTTGGCTCTACGGAGGCGTTGAACGTTTTTCGAAGAGAATTGTCATTACGTCAAAGGGCGCTGCAGAGGCAGCAGCCCGTTACTTTTGAACATGGTGCGATCGGCGTGGGATGCTCAAGAGTCTTCCTGCCGGTTCGCATCCAATAGAGACCAAATACTTGGAAAGCTATGACAACGACGAATGCGAAAGCGGAATACGTTCCAAGCTTCTGGAAGAAGTGGTGGAACGCATTGGTGAACTGTTTCAAGCGGGATGCGGTATGCACCTGCTCCGCTGAGAAACAGGCCGGTCCGAAAGTAGAGGAACCAAAAGCACAGGAGAAGAAGGCGGCGGCCTAGGGTCCGCGGAGGACCGGGGTTCGTGTTATCCTCGGCGTGAGATAACCGAGGCTCGGCCAGCAATCTGCCCACCGGTGGCAGAGGTGGGTTGGCTGGGCCCGGTGAGTTCCCGCGAGGACGACACGGCGGCCGGGGCGACCTGGAGTTCCATCTCGGCGTGAGCGATGAACAGTGTGCTCGAGCAGGTGCTTGAATTTTCTCGCAGATACTTTGCGGAAAGGCAGTCGGCGCCCGTCTCGGCCGTTGGTGGGCGGACTGCAAGAGATCCCGATTTCATTTCCGCCCGCTCGGCACCGGGCCTGGGCGCTGCCTGTGGTGCGGCTGTGGGCAGCGACGGCGCGGCGGGCTCGTGCGGGTCTGGCGTGCGGCGCCGGGTGGCGCCGTGCGGACAACCGATGGACGGAGCGAACCAATTGTGAAACCAATGTAAACAGGAGATTGAAGATATGGCATTGAAGATAAAACCTCTCGGAGACCATGTGCTGGTGGAGCCAGCCGAAGAGAAGGAAGTCAAGAAGGGCGGCATCATCATACCGGATACCGCCAAAGAGAAACCGACCGAGGGAATCGTCCGGGCCGTCGGGCCGGGCAAGAAGGATGACGACGGCAAGGTCATTCCCATCGAGGTGAAGGAAGGCGACCGGGTGCTCATCACGAAGTACGGCGGCACCGAGGTAAAGCTGGATGGCAAGGACTACAAGATTCTCAACAGCTCGGACCTCCTGGCGATCGTCGAGTGAGTTGAGGCAAGGAAAGGATAGAGATTATGGCAGCAAAGCAACTTGTGTTTGATGAAACGGCGCGCGTGGCGGTCCTGCGGGGCGTTAGCAAACTGGCGAAGGCGGTGACCGCAACCTTGGGGCCTAAAGGCCGCAACGTGGTGCTGGATAAGAAGTGGGGGTCGCCAAACATTACCAAAGACGGTGTCACGGTGGCCAAGGAAGTCGAGCTCCCGGATCCCTTTGAGAACATGGGGGCGCAGATGGTGCGCGAGGTGGCAAGCAAAACCAGCGACGCGGCGGGCGACGGCACGACAACCGCGACGGTGCTGGCCGAGGGGATCTATCGCGAGGGGTTGAAGTTCGTGACAGCCGGGGCTAATCCGATCGGCATCCAGCGTGGGATTGGCAAAGCGGTCGAGGCCGCCGTAAACCATCTGGACAAGATCACGAAGAAGATCAAACAGAAGGACGAGATCAAGCAGGTGGCGACCGTGTCGGCCAACTGGGACGGCAAGATCGGCGAGATGATCGCCGACGCGATGGACAAGGTCGGCAAGGACGGGACCATTACGGTGGAGGAAGCGAAATCCATCGAAACCACACTGGAGGTAGTCGAGGGGATGCAATTCGACAAGGGCTACCTGTCGCCGTACTTTGTGACAGACGCGGAGAGCATGGAGTGCAAGCTGGAGGATTGCTACATCCTCGTGTTTGAGAAGAAGATCAGCAGCCTGAACGATTTCCTGCCGCTGCTGGAAAAGATAGCCAAGGCAGGCAAGCCGTTGCTGGTGATCGCGGAGGAGGTGGAGGGCGAAGCTCTGGCGACGCTGGTGGTGAACAAGCTTCGCGGGACGGTTAATGCGTGCGCCGTGAAGGCGCCTGGTTTCGGCGACCGGCGCAAGGCGATGTGCGAGGACATCGCGATCCTGACCGGGGGCCGGTTCATCAGCGAAGACCTGGGTATTAAGCTTGAAAGCTTGAAGCTCGACGACCTTGGCCGCGCCAAACGTGTCATCGTGGACAAGGACAATACGACCATTGTGGAGGGCGAAGGCAAGAGCTCCGAGATCCAAGGCCGCATCACGCAGATTCGTCGGCAGATTGAGGAGACCACTTCCGACTATGACCGGGAGAAGCTCCAGGAACGCCTTGCCAAGCTCGCCGGTGGTGTTGCGGTAATCCACGTTGGAGCGGCTACGGAGACGGAGATGAAGGAGAAGAAGGCGCGCGTGGAGGACGCCTTGCATGCGACGCGCGCGGCGGTGGAAGAGGGTATTGTGGCGGGCGGCGGCGTCGCCCTGCTCCGCTGCCTGCCGGCCATCGAGAATCTCAAAGTCGAAGATGAGGACGAGCGGATCGGGCGGGACATCGTGAAACGCGCCTTGGAATGTCCGACTCGTGAGTTGGCCAACAACGCTGGGGTGGGTGGGTCCGTCGTGGTCGAGGAGGTTAAGCGACGCAGCGGGAACGAGGGCTACAATGTAAGCACGGGCGAGTACGAGGACCTGGTGAAGGCCGGAGTGGTGGACCCGAAGAAGGTCACACGAACCGCACTGCAGAACGCGGCCTCGATTGCGGGACTGCTGCTCACGACCGAATGTCTCGTCACCGAGGTCAAGGAAATGGAAAAGGCAAAGACGCCTCCTGCTGGCGGGGGCGAGGACATGGATTACTGAGCCGCCCAGGAGCAGAGTATTTCGTGGCCGAACGTCCGCGGCCATTCGCGCTGGATGGCTGGGACAGGCGGCGGCCCACCGGCCAACGGCGGGGGTCGGTGGGCTGAGAAAAGAACTGTCCCGCCATGGAAAGTCATGTTTTATGAACGGATTAGCTCGTTGGAATCCATTCCGCGAGATGCAGGAGTTGCATCATCGGCTGAACACACTTCTGGACGCAGGCTTTGGCCGCCGAAGCGACGGCGGCGAAAGCTTGCGATCGGGCGAGTGGGAGCCCGCAGTGGATATTGTTGAAGACAAAAAGGAATACATCATCCAGGCGGACTTGCCTGGACTAAGGAAGCAGGACGTGGAAGTGACCTTCGAAAATGGCATCCCGCGACTCACTGGCGAACGCAAGCAAGAGGCGGGAGGAAAGGACCGGCGGTACCATCGGGCCGAGTGTCCCTATGGCACCTTCCATCGCAGCTTCACGCTGCCGGGGGATACCGCGCCGGGGCAAATCCAGGCCGAGTTCAAAGACGGCGTACTGCGAGTGCGCGTAGCCAAGAGCGAATCGGCCAAGCCCAAACAGATCGCGGTGACCTGACAGCCGGGCGGGGCCGGGGCGGCTTTGGTGTCAGCCGTGAGGGATCATCGAGAGTCATGGCAGCACCCGGACACGCGGAATTACGGGTCTGGCGCGTCCGAGAGAGAAGGGGGCCGCGGGAAACCGACAACTGCGGTCGGTTCAATTCCCTCGGACCCCCTCTCCAGGCAGGCTTTCCGGCGGGCAGCCTGGCGGAAACTGAACTTCAGGAGATGGAGACATGCGATGAAGACAGCGTTACTTGAGGAATCGCAGGGAGCACTCCCGGAGGGCCGGGAGCAGATGGTAGTCACAATTTTTTACCCCGATGCGGCCTACGGGGCGCAATTAGTGGCAGCGTTTCACCGTGCGATAGCGGGTCTGGGCGAGATGGAGGCTCTGGACCCGCGACCGTGGCGTCTGGATGTGCTGCAGTGGCCTGAGATGCAGGCCGAAGCGACGCACGATGTGGCCTGCTCGCGGGTGGTGGTGGTGCCGGCGGATGACGCCTACGCGAGCTCGGAGTTTTTCCGGCGGTGGGTGGAAGGTTGGCCGGCAGCGGATGGGCAACGGCTGCTTCTCGTGCCACGACGTGGTGCGGCAGAGACGCCGCCGCGAGTTCGGCAGTTTGTGCAATGGTTGCAGGAGGTCTGCGCCCAGAAGGGAATGGACTTCACCGAGGGCGAGGTCACGGAGGGGCCGACCCCTTCTGCGCTGAACCAAAGCGCGATGGACAGCAGGGGGCTGGTTTCACCGCTGGAGCCGCCTGGGGGACGGGACACGCTGGCGGCGTATGTGCCGGAGTGGGAGAAGCCGGCGGAGCCTCGTTGGTGGGGCCTGAATGAATGAGAACGGAGCAGTCAACAGGTAAACTGAAAGGAAACATGAAGAAGCCAGTGAGACGATTAACGAAGGAAGAGGCCGAACAGACCTTTTCCATCCGCGCTCCAGGAGCGCGGTCAGTACACCTTGCCGCTGATTTCACAGAGTGGCAACAACGAGCGATTCCGATGAAACCGTTGTCGGATGGGCTCTGGAGCGCGGCCGTTACACTACCCGCCGGCACGTATCAGTACCGGTTTCTCGTGGATGGAGAGTGGCGCGATGATCCCAATTGCACGGTCCGCGCCCCGAACTCTTACGGCACACAGAATATGGTGCGGGTGGTGCCGGAGGCCTCGGTTGGGTTCGCGGGCAATGGACCGAAGCAGGTTCCGTACGGGCGCCAAGGCAGCCGGAAGCCCGGAGTCTCTGGTCGGAATGAACTGGTTGGAAAGCGGGCCTGGGCTGGATAAAAGTCGGCACCAGGCCCGCCAGAGGCAGAGCGGATGAGCGCGCGAGTTGTCTCTTCAGGCGGGGGCGAGAAGGGGCGGCAGGCTGTCCGACGGCGAGGAACGAAGCACAGGCGGATTCGCACGCTTATTGTTGATGATTCACCATTTGTTGTGCAGAGGCTTGAGACGTTCTTCAAAGAGCAGAATGGCTTCGAGGTTGTGGGCGTTGCCAGCAACGGAGTGGAGGCGGTGGAGCGCGTGGGGAGGCTTAAGCCGGACCTGATTGTGATGGATATACAGATGCCGGAGATGGATGGATTGGAAGCGACACGAAGGATCAAGGCGGGGAAGGATGCGCCTGTGGTCATAATGCTCACGCTTGAAGGTAGTGCGAGCGCCCGGGCGGAGGCGAAGGAAGCCGGAGCGGACGATTTTGTGGCGAAAGCGCCGAAGGTGTATAGCGCCCTGAGGGCGGCGATCCAGCGCGCTTTTCCGAGGATGAAACTGAGCTATGAAAATCTTTCGTAATGTTGGAATTCTAAGCGTGGCAGGCGTCGGGATTTGTCTCCTGATGAACCAACCCCCGTTTGGTCAGCTCGCGCAGGCCGCATCGCCACCCAAGCTGAACTTGCAGGAGAGGGCGGTTTCGCCTCAAATCAAGGCGGCGACCAGCCTTTCGCCCGTCGTAAAGCGGGTGTCGCCCAGCGTGGTGAACATCTACACAACCAAGAAAGTGAAGATGGTCACCCCGCTCATGCCGTTCTTCGATGACCCGTTCTTCCGCCCGTTCTTTGGCGACCCATGGGGAGGGCAGGGACGTGTTCCCCAGGAGGGCCGGGAGCAGGCCCTCGGCTCCGGCGTGATTGTTTCCGAAGACGGGTACCTCCTGACCAACAACCATGTCGTGGACGGCGCCGACGAAATCAAGGTGGCGTTGTCAGACGAGAAAACGGTGCTGGAGGCCAAGGTTGTAGGGACCGATCCGCACACGGACATCGCAGTCATCAAGGTCGAAGGAAAGAAACTCCCGGCCATTGCGATCACCGATAGCGACAACGTGGAGGTGGGCGATCTTGTCATGGCAGTCGGCAATCCGTTCGGCGTCGGTCAGACCGTCACTTCGGGCATCGTGAGCGGGAAGGGCCGCGCGGGCATGGGAATCGTGGACTACGAGGATTTCATCCAGACCGACGCCTCCATCAACCCAGGCAACAGTGGCGGCGCGTTGGTGGATGCGGAGGGCCGGTTGGTGGGCATCAACACCGCTATTCTTAGTCGAAGCGGCGGCAACCAGGGCGTCGGGTTTGCCGTGCCTATCAACCTGGCCCGGTATGTCATGGAGCGACTCATCACAGACGGGAAGGTGACCCGCGGCTACCTGGGCGTAATGATTCAGCCCGTGACAGAGGCGCTGGCGAAGGAGTTCAAGCTGAAGGACCAGGCCGGCGCACTGGTTGGGGAAGTCACTGCGAAATCGCCGGCCGAAGAGGCAGGGTTGAAGGACGGAGATGTGATTGTGGAGTTCAACGGCAAGAAGGTTTCCGACAGCCGGCATCTGCGGTTGATGGTCGCCCAGACGGCGCCGGGCACGAGGGTCACCGTCAAAGCGATTCGGGACGGCAAAGAACAGAGTTACAGCGTGAAGCTGGGAGAACTGCCGGCGGAAGGACTCGCGAAGGCTGGGCGCGGGGGCTGGCGGGGCTGGGGCGGCAAGAGCGACGCTTTGAAAGGGGTCGAAGTGGCTGACCTCAACGCCGCGACGCGACGCCAGTTCGACATTCCGTCCGACGTGCGGGGGGCGGTGATCCTATCCGTGGATCCCGATACCGCCGCCGCCGCTGCCGGGCTACAGCCGGGCGACGTCATCGTCGAGATGAACCGGCGGCGTGTGACAGGTGCCGACGACGCTTTGAACACGAGCCGCCAAAGCAAGGAGCCACAGGTGCTGCTGCGGGTCTGGCGCGAGGGCGGCACGCGCTACGTGGTGCTTGATACCTCGAAGATCAATTAAGTATGGCGAAGAACTATTACCTGATTCTGGGCATCACGGAGAACGCAAGCGGGAAAGACATCAGGACGGCTTTTCGTCGGCGGGCGTTGGAACTGCATCCGGACCGGTCGGGGATGGAACGCGGTCCATTTCAGGAGGTGCAGGAGGCCTACAGCGTGTTGGGAGACCCTGAGCGTCGGCGGCGGTATGATCGGGAACGCCCGCGGCCGGCGGCAACACGTAGCAGGCGGGGACGAGGGGCCGAACCGCTGGTGCCCGAGCGGCCACCGGCTGAGCCGTTCCGTCCGGTGGAACCGGCGCGGGGATTCCGCGAGTTCTCGCCGTTGGAATCGTTCGAGACCTATGCCCCATCGTTCGAGGAGCTGTTCGAGCGGTTCTGGAGTAACTTCGAGTAATTGTGCGATGGAGCCGTTGCCAATGAAACTGGAAAACTCATTCTCGTGGAACGTCGTGACGAAGAACTTCCATGCACACGAACAGCTTCGGCGGAAACTTCGGAGCAAGCTCACGAAACTGGAGCGGCACTTGCAACGGTTTCCGCACGATGCGGTGCATCTGCAGGTCGCACTGGAAAGGCATTCCAAAAAGGACTTGTTTAGCGCCGCCCTCTCATTGCGGGTTCCCTCGAACATCTTGCGCAGCGAGAAGCAGGCGCCGGACCCCATTCCGGCTTTGGATCGCGCGACCAAAACCCTCCTGCGTCAGTTGTCCGGCTTCAAGTCGGGCCTCCGCCGAGAGGCGCTTTGGAAGCGCAAAGAACGCCGGGCGGAACTCCACACCGCTAAGGTGTTCCGTTTTGCCGATGCGCCCATGGCAAACGGGACAGGGCCGCAAAATGAAGGCGACGTGATCCGTGCGTTGATCGAACAGCACCATGCCGAACTGCTCCGTTACGTCCGCCGCCATCTGTGGCATGAGGTCAGACTGGGCAACGTGCCCGCAGGCGCCATTGATGCACCAGCTGTGGTGGATGAAGCGGTTCGGCAGGCGCTTGCCGCTCCTGAAAACAAACCTGCTGAATTCGGATTTCTGCTCTGGTTCTATGGGCTGGCACGGCAAGAACTGACCCGTCGCTGCAAAACGCTCCAGGCTCAGGCACGGGAAACAGTAGCGTTGGAGGAACCGCGCGTCCTGCCTGAGGATGCCGAAGCCGCTGCTGGTTACGAACCAGAGCAGCCCCTTGATATCGTCGAGGAAATGCTCGAGCCACCGGTCGTCGAGACAAAGGACCTTATCCCCGACCCGCGCACGGCCCCGCCGGACGAATTGGCCACCCATAAGGAACTGCTTGAAGAGGTGCAAAGAACCGTGAATGGCTGGCCCAAACCGGAGCGGGAAGCGTTCGAGCTCCACTTTGTGGAAGGTCTCGAGCCGGATGAAGTCGCCATGGTCCTTGGTCTTACGACGCAGGCTGCGAACGATCTCCTGGCCGGCATCCGCAGCCGTTTGCGCGACACATTGCTGGCGCAGTCCGCTGTATGAAAACCGAAAGTCAGCCAATGACTCAACCTCGAGCGCAAGGCGAGGCCAGGAAAGCCGCACCGGCACAGCCGGCTGACCTACCCCCGCAGGCACCGGTTGCTGTCCTACCGCAACCCGAACCTTCGTCCGCATCTACCGTTGAGGCTCTCCAGGAGGAGTTGCGCGGGCTCCAAGACCGTCACCTTCGGCTGGCGGCGGATTTCGACAACTTCAAGAAACGCACTGCGCAGGAGACCGAGATCCGTTCCGCGGCCAAGAAGGAAGTATTTATCCTTGAATTGCTCCCCGTCCTCGACAGCCTGGACCGGGCCTTGGCCGGGGATGGTGCCGTGTCGCGGGATCAGCTTTATGTGGGGGTGGAGATGATTTCTCACCAGTTGCTCCATCTTCTGAGTCGCCACGACATTCAACCAGACGATTGCCTAGGCCGGGCATTTGATTCCCACCGACACGAGGCAGTAGGTATTGGGTGGGACGCCGCACAGCCCAGTCAGGCAGTGTTGCAGGTTTGCCGACGCGGCTGGCTGAAGGGAAAAGAAGTGCTACGCCCAGCGCAGGTGATCGTCAACGATTTGGACCAGAGCAAGGGGCAAAGCAGCAATTCTCAATATTGTTCTCACCATGACTAAAGCGCCAAGACACAAAACCGTAACACGCAAGACAGCGGAACCCTCCAAGTCTAGCCGCGTGGTCCTATCCTCGGTGATGCGGTATGACAATCCAGGCCAGTTGACCGTTCCCAATCATCTGAACCTTGGAAACGACGGCAAACTCTACCTCACGCGGTCCAGCGAAACGGGAGACTCAAAAGCCAAGCCACAAGCGATAAGCTTGAAGGAATCCGTCGCTTGGTTCCGCCTGGGACATAGCTATAACCTAAACCTGATCAAGGGCGAGAGCTTCAGCGAGTGGCTGAAGCTGGTCGAGCAGGCTCTGTCTTGAAAGAGTCCGGATTCACCAAGTCTCTTGCTGGTGGAAGATGCGGAAGGGGCAAAGGAGAAGGTGACGTGTGCGAGGTGGTGGGGATTGGGGGAGTTGGCGCTTTGATGGATTGAATTCCTCGCTGGAAGCGACGCTAATGAGGCATTTGGGAGGCTGCCCATTTCATAGAGCATTGCGGGCTCGCCGGGCAACGGCTCGTGCAGTTTGACCTCGGTTTGGCGTTCCACCCGCCGGAGGAATCCTGCGGCATTGGATTTCTCCGTCTGAAGCCGGGCCAGGAAAGCGGC
>Ga0315268_10005118_pt1 | contig 14136 bp, 12 predicted proteins | sample C1_top_MG_FD_204535 | JGI IMG/M metagenome (GOLD analysis project Ga0315268, IMG submission 204535) | Sediment microbial communities from Yellowstone Lake, YNP, Wyoming, USA - C1_top | ecosystem: Environmental > Aquatic > Freshwater > Lake > Sediment | place: USA: Wyoming | collected 2017-08-01 | reverse complement strand
CAGCATCTTGTTAATTCACCCTCAAACAATGGCTGTTTTGGATAATTTTGAATTATTCAATAAAATCGCAAAGTTTTTATCAAAATATGAATCAAGGAAGCTTTCGGAATTTGAGTTAAAATGATATCTTTATGGTCTCTTTAGAAATTTTCCATAAAATCAATTTTTTCTTGTAAAGAAAATTTTATTTCTGGTTTAAAATTTTTTTCAATTACAGAATCAATATCAATTCCGCAAACTTTTTGTATATTCTCTCTCCCCCCATATGCATAAATATAATTTTTTAGTCCAATCCTCTGCAAATTAACAGGAATCTTATTGTCTGTTATATTTTCTGAGATTATACTTCCTAATCCCCCATCAAGTAGATGCTCTTCTAAAGAAATTATTTGATGATAATTAGACAAGGCTTCGCTTAATTTTGGATTTATTGGTTTTAATCTGTATACATCAATCACTCCTATTGCTTTGTTTAGTCTTTCCATTCTATCACTTATTTTTAAAGCATTATGAACCATATTTCCTGTGCTTACAATACAAATATCTTCACCTTTCTTTAATTCCTTAAATCCCTCTTTAAACTCTTCAGATTCATCATATATTCTTGGAAGAACTTTTCTGTCTAATCTTATATAAACTGGATTTTGAGAATCATTTACTAGTCTAACAAGTCCACGAGAAGTAATACTATCTGATGGAGAATAAATCTCTAAATTAGGAATTACCCTCATGATTGATATGTCTTCTATCGTGTGGTGTGTTGGTCCAGAATCATCATAACTAAACCCTGCTCCTACCCCCACAAGTTTTATTGGGAATTTCATCACTCCCGCATTTAATTTCGTGAACTCATAACATCTAGATGTTATAAAGGGAGCAATCGCAAAAGTATAAACCTTTTTTCCCTCTGAAGCCAAACCAGATGCAACTGCAATCATATTCTGCTCTGCAATCCCTATATTAAAAAATCTTTTTTTAAAATCTTCTCTAAATTTATCTAAGGCAGGAGCGCCCATATCTGCAGAAATAACTACAATATCTTTATCCCTTTTTGCAATTTCATGTATCTCATTAAAAAAGGCATCTCTCATTGAGGTATTTTCATTTATTTTCATATTCTCTCCTTGCAATATACCCGCATAATTCTCTTCTTGTCTGTTCTATTTCTTTTCCTTTAGGAGCTACCCCATGCCTCAAAGCAACATTTTCCCATGATTTTATACCTTTACCTTTAATTGTATTTGCAATCAATACAAAAGGACCCTTGGAATCTTTAAATTTTTCTACCCCATAAAGAATTTCTTTAACAGAATGTCCGTCAATTTCCTGAATTTCCCATCTATATGACTGGAATTTTCTTCCTAAAGGTTCTATGCCAACAGCTTCTTCTGTCTTTGATAAAACACCATAACCATTCCTATCAACAATTGCCATTAAATTCTTTAATTTATACTGTCCAGCAAACATTGCAGCCTCCCAGTTACTTCCTTCCTGTAATTCTGCATCTCCAAGCAAAACAAAAATATTATAGGTTTTATTATCCATTCTTGCGGCTAATGCTTTCCCAACTCCAAGTCCTAATCCATGTCCCAAGCTTCCTGTTGTAAATTCAACTCCCGGAACATCACATTGCAAATGAACTCCAAAATGCGCATCTGCCCGACAAAAAGTATCGAGCCACTCTTTTGGGAAAAATCCTACTTCTGCTAATGTAACATATAAAATTGGACTCGCCTGCCCTTTGCTTAAGATAAATCTGTCTCTGTCTTCCCATTTAGGTTCTTTAGGATTGTATTTCATTACTCCTCCAAAATATAATGTAGTCAATAGTTCTGCACAAGAAAAAGAAGAGGTTACATGCCCTGTTCCTGCCTGAATACACATCTCCAGAGTCTTCTTTCTGATATCATTAGCTCTTCTCTGCAGCTCAAAAATTCTCTTTTTTTCCATTTTATAGTTTTGTAACAGGCAGTTTTTAAATTTATATATTCTTAAGGATATGTCGTCAAGGAAAATCTAAGCACATTGGGTCCTCTTCTTTTATTCCCATTACAAGTTCCTCAATTTGTCTTGCATATTCCCCATAGGTGCATCTTCCACATTCTTTATCCACTTCAATTGATTGGAGAAGATTTCTGTGTTTATCGCCCCCCCACATTTTCAAAATTTCTTCAGGGTTTGGGTAATGACTGCACAATCTAAATCTATTTTCTATCCTATGATCCGCGCAGACATAAACATTTCCGTCAGCGCATGCCTGCAACATTAAAGAAGAGGCTGAACATTTTTTGAAATTATGTTTTACTGTAAAATCTTGATTGTATTTATGCATAACAGTAAATACTCTAAAATTTTCTTTATCTTCTAACTCATGACATCTTTGGAATAAATTTTGAATTTCCTCGATATTGTAATTCATTTCAATAGCACTTTCAAAATCTTTTCTCTCCAAATCTGCAGGGCGAGCATGAAAATCTCTAACCCCAATTTCTTTTGCAAGTTTGCAGGCATCATAAATTTCATGCCAATTTAAAGGGGTAATCAAAAATTTATATGAGATATCAACTTTAGAATCAGTTTCTTTTTTTGTCTTAATTAATAATTCGAGGTTTTTTATTACTCTGTCAAAAAAATCAACCCCATGGACTTTTTCAAAAATCTCTCTTGTAGCAGAATCCACACTCACACCAACCCACCTACAATTCATCATTTCTTTTGCTATTTGCTCATTAATCAGGCTTCCGTTCGTTGCAAAAGAACTCTTCATTCCTTTAGACGCAATATAAGAAGGTAAATCCCAAACATTTTTATTCATCAGCGGCTCTCCACCACCTCCAATACAAACTGCCCTTATTCCCCAATCTGCACAAAAATCAACCAAATTCCTCAAATGCTCTCTTGTCATGGTTTTTTTATCTCTGGGGACCTCGTCTGGATTTAGTATAAGATATCGCTGGGCATTGCAGTGCCCGCATTTGAAATTACACAAATGTGTTGGGTCCAGAGATAACTCAATAGGAACGGGTAATTTGGCCCCTTCTTCCCCCTCCCACCATCTTGCTATCGGAATATAATGCGTGCTAAAATAAGCCAATCCTTTGTATGAATTAAAAGAATTATATTTCTGTTCATCACTCCACTCTCTTCTTTTTTCTTTCCAATCATCTCTCATTTTAATTAATTATTTGATATATTTAATCTCCTAATAATTTTCTTTTTAATTTTATCTTAGTCATCTCTTCGATATGTTTTTTTGCTTCTTTCCCAAATTTATTTTCTATCATATTTAAATATTTATGGCTTGTAAAATAGTTATAAAATGCATTATCTCTAAAAGCTAAAATCTCTTTAGCAGAAAGATATTCTGTTGGCAGTGGCAAAAAACCATAACTATGCTGAGCGTAATCTTCCCACTTTTCAGGTAATTCAATTCTTTTTTCTAATACTTCTTTGTATAACTCAGAACCTGGCCAAGCAATTGCACAATAAAAATTCGCAAATTCGCAATTTAATTCTTGAGCCAAATCAAAAGTTCTTTGCATACTCTCTAGATTGTCTCCTTTAATTCCGAATATATAATTCCCAAGGACATTTATTCCTGCATTTTGGATTCTTTTAATCCCCTCTATTACATCTTCATTTCTATATCCTCTCTTAGAACTAGCTTTTCTTATACTCTCATCTCCAGATTCAATACCAGGACACAGCCAATTAAATCCAGCTCTTTTTAATTTACTTAATTGTTCTTCATCAGGGATATTGTTCACTCTTGTATAGGCCCAGATGTTTAATCCATAATCTCTTTCAATCAACCCTTCGGCTATTGGCATAAAATGACCTGGATTTAAAGTGAATTCTTCATCTATTATTTTCAAATTTCGTATACTTTCCTCCTTAACAAGAAAATCTATCTGTTTTAATACCCATTCTGGACTCCAAAACCTCGTTCTATGTTCCCCAAAAGTCGCATGTATTGAACAAAAATTACAATTATACGGGCACCCTAAACTTGTTGAGATAGAAGCATAACCCGCTCTTGATTGTAAATCATGTAAGCATTGCCAGTTATGAGCTTTATAATTTTTTAGATTAGGAATCAAATCCCAAGCAGGATCTCCAAGAGTTTCCGCAAGATTTTTGATATTTGTTGCTCTTTCTGTATGAAGAATTTTTTTGTCCTCTTTCCACCATAAACCTGGAATGCTTGTGTTGCTTTCTTTGTTGAGCAGTCCGAGCAAAGTGTAAAATCCTTCTCCTTCACAAACAAAATCGCAAGATTCTTCTTTTAAGGTTCTCTCTGGAAGAGCAGAAGGATGCAAACCAGTAAGGACAATTTTTCTTTCTGGATTGTTTTCTTTTATTTTTTTACATAACTCTCCGACACTCGTCATTAATTGTGTAGAAGCAGAAGGATGTTGTCCATAGACAACAATATTTATTAGTTTCGGGTTATAATTTTCTATTCTCTTCTTTGTTTCATCACAGGTTAAATTTTCAACATTTGCATCTAAAATATCTACATTAAAACCTTTTTTTCTAATAAATCCTGCAGTTAATGCAGCCCAGAAAGGGGGCTCTATTGCAGAAAAATCTTTACTTAAATCTTGATAGATTCTTTTTTTAGAACTGCCCGGGTTAATTAATAATAAATCCACCCCCATAAAAAATTAGATATCCTTTTCTTTTTTAAAGATTATGTATGTATAATAAAAATATGTTAAAAACTTCCCAAGATATTTGATATTGCCTTTGTGTCTTTTAAATAATTAATTAAATATTCTCTCACAAATTTCCTCCTGAGAAAAAGCAGAAAAAAACTTAACAAGTGATAGTCGATTATTTTTTTCTGATAAAATAATGAAAAAAGTACATCAATAAAGCACATATGAAAAAATTTCGTCATATTTTTATAATCTATTTTTGGAACTTTTTTGATACCTACAAGAGGGAAAGAAACAAAAACCGTATTTTTTTCTGTTAGCAATTTTGTTTGCCGGCCCAAAAAAAGTTCTTTAAAATTATCAAAATTTTTCAAGAAAAAATCTTTGATAACCATTAATTGATTTACATTTAAAACTTTATAGAAATCTTTATCACTAAGTGAATAAAAAGCTTCTTTAATCATAGAAATCATATAATCCCCAAATCCTGGTGAATTAATGTAATAATCACAACAACTTATCTGTTTTTTTGTTATATACAAGGAATATGCTTGAAGATAATTCCTATAAGAAGAAATTTTGCAGTCTCCTTTTGAAAAAGTGATGTAGTCTACATTTTTAAGTTTGTTTTTTATTTCTTCAAAAGGCAGGCCAAAATCTTTTTCAGAAAGGGTTATTATTTTCTTGTTAATTTCCGGGAGCCTTAATTTTTGAATTTCATCTTTTTCTATTTTCTTAAAAAATTTTAAAAAAAGATGTTCCCAAGAAAGATTTTTAACCATATACTGATAAAGTTCCTTTGCAATCTTTTCTCTTTCTTTTTCATGCTCCAAATAATAATTTATTTTCTTAAGCAATTCTTCTTTATTCCAAAAATTTATCTCCTTTTTGTTGTTAATGAATTCTATGTTTCTGTCTGTATATTCATTAAGCAAAAAAGATGCACATGCAGAAACCTCTAAAGTCCTGCCTTTTAATTGCTTAGGATTTCCATCTTTATGAGGCCCTTTTGAAAAATTAAGGTTTATCTTTGATTGATTTATCACCTTTGGATAATCCTCATCATATAAAACTCCTACATAAATCTCTTTTAAATCTGGATAATTCTGCCATCCTGCTCCAAATATTTTTATGTTTATTCCATTTTCTTTTAGAAATTTAACATATTCATATCTGTCTGCAATTGGTTTTCCTATGAAACTAACATCATATTTTTTTTTAAGATTCATTGGTTTGAAGAAATTAGGGTTAATTCCATGAAGAAAAAAAACATTTTTTATTTTGTCCTTTTTGTATATATCTATTTCTTTTTTTGAAGTAATAATATAATCAAAAAAAATTGCAAGGTATCTTGCCCAATCGTCAAACTTCCAATCATCATCTCCAAATTCTATTATTGTCTTGGTTAAAGGAGATAATTCTTTTATTTTTACTAGAGTTTCTATGTCAAATTGTCCGTAAAAGCCAGGACTAAAGAGCAAATAATCTGGCTTTTCAGATTCAAGAATTCTCAAGAATTCTTTATTTAATGCTTCTTTTCCATAACGATAATAATAAGTTCTTGGGGCAAAAATAACCAGTTTACTAAACATTTTTTCAAATAAAGGGACCCAATCTCTTCTTTGAAAACAATCTTTATCACCGCAGCCCCAAGTGGCAAGCATTAATTTTTTATTTTTAAAAAAATCTTTGGATTTCATTTATTTTATTGCAAGATTAAATATTATAAATTTAATGTTAATAAAATATATAACTTAAGTTATTTGTTATTGCGAAATATTTTTTTCTTTATCGCCTTTAAAATCATTAAATCATTCCTATCTATTCCTTTTGTTATAAAAACTAATAATAAATAAGTCAGTATAAAAAATAATACCTGAAGAATTATACTCAATAAATTAACAGGAATCAGATTTCTTAAGAAAAAAAGTAAAATTGTTGGGGGAATTATTGAAACACAAATCTTTAGCATGTCTTTTTTGAATGGAATAATTTTTGTGTAATTTTTAACTTGAAAGAAGAGAATTATGCCAAGAATAAAATACATAAGCATAGTTGAGAATGCAGCTCCTGCCATACCATATCTTGGAACAAGAAGCACATTCAAAACTAAATTTAAAACTGCTGCAATAAAAATATTTGTCATAAGCACTTTAGACTTTCCTATCATTGATATTAAATTTTCCAAGACTGTTGTTAGAGAATAAAAAAACATTCCAATTCCCAATATTCTCAAGGAGATTTCTGCTGCAATATACTCTGAACCAAAAAGCAGGTTAATGACTGCTCCTGGAAAAAGAATAATCAATAAACAAAGAGGCAAATTTATTATAAGCACCCATTTTTCAACCTGCTTGCTTAGTATTTTTATTGAACCAAAATTTTTTAATGAGAATTCTTTTGTAATAAGAGGAAAAAAAAGTTTTGTGAATAGGGTTGGAGCTATTGCGAGGAAAGATGCCAAAAGTATTGCAACATTATAATAACCTACATCTGTGGCTCCTTTAAAATATCCAATAACAAAGGAATCCAAATTTACAAAAATTTCATAGATAATTCCTGAAAAAATAAAAGGTAAAGAATAACGAAAAACATCTTTTCTTATAACCTTTTTTAAACGATAACTTACTTTTGGCTTTACAAAAATTTCTGGAATGGCATGCCTGCAATAAAAATAACTAAGAAGAAAAAGTGCAAGAATACCTAAGAGATAAGAAAGAATTACTGCATTAGTTTTAAATCCTAAAAATATGAAGATACCAAGAGTTACTACATTTACAAGATTTCTCAAAACATCAGAAATAATAGAGTGAGCTTTCACTCTTTCATATGCTTGAATTACCGCCAAAAGCCCAAAAGAGAGGGTATAAAAAGGGATTGAGAGGCTTATTATTTGCAAAAATACTACTAAATCTGGACTATGTAAGATATTTATTGCAATAAAATTTGAGAAAAGATATAAGAGTATACCTGAAACAATTCCGGAAATAAAAAGGAATATTATGCTTGTTCTGAATACATACCTTATTTTGTTTATTTCATTTTTCCCCCTATAGAAAGAAATAAATCTCAATATCCCATCATAAAGCCCAAAAGAGAAAAAAACTCCAAACCAAAGCAGGACAATTATAGAAAGAGAAAAAATTCCATAAACCTCTGGTCCGAATTTTGATATGAGTATTCTATATACATATGTTAAAATTTTGGAAAGCAAAATCCCGATAAAAACGAATACAGAAGATTTGACGATTAACTTAAGAGAATAATCTAACTTTTCTTGATTAATTTCCTCCTGCATTATCTTAAAATGGGAAGAATGCTTTTAAAGATTATTAAGGAATAATTAATTGAATATCCAAAAAGATAACTATCTTTTTAAAAGATGATTTTATTAACAAAATATGAACAAAATAAATTATAAACTAATGAGGGCAAGAAAATACTATGACTCTTTTAGATTGAATAAACCTCTTCTCCATGCCCCACTTAAACAAAAATTAAAAATTATCATCAATATCTTGAAATTTTTTAATACAAATTCCAAAAAGCCTTTAATTATAAGGAATAAACCAGTAACTGCTCAGATAGAACCCACATCACAATGCAATTTAAAGTGTGAAATGTGTATAAGAGAAAAAGTGGGTGTCCCTATTGGAACAATGTCTTTTCAAAATTTTAAAAAAATTTTAGATAAATTAGATGGATTATACAAACTCCATCTTTCTGGACAAGGAGAACCTTTTCTAAATTCAGAGTTAATGAAAATGATAAAATATGCAAATTCTAAAGGAATTTTAGTAATGTTAAATACGAATGCAACTATATTAACAAGAAGAATTATAGAAGAAATCTGTAATGTAGAAATAGGGGAAATAGCTGTTTCTATGGATTCTCCGAAAAAGAAAAATTATGAAAAAATAAGAAGAGGGGCGAATTTTGAAAAAGTTGTTGAGAATGTAAAACAGTTAACTTCTGAACTTAAAAGAAAAAAGAAAAAAACTATAGTAAGCTTAGCTGCAATTATCTTAAAAGACAATCTAAATGAACTCCCTGAATTTGTAAAACTCGCAAAAGAGATTGGAGCAGAAAAGATCGTTTTTCAAACAATTCAAGAAAAAGAAGATTATGTAAAAAAATACGACTCCAAAACAAGAACTCAAATGGAAATAAGAAAAGAGGAAGTCATGAGACATATGAATCAAATTCAAAAGCTCGGAAATAAGAACGGAATAGTTATTGTTTTTGACGAAGGAATGAGCCATGGATGCATCTGGCCTTGGAGAGGAATTTATGTGACATGGAATGGCAATGTAACTGTTTGCTGCAAAATTTTGGATTATAGAAATCCTGTAATGGGAAATCTTCTTGAACAGAATTTTGGGGAAATCTGGAACAATAAAAATTACCAGATGTTTAGAAGATTTTTGAGAGAGAGAAAATCCCCTCCTGCATGCCTTCAATGCAATATGGTTTAATTTTTTGGTTCTAAGACATATAAGATATCTCTTGCAAAAAACTGGGGAGAAAGTAGAGTTAAAAATTCTAATAAAAATTGAGGAATAAAAAAGGGTTTTGGAGGAGAGAGAGATTTTTTCTTTAATATTTTAAATCCCTGTTTATTTAGGAAATTTCTCCCGACTTTTATTGAAAAGAAATGAAGATGCCCGTAAGGAGCAAAGGGGTCTGCAGTAATCGGCTTATTAAGAACAAACCTTATTTTGTTTAAAAAATGGTAATCATTTGGTAGGGTAATTATCATTTTTCCGCCTCTTTCCAGTCTTTTTTTAGAATCAGAAAGAAGTTTTGCAGGATTTATCACATGTTCTAAAATATCTAACATGATTATAAAATCAAATTTTTTATTTTTAAATGGAATTTCATCTTTATTCAAATCTACTTTCTTAGCTTTAACCCCCTGTTTATTTAATATAGAGATTAGGTTTTCATCTATATCAATTCCATAATATTCACATTTTGGAAGAAAATCTCTTAACTTCCCATTATTGCATCCAACATCCAAAACTCTTAAATTCTCCTGCACTAATCTTGATACTTCTATAAATTTTTTTTCTAAAAATCTTTCATGCGAAATCATTAAGAAAAAGATTATATCTGTTATTTAAAAATTATCGTCTTGATTAAGAATATTTATATATAATAAAAAGGGGGTAATTATATGAAATTTTCATTGGTTATTCCGTTAGGGCCAGGGAGAAAAGCAGAAGTTATAGATTCTATCAAAAAATCCAATTATCCAAAAAAGAAATATGAAATAATAATTAAAGAAGGATTAAACCCCAGCGATAACAGAAATAGGGGTGCTAAAGAATCAAAAGGAGATATCATCGCGTTTCTTGATGATGATGCAGTTATTGATGAAAATTTATTAAAAAATGCCGAAGAATTTTTTGAAAAATACAAAGATGTTGATATAGTTGGAGGGGCACAGCTTACCCCCAAATGGCAAAAAGGATTTGCTAAAATTTCTGGTTATGCTCTATCGTCCAAATTTGGAGCATGGAAGATGGGAAATAGATATAGCCAACAAAAGTTAAACCTAGATGCTGATGAAACTATGCTAACTTCAGCAAACCTTTTCTGTAAAAGAGAAGTTATGAAAAAAATTCAATTCGATACAAAGTTATTTCCTGGTGAAGATCCAAAGTTTATAGAGGATGCAAAAAAAATAGGATTTAAGGTTGCATATTCTCCAGATCTAATATTATACCATAAAAGAAGAGAAACAATAAAAGATTTAATAAAACAAATAGCAAGTTATGGAAAAACAAGAACAAAAAAGGAATCTTTTTTTGAAACATTAAAGAAACCATTTTTTCTCATTCCGAGTATATTTTTAATTTATATTATTTTTTTGTTAATAATTCTAATAATTAAAGGATTGTTTAATGTAAGTGTGAGTTTTTATGATATACTTTTATTTTTTCCATTAATTTTTTACATTTGGATAGATTTGCTTTTTTCTCTTTATGAATCTATAAAGAATAGGGATATAAAAGCGATTTTTCTGCTCCCTCTTATTTTCCCAATTATACATCTGAGTTATGGATTTGGTATGATTAAGGGATATTTTGAGAAAATTAATTCCTAAAAAAGAGGATTATAGGATTCTTGCTCCTTAACCCATTCCCATGTAGGTTTAAGTCCTTCTTCTAAATTTATTTTTGGTTTATATCCTACTTGCCTCTCAGCAAAAGAATTATCAAAACATTCACGTTGTCCTTTTTCACCAGGCCTGTAATCTGTATATTTTATTGGAACTTCTTTTCCTGTAACTTTCATACACATTTTAGCGATATCTTCCATATGCCATTCAATACCTCTGCTTACTTGGAATGTTTCTCCAACGACCTTTTCTCTTGGAGCCTCCAATACTTTAACCCATGCATCTATAGTATCACTCACATAACAAGGATCTCTCGTTTGTTCTCCACCTTCTATAATGATGGGTTGATTATTAAGAATATTTTTTAACCAGATATAGATAAAAATTTGTTTTCTCATCCCTGGGCCATAAACTATCCCATTTCTCATTACTGCTGTTGGAATGTTATAACATCTTCTATAAGCATGTGCCAGTAATTCCTGGCTTGCTTTTGTTGCTGAATAAGGATTATGTGGCACTACAGGATGTTTTTCATCTATAGGGAGATATAAAGGCCTGCCAATAACATTCCCTGTACTAGCCAAAATAAATCTGTCAAGAGATTTATTTCTACATGCTTCTAAAACCGGAATTGTCCCCATTGTTTCTTCCCATCCTGTCCAAAAAGGAGCAGTGAAACCCATTGGAACATCTGCCTGAGCAGCCATATGAACAACTGAATCAACTCCCTTTAAATCATCATCTTTAATATCTTGCACAGATTTCCAACGATAATCTATATCATTTATTACTTTTTTTAGCCTCCAGGCCTCATTTGGTGCAATTATATCTATTACCCTCACATTATGCCCCCTATTCAAAAGTTCTTTGGCTAAACCGCTTCCACCAAATCCAGCTCCTCCAGTTATTAAAACACTCTTTTTATCCCCCATTCTAATTCATAAAAATATGTATTTAAAAAGATTTGTGTAGTAAAGATTATTTTCGCAATTTTTAAAGTAGGTATTAATCAAATAAAATCAATTTTTTCAAAATTAGTCAATTTTCTCATAGCCAATAAATTTTGGAAAAGAAAAATCTTATCAATTCTCTGTCCAAAGATTATCTCTGATATTAGGTCTGTAGACAAGTGAAAGAAAAAACCTATAAGGACAAAAATAAATATTTTAGAAACATAAAACCCCAACAAGAATAAGATTATTAATATTTCTATTCCGTGAAAAATATAAAATCCAATATAAAGTTTTTTTTGTTTTTCAGGTGGCAAAGAACAAAATCTATGCATAGTAGTCATATACCATTTATATGCTCTAATCAAACTAAAATCTCTTTTTTTGTATATATAATAAAAATAATGGTCTATGTCTATTAAAAATGAAGATAAAAAAATAACCAATAACCCAAAAAGAGAGATTATTGGATAAAATAAAAAATATAATAAAATTATAAAGATAATACCTAATAAAAAGTGAACTTTAAAGCGCATTTTATTCTTCTATCATACCCACCATATCTGCAAAGGCTCTACGAGTTATGAAAACACCAATGCTTATCCCAATTAAGCTCATAATTGCAAATCCTTTTAATAATCCTGCTCCTGCCCATAGAAGTGGAAGTAGTGAAACAGCAGAAGTTAAAAATGCCCCCATAACTATTGTAAATGCTCTCTTTATCTTTTGTTTTAAATTTAAGGATTCTCCTTTATGTTCTGCTTCATCTAATACAACAATCTGATCATCAATTCCTGTTCCTATAGCAGCGAGAATTCCTGCTATTCCTGGTAAATCCAAATCTTGCCTTACAAAAGCAGCCACTCCGAGAGTTATTATTATTTCTGAAGTGCATATCAATAGCGGGGGAATTACTAATTTTAATTTACGATATTTTATAAAAACAATAATTGCAACTGATAAAATCGCCAGAACTCCAGAAATCAGAATATATTTTGTAAATGTTCCACCCAAAGTAGGAGAAATTGTGTCTATCTTAACAATCTCAAGTTGAAATGGAAGACTTCCTGTAATCAAAATTGTTTGCAGTTTATTCATATTTTCCTGTGCTGAATTATAAGCATCTGCTTTTGTAGGACCCGAACCTCCTCCTTGGATAGAAACTTGGGTTGTTACTCTTCCTTTAAGATTTTCGCTGATCTGTAAACTATCTACTAAATTATTATCCAAATAAAGGTCTAAGGTTTTAGAAAGATAGCCTGAAGAGGTTGAATTGAGAGTTAAATTGCTTGTGATTCTTGCCTGCCTTTCTGCAGCTGCTTGGCTTAAATATACTGTAAATCTAAAATTACAAAAGTATCCATCTGTTACTTGGTTACAAGAATAAACACCTGAATCCTGTCCTGATCTTGCTACAGAAGTAATATCCCTTTCCCCCCCAATAAAGACAGTTTCATTTCCTATCTTTGCTTCAAACTTTCCTTGTTGGGAGATTAAATTCTCTAATTCTTTTGGAGTTGCTCCTGCAATTTCAACAAGCATAAAATTGTTTCCCTGTAAATCAGAAACAGCCCTTACTGTAATATCTGAAAACCCGTAAACATTGAGTCTGTTGCTTACTACATCAACCAAATCATCTACTTCTTGTTTAGTTAATTTATGATTTTTCGCCTGAACTAATGCCCTCGCCCCTCCAGACAAATCTAACCCTGTTTTGATGTTTGTTTTTGAGAGATCAGAAACAGTTATTTCGGGAGGCTTACTTGAATAGATAATATATTCATTTGTAGTAGTTGTAATGATTGTTTTTACTTTTTCATTTGATAAATTAAATTTATTCTGCATAATGTTTGAATAATCTTGTAAATTAGTTACAGATTTTCCGTCAATGGCAGTTATTATTTGATTGGCTCTAAGTCCTTGTTCAAAGGCAGAAGAATTTTGTTCCACACTTTTAATTATAACTCCCTTTTGAAACAGATTCGGGAAATTCACTATAGATACAATTGCTAAAATTAAAACAATTATCCAAAGCCAGATTCTCCAAGTAAATTTAAGCTTCATGTAAGAACCTCCTGCGGATTCTTAATAGTTCCAGCACCCATTCTTTTCTTTTGTTTTCTTAGAACATACCATTTAATTATCGAAACATTAGTTATCCACGTATTAAAGATGTCGAATGATAATCCGATAATCATAATTGTAAATATCTGCGAAAGAATTAAAGAGAACGAACCAACAACAATCAATGCAACTAAAACTGCAAATAGAGAAGTAAGAGTCATCGTTATTCCTGTTTTGAAAGATTCAAATAATCTCTTGTTTAAACTTCCTTCTGTCCTCTTTATTGCTTTTGTAGTCAATAAAATATCTGTATCCACACTATATCCTATAAGCATAA
>Ga0315268_10005117_pt1 | contig 14137 bp, 18 predicted proteins | sample C1_top_MG_FD_204535 | JGI IMG/M metagenome (GOLD analysis project Ga0315268, IMG submission 204535) | Sediment microbial communities from Yellowstone Lake, YNP, Wyoming, USA - C1_top | ecosystem: Environmental > Aquatic > Freshwater > Lake > Sediment | place: USA: Wyoming | collected 2017-08-01 | reverse complement strand
ATCAAAAACTACTTATTGAAAGTCGACTAGAAACTGTGTTTAAACGCAGCCCGGTGGTGTAGTGGACAAGCATAGTGGCCTTTGGAGCCATTGACGAGAGTTCGAATCTCTTCCGGGCTACCATTCTCTAGAGTGTGATTTATACTTTGTAAAATGGCGAACAGGGGGCTCGCCATTTCCCTTCTTTCTTTTTTGCTCTAGAGAATTGGTTAGAGGTTTCTTGAATGGAGAAAAATCATGAGTTAATGGTAATTAGGTTTTGGCGTTTTCCAGAGGAGGCGGTTTCTTGAGCGGTTCTTCTGGAGAGCAAACAATAGTTTGTGAAGGTTGTGGCAGCAAGTGGAAGATCATCCGCAATAGCACGTCAGTTGTGGCTAGGTTGGTTGAGTGTCCCTTATGCGAGTTTAGGGAAATCAAGGAGGCTCCCGCCTGATGGAAGAGACCAAGTGTGTTGACTGCGCGGATTGGTTTGGCTGCTGCCACAGCGGAAGAAGAGAGAAACGGCTCAGGTATAATCACGTAGCTTCTAGCGATGCTTGCAGCATGTTCAGACCCAGAAGGCAAAAAGGGCAAAGTTCGGAGGGTCAGGCTTGAGGAATTACCGGACTTGGGCTTTCTTGAACGCTGAAGGCAAAGCGGTTTGGGGTGACGTCTTTCCAGACGGAGAAGTCCCAGTGCAAAGCATCATCGCTCAACCTGCCACGCTGGAAGGCATTGACAAGACCGAAAGAGTATTCCTTGTAGACTGGAAGGAGCTAACCGCACAGCAACAAGATGCCGTCCTTGAGAAGCTGAGCAAGAGAAGTGGCGCCAGAAAAGATGTAATTCTCAAAGATGTTCTGAAAGTCGGTTTGCCTTTGCGTGAGAAGTACACTGAAGGCTGCGGCACAAGCAGATTGGGGCTTTTCATCTAGGGAGGCTTTGCTTTGGACCTAACAATCTGCAGGATAGATGCGGTTGAATGGTTGACCGATGAGCGATGGATTGTTTTCAGTTTCTATGGAGGCTTTGCGCAGTATTTGGAGCACTGCTACTTTACGCCTGGAACACCAAAAAACGCAGAGTTCGAAGTGATGGTGGCGCCCGTTGCCGTTAATGGCATATTCGGCATAGCTCCGTTCTACAGAATAAGAGACACCGTTGAGAATCGCGAGTCGTTGAGGGCAGCATTAGCCGAGTTCCATGGAAAACGACTGCTGACTTTGGCAGAGCTGGACAACAACATTGAGCAGCTTCGACGAAAAATCAAGGAAAACGTCATTCCAAGGCTAAGGTGAATTGTTTCTTGGTGAAATCCTATGAGGGTAGAAGTCAAAATTTTTCGGTTTTAAAGTCAAAAGTCAAATTTGACTTCTCTACCGTTCGCACCCGCGTCATACCCATAATGAAGCGAGTCGAAGTAGGAGAATATCCTGCCAAGATTGGTCGCACGTATGGTTGGAGCAAGCAGCACGTATCCTACTACCTGAACAAGCTGGAAAAGGCTGGTCTGGTCTGTCGCAAGAGGCGTAGTAGTGCGGTGTTTTTTGAGTTGACGCTTAGAGGTCAAAATTTTCTCGGGTCATGTGAGGGCGTGCTTTTCGGTTCAGGCGTGTTTCGTTTGGAGAAGGTGCAGTATCGTTATGTGATTTTGGCTGAGGGTTTGCTTCCATCGGATTTTAGGCGAATAGAGATGCAGAATTGGACGGCTTTGTTGGGTTTGGAGCAGGGTGTGAAGGTTAGGCATACGTCGCGGTCTTGGATTGTTCACGTGGAGACTTTGTACGGTCGTAGCCCCGGTGAGTTGTTTACTTTGTCAAAGAATTTGGCTGACCGTGTGGCTAAGGGTTTGATGGTTAAGTATGGTTGTCGACTTGCTGAGGGTGAAATCTGCCGTGGGCATGAGATAGCGATTGATGATCCTGTGGCTCAGCTGCTTAGCAGGTATTTCACTGTTAGCGTTCCAGGTAAGGCGCGTATGGATCACAGCCCTGGCGAGCTTGAAGGCGAAATCGACTTCACGCAGAGGGATATGGCGGTTGAGTATTTGCTTATGCCTGAACGTGTTAAGAAGCTGGAGGGTCAGCTTGCCGCTTTGAATTGTGACTTGGAGAGAATCAGCAGTTGTTTAGAAAAGTTGACGGCTGTTTTGGGTAAACTCTGCGAGCCTCAGGAGGAAGGCGAAAATAATGCTGCTAAGAGTGTCGGAGGTAACCAGTATGTGTCTTGAGCTAAGCTGCAAGGTTGCTCGTAGTATCGTGTTAATGGCAGTAGAAAGCTGTTCAAAAGCCATTTTAGCACAGTGCTTAGGGCATGGAAAAAGTCCATGCTTTTTACGATATGCGTTTTTGCATTTGTTTGGTGTAGATGGTGCAGTGTTAGTTTTCGCTTCTGTGAATGTTAAGGATTTCTTGGAGTGCGCATTCTGATATGGAAACCGAGGAAAAACCTGTTCAAAACACTAAGAAAAAGCGAAGCCAGAGCGATAAGGTTGGTCGTTTAAAGTATAATCAGCAGCTGCTCAAACAGACATTGGCAGAGATTGAAGAGGTTAAACTTATGCTACGGACAATCTTTGCTGGACTGAAAGGCTCTTTCAATTTTGACCAACCACTGATTGAACGTGTAGCTTGTGACGATGAGGTGGACCGGGAGATTCTGCAGTCACTGTTTGAGGCTGGCAGTCCTGGTTTGTTGCCGAAAGACTTAGCCGTCAGGTTGGAGCAGTTCAAAATCACTCGTCATCAGATAAGCAGAAGAATTCTAAGAATGAATAGGCGTTTGGAAAAAGAGTTTGGTGAGCGTGTCGCTGAGAAGAGAGGCTGGCACTGGGCATTAGCCAGCTTCGCCTCGGAAATTTGGGGCATGACCGAAAATGATGCACGCGAGGAGAAAAGTTTAGCCTCAAAAAATGCATAGTGAAGCACAGAGGACGATGTAACATGTTTCTTCATTTTAGTTTCTGTTTCAATAGGTAGAGGATTGCGCTAATGGCGACAACAGGACATATTTTCTGCCTTGCCAGCTTTTTGTCGGCAGCATATTTAGGGACATTGTGGGCTTCAAAATTTCCGGAGACCCTTTGGCCGGTTTCCGGGCAATAAAGCGAGAGAATTGGGACAAATTAAACTTGGAGAGTGACGGGTTCGAGATTGAAGCAGAAATGGACGTCAAATCCTTGGAGCTTGGGTTTAGAGTCAGCGAAGAGCCGATACCGTTGATAAAGAGGGCTGGAGGCATTTTGAAAAGCAAATTAATCACGAGTCTACGGATGCAGTTAAGGATTTTCGATGTGACTTTGCGGTATGTTGAAGAAGAGAAAAATAAGGCGAACTTGAAGAAGTTCAGGATGGAATTTGAAAAAAGTGTTCTTGGGCATAAAACCCAACAGCTCAGCCTCATCACCTGATTAGCCGATCGGAAATTCGGGAAGTGTGAGTTGTTCGAGCGATTAGATTTAAGGAATTTAATGTTGCAACAGGGTAAAGTTTACAAAAGCGTATATTAACCGCTTCCAAGCATCTGGGAAAATCAGAAGGTAATGGAAAATTGGTTAAAATAATAGTCAACAACAATACTTGTACCGGATGCGAAACCTGCGTAAACACCTGCCCCGTAGGCGTCTACGAAATGAAGAACGGCAAATCGGTCCCAGTCAAAGTAGATGAGTGCTTAGTCTGCAGAGCCTGCGAAGCCCAATGCCCAACTGGTTCCATTCAAGTAGTTGAGTAGTGTCGGCTCGCTTTTTTTGTGTTGTGCACTGTTTTCATGTTGAGAATACTTTCTTTTTATCTCGAAGTTCTCAATATCGAAAACCAAATATCGTGCTCCATTATGTGCTGAGCGAGCTTTTGGAAAGTCAATGAATATTAGTAAATTCTCAAAAAAAAGAGAAAGGTGGGGGATAAATGCCTCATATTATCTTTCAAAGGCTTTTGTGTGTCTCAGATAGGATAGTGGAAAATCAGTTTAGAAGTGTTTTATTTCTTCTTCTTTTTCTTCGTTTCCTTCGGAGTTTCTTTCGGTGCTTCCTTTGGAGTTGCTGCCATCTTCTTCGCCTCCTAGCTAGTGGGTGTGTAAGCCAGTTAACCTCAGTGCATAAGGGAGGATATAAGGTTTATATTTGGATACATTCATTATATTCTAATATAATTTAAATGAAGATGTCTGCCGTGAAAAAAGTAGAACTGAACAAGATAGATGCGAACTTGATAAAGAAACTACTCATAGAGCTTGGAAGCCCAATCATCCCGCTCACCCTCGTCTTCGAGTCTCTAGGTTTCAAGGGCGTCACGGGAATAGACTGGGGGATACTCGCAGGAGCCATCTCCGCACTGGCAATTGACTTAGGATACAGAGTCGAAAAAGTAGGCAGGTCCATCATACTCATCCAAGAACATAGGACGAGGTGACCGAGTTGCTGTCAAGAGACTGTGACGGCTGCCCCATGTTTAAAGAGTGCAGCCAACGCTACCAGAAAGTCAAGAAGGGCGAAAAAGTCTATTGTCCAGACGGAACAGTGCACTTGGTAGACGAAGCGTCCGTTTGCCAAAATATCTATTCTTGCAGTGTTTGTTTAGAAGTGCCCCAATGATTCAACTGAACTTCAGTTTAGCTGACACTCTCCAATCACGCTAGGGTATGATAAAATGTTTGAAAACGGTTTTGAAACCCCTTCAGGTCAGGGAACAGACTGTCACTGCTAAGAAAAAAGAAGGAGATAATTATGAAAGAACGACCAATGGTGAACAGCAGGGCAGAAGTGCTTTTAACAACGGATAGGACGCTAATGAGCAATTACCACAACAATGAATTTTTGGGATTCGGAACGTGCGCCCCTCCAAACTTCATTCCTGATTTCCTTTATAGGTTTCTCTTTTTTCCGTCTATAAAGATGAAGCGTGGGTTACCGACCGCTGCGCCTTACGGCTTGAGAAAAATCGAAGCGCAACTGCTGAAAGAAGGCTTTGATGTTGCAACAGTCAGCCCAGAGCATCTCGAAAAATACATTAACGAAGCTAAAATTGTTTGCATTCATACCATGGACCCCTTCGGCCTCGGTCCAGCATCCACCACTCTGGCATCCATTTTCAAGAAAGAACCATTCCTGGCAATGCACTTCCACGAGTTAATAAACAACCTACTATTAGAGAAGCAAAAAAAGAACGGGTTAAAAGTGATAGTAGGCGGCCCAGGCGCGTGGCAGTTCCGCTACAGACCATACTTCATAGAAGAAAAAGCCATAGACTGTGTAGTAGAAGGAGAAGCTGAAAATGTCATCGGAAAAATCATTAGAGCTGCCCTGGACGGCGAGAAACTTCCAACTCGTTACGAAGTCACCGCCAAAAACGCCCCCAAGCTGGAAGAAATACCCGACATTGTACAGCCCTCTATAAATGGCCTAATCGAAATTGGGAGAGGCTGCTGCAGAGGATGCGAATTCTGCAACGTCACACTCAGGCCCTTAAGGTGGTACCCATACGATAAAATAATGCGGGAACTGGCAGTCAACGTTAAAGTGGGAAAAAATCGCGCCTGCTGCCTACATGCAGAAGATGTCATGCTATACGGTTCCCAAAGTACAGTGCCTAACGACGAAAAACTGCTGCGGCTCCATGAGTTGGTTATGGACACGGTCCACAGCATCAGTTGGAGTCACTGTTCATTGGCGGCTGTGGCTTCAAAACCGGAGCTTTTCTCCAGAATCTCGGAAATTATACGTGAGAAGCAGGCATGGTGGGGGGCAGAAATCGGGATAGAAACGGGCTCTGCTGAACTTGCGAAAAAGATCATGCCGTCGAAAGCGCTTCCGTTCAAGGCTGAAGAGTGGCCTCAAGTTGTTCGGCAAGGATTGGGGATAATGCATGATAACATGCTAGTTCCGGCGGGCACGCTTATCATGGGGCTTCCAGAAGAAGCTGAGGAGGACATCATAAAAACTATGGAGCTTATGGACGACATTAAGGATTGCCGAAGCCTAATTGTGCCCCTGTTTTTCGTTCCCCTGGGACGGCTGAAAAACCGAGATTGGTTCAAAGACACAGAAATGAACGAACTGCATAAGCAACTAATGTTCCAGTGTGCAGAACACGCATTTCGTTGGGTGGATAACCTGATTGACATGGCCTTCATGGACAAATGGTACCGGCGCCCTGTGAAGGAATTCTACAAGGTCTTTGCAGGGATGACAAAGCGCCAGATAAGACAAGCCGAAATCATAGAGTTACAAGGAAACCTATATTTTAGTTCTAGCAAAAATGGTGTTGGAAAAAATAGTTGAGGAGACTTGAAATGCTGAGAGCCTTTGTGCTGATAAACATAGAGATAGGTTCAAAAGATGAGGTTTTGAAAGAATTGAAGAAAATTGAAGGAGTAGAAGAAGCCTACTTTATTACCAGCGGAGTGTACGACCTAATCACGAAAATCAGAGCCGACACAATGGAGAAACTGAAAGAGATGCTGACCCGCCAAATCAGAGCGGTCAGCAAGGTTAGATCAACACTAACATTGATAATAATGGAAGAATAGCGTGTGAGGTGCGTATGAATGAAGACTATGTGTCCTAGGTGTGGAAGTGAGACTCTGGCTCTTGGAAATTCAACAGTAGAAGCTGCTAACAAAAAGCAGATACGGGCTATTCTCAGGCAATGCCCAAAGTGTGGATTATTGTTTTATGAGACCGCATAGGTTTAAGGAAAGGATATTTTATTTTTGGTTGTCCTATCTTTGGAATGGTTGTGAAGTGAAAGTTATCTAAGATAACTCAGGTTAGGTTAAACTTGTGAGAAATGCAAAAGTGTTATAGCTGAACCCAAAGAACTAATTAGAATTGTGAAGACATACAGAAGTGATCAGAATGGTTGAGTATGTTAAAGGAAGCGAACCTGACAGGTGGCATTGGTGTAAGAATTGCACCCAATATCCCATGTACATCTACCAAAGACGCTCTAATAGACCTCATTCTAACCTCTGTGACCAGTGCAAAGCAAAAGAAGAAAACAAAGACTGCACAACATAAAGAAATCTTTGCAAAAGCGACTTCCCAATTTTTGATAACTTTCTCATGGGTTTCCAGAGGCTTTCTCTGTAATTCGAACTATTCCTTTTGATTCGTAGAAGTCTATAATTTTATTTACTGTTTCGGGTTTGTAGCCACAATCCTTCAATTTTTTCTCTAGAGAAACTATGAACTGGAAAGAATCATGTGAGGAAACGTTATGAACAGAAATAAGGATACCAAAATGAGGAAAAGAATAAGAACATTCATTAACAGAAGAACCAAAACTGGCAAGAAATCTTATGCTCTTCTTGGCAGTGAGTGCCTAAACACTAGTGGCGCGCTTGAGCGGTTTGAAGTCACACGTCATCAAGTCAGTCGTAGGCTTTGCGGATGGGCAAACGCTTAGAGAAAGAATTTGGCGAGCATATTGCTGAAAAACGAGGCTGGCATTGGGTACTTACGAGTTTTGCGATGGATGTCTGGGGAGCAACAGAAAAAACCACTAGTAATGCTTGCCATCCGCATTTAACAAGCGAAAGCCTCAGGCTTAGGTTAGAAGCGAAGTATGCAGCTTAAAGCCGGTATGTTGGTATGTAATCAGGTGTGTCGGTACCGTTGGGCGCTTTTTATTTGAGGGTTTCGTGAGGGAGGTCTTTATCGCAGGCTCTTCTAAGCAGTATCGGAGTCAAAATGGTCGTTATCATGATCATTCCTAAAATTGCAGCATAAGTACTTTGAGTTATGGCTCCAGTTGAGATGGCTACTCCAGCTACTATGAGACCCACCTCGCCGCGAGCAATCATTCCAAAGCCCACTTTGATACCTTTAACGCGGTCTTTTAGGAAGAAAACAGCAGGTAGACCACATCCGATCATCTTGCTTACTATAGCTACTATAACCAGAGATATGAAGAAAACATAGAAGAAACCGTCAGAAGCAATGAAACTCCGAATATCAAAAGCAGCACCTGCTAACGCGAAGAAAACGGGGGAAAAAATGGTGCTTATTTTCTTGGTGTAATCGCGTATCTTCTCAATTGCCTTGGAGCTTGCGACAGCCATCCCCGCTGCAAAAGCGCCCACGATAGGTGATAAACCGATATAGGCTGCTAACGCGGCGGCGCCAAAACATGACGCTGTAGCTGCGGCCTCCACTGTCTCCTCTGATTTTCCCCGTGCGGTCAGATTGATTATCCAGGGAAAAACGATCGAGGAGAAAACTGTAATGCCAAGCCATAATGCAAGAGAAGACAACACCACAACAAGTACGTTCAATGGGTTTATGGTTGTTGAGGTCGAAATGAATGAAACTATGACGCCTAGAATTGCAAGTCCCAATACGTCGTCTATTACAGTAGCACTTATCATAATTCTTGACTCAACCGTTCGTAACTGATTGAGTTCCTGCAGTACCAGCGAGGTTATGGAGATACTTGTAGCTACAAGAGCCGCGGCAATTACAAGACTTGCTATAGTACTAAACCCCATTACTAGCGAAAAACCATAGCCCAATATGAAAGGGATAATAACGCCAAGGGTACCAATTGTGAAACCAGCTTTACCAACCCGTCTGAAATCGGTAAAAGTCATCTCCAAACCTGCAACAAACAGGATTAGTATGCCGCCTATTTCCCCGAATGCGCGGACAATTTCGTTTAGCTCAATTAAAGGTGTACCGCCTAAGGTTACGATTGCTCCAAGAGCATAAGGCCCAAGGAGCATCCCTGCAAACAATTCACCTAATACGGAGGGAATCCTCTTTTTCGCGAAAAGCTCACCTAGAACTTTTGCTGAGAAAACTAAAATACAAATGGTTACTGTAGCTCTTAGTACCTCATCCAACGCCACTTTTCGTCACGCTGCCCGTGTCAATATTCCAAGAGTGCTGATCGATTTTGAAGTTGTTTATTGAGCGGTAGTGTTAACACGGATTTAACTCTTACCTGTTTGAAAACCCATTTAGATTAATGTCTTTTCTAAAATTGCACTATTGCCTATTTTTCTTTATTATCAAAGCTGTTCTTCTTTCGATGTAAAGTCTATTGTTACATCGATTTTATAAAAAATCCCGTTTTGTTTCTGAGATTTAAAAAACAATGTTTCGAAATGCGGTTCTATGTATTCACTTCTTGATCGCTTCTGCCGTGTGGCTTCTTGGTCTATTTTTTGTAAGGATTTGGCGAGCATGTTGTAGAGAAAAGAATCTGGAATTGGGGATTAGCAAGTTTTACATTGGAATCATGGGGCGAAACAGAAGGATATTGCCCAAATAGAAATAACCGAGAATCATATAGTTAAGGTGCACTTTGGCGTTGCACATGTGCATGATGCTTTTTGGCGGCAATTAAGTATTGGGGGCTCTTTTCTTAGTTTTTTAAGGATGTTATGAATGAACGATTCTTTCAAGTTTAAGGTCTTTGAAATATTTTCAATATCTTTGTTTATTGTTTTGTCCATTCATCAATAAACCAGTTGGGAACAGTAAACTTATATCTCATATGAGCTTGTTTGAAAGCGGCAATGAGCAAATTTAATGACAGTTTACGATACTATTTGCTGGTTGCGGGAGTAGGTCTAATAGCCGCCGCAATCTCAACAGCATTTTACTTGTTGTACTTGGAACTGTGGGGTTTAACTCAAAAGGGGATCGACTATTCAATTCTGGTATTTTTGCCTCTTTCATTTCTTGCAATAGGCGTACCATACGCTCTGGTCAAGTTGTTCGCGAGCACCAAAACCACTGGTTCAGGGACTCACATAGTGTTGGAAGCGTACCACTTGACAAATGGCGAAGTAACTTTAAAAGACACCATAGTAAAGCCGACTGCCGCCATGCTAACCATAGGTTTAGGTGGAAGCGCTGGACCCGAAGGTCCAAGTCTGCTTGCAGGAGGTGGAATAGCTGCTGCGTTGTCCAGACGCTTCAAGATTCAAGCTGACCTGCGTAGAAGGCTGTTCATTGCCGGGGCTGCAGCAGGTTTAGCTGCCACGTTTAGAACTCCTTTTACGGCTATACTTTTTGCACTGGAGATTCCTTACCAGAACGACTTGGACAGAGAAACTTTCATCGAAGCGGTAGTTGCGTCTGTTCCTGCTTACCTGCTTTCGGTGGCTGTTCTTGGCAGTGAACCATTTTTTGGTGCTGTAGGGAGCATGTCCATTTCCATGTACGAAATCGGGCTTTCAATATTGCTGGGTTTGGTCTGTGGCTTGTACGCGGTTTTTTTCACTAAGACTTTTTCGTGGACAGAGAATCTCGGTTTCAGGCTCAGGAAGAAAATTGGAAACGTCGGCTTAGTGCTGCTTGGTGCTGCAGTGTTGAGCGTTTCCGGCGTCTTATCCATCTACACCATAGGCGTAGGGTTCCACTTTGTCAGTGCCATAATTCAGGGAACAACGTTCAGCATCACAATTCTGATAATGATTGTTTTGCTGAAAACCTTTGCCACCGCAACCACGCTAAACTTCGGAGGAAGCGGAGGCCTTTTCTTTCCCACAATAGTGATAGGTGCGGGGATAGGCTACATTTTCTCCTCAGTTTTTAACGCAAACTTCACAGTGGCTTTCGTGGCGGTTGGAATGGCAGCCCTTCTTGCTGGGACACATAAGGTTCTCCTGACTCCGGTTGCTTTCATTGTGGAAACTCTAGGTGGCATATTTGCAATTCCTGCGCTTCTCGCCAGCGGGGTAAGTTATGTTCTCTCAGGGAGGCACTCGTTTTATCCTCTCCAGCCGCGGACCAGACTGAAAACTGAAGAGTTGGCACTTGAGAGATTCTACTTGAAAGGAGAAAAACTGATTCCGGAGAAATTGAAAAAAACTATTGCAAGTGAAGTCATGACGACGAATCCAATTGTTCTTCACCAAGCAACAACGTTAAAGGAAGCGCTGGAGATATTTGAAAGCACCAAATTCAGAGTGCTGCCCGTAACTGATGAATACACTCACGTTGTAGGAATCGTCAACCTAGAGGACCTTGGATATGTTGATGTTAGCCGAAAAGGAATGAGCCTTTCCGAGGTAGTGATGCATAAACCCACGCTGATTAAGGGGGCGACCTGCCTAGAAAAGTGTGCTCAGCTTATGATGGAAACGCAGCAAGACCACATTTTCATTGTTAATGAACAAGAGCGATTAATAGGCGTGATTTCTGGGATCGATGTTGTCAAGAAAATACTAGACCTGTTATCTTCAAATTGAATAGCCAAAATAGTGAAACTTGCATCACAAAATAAGCTTACTCTTATTTGTCTAATTCTGGCTACTGAAAAATATGGCTTCAAAATGAAGTTCTACCCATTCGCTTCTTGACATTTTCTGTCTTAAAGTTTAACTGATATTTCCATTTTTAATTTAGAGGAAAAAGCTGTACAAATTGGTTGTACCGCTAATCATGTCTGAGCTGAATTCAGAGATATTTACGCCTAGTCGTGATACCCACTCAAGGTCTGTCACTGCTTCAACGAGCTTTTTTTGTGCGTTTTTGCGTGAGCGAGTTACGCTTGGAGGGTCAGTGTTGATTTTGCGGGCTATCCTGTAGTCGCTTAGTCCTTGCCTTGCAAGTTGCAGGATTGTGCGTTCTCGTTCTGTAAGGTTCATTAAGGCTTATTTTCCTAAATTTTGCATTAATAGGTTATTATCGTAAATAGGCTAATAATCTATTTCTGTTTTCGGTTTGCAACGTATTCTTTGACTTAAAAATGTCAGAAACCGAAACGGTCAACCAAGACGATTCCCAAGAAGGCGATGGTTCAAAGAGCACGGTAGAACATTTCTCGGCGGTTTTGCCTTTTCAGGTTCTTGAGAAGATTGTGGATAAGCCTTTGCGTATTCGGGGCGTTGCCATGGCGGCGGGTATGAGCCGTAATTTTAACGTTTATACTTCTGAGGAGCTGCAGGCTTTCACGGGCAAGCTGGTTGATGCGCCTGTCTACATTGAGCATGTTGCTGTGCCTAACGCGGTTGGCAAGGTAACCAAAACCGACTGGGATGGTCATAACCTCTGGTATGAGGCGGAGATTTATGATGACCATACGGCGGAGAAAATCCGCAAGGGTCTAATCCAACACGTGAGCGTCGGCGCTGACTATGAAGCCATCGATGTTGTTAATGGCAAGGTTCCTCATGGTTTGCACAACGCTGAGTTAAGTCTGGTGGCTGTTCCAGGTATTCCCGAAACCAACGTGCAGGTTTTGGAGAAGCTTGTGGATTCGAGAGTTGCAGAGGCTCTCCAAAAAGCTGGAATTCAAGAGGCGGAGTGGGATACCGAGTACATCAACAATCTGCCTGATGCATGCTTCGCCTACATCGAAAGCGGTGGAGAGAAGGATAGCGAGGGCAAAACGGTTCCTCGCAGCCTAAGACACTTGCCATTTAAGAATGCAGCGGGCAACTTGGATGCTGATCACGTTCGGAACGCTCTGGCTCGGTTGGACCAGACGGAAATTTCTGTAGAGGCGAAAGCTGAGGCGATGCGAAAGCTGTGTTCAGCGGCTGGAGAACTCAAAATTGAAAGTGCAGTCTGCAACCTCAAAGGAGATGCAGAGACTCTAAAGGCTAAGCTATCCGAAACCGAGGGCAAACTTGCCGATACCACGAGCAAGCTAATGGAAGCGCAGGGCACCATTGAGGATTTGCGTAAGCAGTTGCCCGGTGGCGGCTTGCTCAAGAATCCGCCTAAGATGATAGCGGTCTCTGAAGCCGCTAAGCTTGTTGAGTCGGTGTTGCCTTCGCCTATGGTTCAACGTAGTTGGGGTTTGGGTCCTCAGCGTATGTGCCAAGAACTGCGCAGGGTAGTTCAGCAATTAGAGCAGAAGGCAGGAGGCAGCTAAGCCTTGTTCACGCTCACTTTTGTGGGGAAAAGTACCAAAGGACGAACTTTGGGAAATTCAAAACCTAAAATAGACTTGATTTTGAATGGCTGATAAAACTGGCAAAAGCTGGATGGCTGCAGGAGAAACAGACGACCCAAATGCGCTAATCGAATCCTTCGAAGCCGCGGCAGCAATAACCAAAGGTTCACCAGTCTACTTAAGCGCTGACGACAAGGTCTCGCCAAGCCCAGGCGGAGACGACGCCATAGGCATAGCCGTCAAAACCGTTGCTTTAGGCGAGATGTGCCCCGTGCTTAAGCGTGGGCGAGTCAAAGTCACAGCCAACGGCGCCATAACAAGAGGAAAAGCAGTTTGCAGCGCAGCCGACGCGAAAGTCACTCAGCTCGTAGACCAAGCAGTGAACGAGGGCGGAGCAGCAACCTACACGATTTTCTATAACCGCAAACTCGGAACAGCGCTTGAATCTGCAACAGCGGACGGCGACCTGATCTTCATTGACGTGGAGAAGTGATTTGCGTGAAGCCAAGACTTTTTGAAGCGTTAATGGCAAAGCCGAACGACCAACGCGAACTCTACGAGAAACTCAAGGCTAAAGCTGAACATCCATTCCTGAAGCGTTATGCCGCTATGGGTTTGAAGGAAGGCTTCTTCAGTGACATGGCAGGCGCTTTGGGCAGGATGCATGATACGCTTGTGGATGCTGCATGGCCTGAGTTGATTGGCAGAAACATCATCACCGTCATGCCTACCCAAGAAGCGATGGAACGTTTCCCGTTGGATGCTGGGGCGGTTGGTTATCGTTATGCGGAAGGTGCAGTCACACGGGTTAGCGCTAAGAAACCGACCACGGTGGACATTTACACGAACCAGTTGGCGGAAGCCTCTGACGAGTGGACCCGCGAGTATCTTGAGGACGCCACTTGGAACGTGATGAGCAAAGCCGTTGATAACGTGGGTATGGCGCTGGGTCAAAATGAAACTGAAACGATTCTTGCGTTGTATGCTGCTGTTCAAGCTGCCGACTTGGCGACTGGTGCTGAGCTATCTGGTGGCGGCTTAGTGGCGAGTTGGGCGTCGCTTTTGAGCCTACATGAAGCTGTCCGAAGAGAGCATTGGCGTCCTAACGTGCTGGCTGTTAACGAGATGCAATTACATCAGCTGCTAAACGATGACAAATTCGTGAAGTCCGTGTACCTGCCAAGCAGCGAGACCGATATCGCACAAGGCACTATCGGTAGCGTGTTGGGTATGAAGGTTCAGTCAAGCACTCTAGTGCCTAACGGAACGATGTATGCGATTGATACGCGTGTGGCTTCCGTGATGCT
>Ga0315268_10005116_pt1 | contig 14139 bp, 17 predicted proteins | sample C1_top_MG_FD_204535 | JGI IMG/M metagenome (GOLD analysis project Ga0315268, IMG submission 204535) | Sediment microbial communities from Yellowstone Lake, YNP, Wyoming, USA - C1_top | ecosystem: Environmental > Aquatic > Freshwater > Lake > Sediment | place: USA: Wyoming | collected 2017-08-01 | reverse complement strand
TGCGGAAGAGGATGCGCGCAAATACATTCTGAAGGAATTCGCCAGGACCGGAAAAGCTCCATCCGATAAAACCATTGCCGAGGCCATGAAGCTCCCGACCACCGAATCAGCTTCCTTGCTCGTCGACAAACTGCACAAGGCTGACATCCTGACGAAGGAAGACGGCGAGATCGTATCCGCGTATCCGTTTTCCGCAAAAGCGACACGGCATCAAGTACATTTTCAGGACGGGCACACAATATACGCGTTATGCGCGACAGACGCACTTGGCATCCATTTCATGCTCCACGAAAACGTTACTGTCCGGTCCCGGTGCCCGGAGTGTGAAGACGAAATGAAGATCGAACTGGAAGACGGCAAAGTCGCCTCATGCTACCCGGAAGGCGTGGTTGAATTCGTCAGCAGTCGTAAGGATTGCGGATGCACCGCAAAGACGTTTTGCCCCTTCATGAACTTCTTTTGCTCCCAGGAGCATCTGGATAAATGGCGGAAGAAGAACCCCGAAAACGGGAATGGGGAAATGTATCAGCTTCATCAGGTGTTGGAGCACGGGAAGCATATCTTCGGTGACTTCCTGAAATAGCCACACATCTAGCCCGTTTAGCCTTAGGCTCCCAGGGGAAAGGGATCCTAAGAAAAGACACCTGATCCAGTTAGCAATCCTGTCTAGTCCAGAGGCAGGGAGAGGCGCGCTTTAAGCAACGCAAGGCCTTCCCCCCTCGCCAGCAAGACGGACTTCAAGTCGACACCGCGAAACTCATCCCCGAGAAGGATCTGCTCGGTTAGCACGCGGCGGTAGAGCAGGTACTCCTCCTTCTCGCTGAACGTCGGCGCGACTTCCTGCGTGAACAGGAAGGTGTTGACCGGCTCGTTCTTCCCATTGCGATTCCCTTCCGTCAGGTCGACCCGATGTGGCCCCGAGGCAAGGAAGCAGTGAATCATCGGCAGATAGGGAAGGCGGTGTCGTTCCAGAATTTTGTCGGTGCCGGTAACCAGGGGCTCCGTCATCTTGTAGATTCCGACGGTTTTCCTCACGGGCAGACCCAGCTCCTCCGCCAACGTAGCGATCACCGCGTGTTTTGTTGTGCAGGTCCCCCTCCTCTCCCGGAAGAGAACCATCAGGTCTTCGCGGTCGGAGTTGTAGCCATAGGGGAGTTCGTGGACGAACTTGCATGCCTTCTGGAAGGAAGTGATTCCCAACTCCAGGAACTTAATGGAGACGGGTCCAAACCCGGCTACAACGGCGTCAGGGAGGTCCGAGAGCTTGTCCATTCATCGTCACCGTCCTCTCACAGGTTAGCAAGTGACTAGGAGATAGAATCCCACAACCAAGAGAATACACCCTGATACCAAGCGGATTACAGTGTCCACCTTCCCTGTCAGAAACTGAATCTTTCCAAGAGAGACACCAAGCAATACAGCTCCCAGGGGGAGACTGAATCCCAGCGCATACGTTGACAGCAACAACATTGCCCAGAAAACCTGCCCCTGCAAGAACGCCGCGCCAAGAACAATGAATATCCCAGGATTGCAGGGCAGAGAACACGCCGCAACCCCACCGCCCATGAGTAGGCCTGCGGTAGCTGGCCCCAGCCTTCTTGGATGGCCTATTACTCTTGCATGGCTTACCGAGAACGACTGCCCAAGGGGAATGATCTTCAGTGTTGCCAAGCCAAAGATGATGGCAACAATCCCGGCGAAGAGTTTCCAGAACCTCCCCAGAGAGACTTGCGCAGTTTGCCCGACAAAGCCGGCAACACTTCCAACAACGACCAGAGCAAGGATGGTTCCCACGGTGAAGAAGAGAGCAGCCGCGACTGCTGCACGCCGATTTATCTCTTCCCGTGCACCGGAGTAGCCAACAAGGATCCCCAGAGCCGGAAGCGTGCAGCAGGTGCTGGCTGCGGCACTCACCATGCCGAGAAGCAGGGCGAAGAGCAACCCCACTGGCTGCGAGGCCGTGTGCTGCAACGTCGTGACGCAATACTCGAGCACGGCTTACCTCATCACTTGCAAGGGGCACCACCCGGCGGGCAACAGCTTCCTCGCTGGGTCGAGGCAACATAGGCCTGCATCAGAATCTCCTCTGACATCTCGCCAGAAACAGCGCTGTTGCCTCGTCCTTTCGTCAGAACAACGATTCCAGGCACTGACAGCAACTTGGCGGCAACATTGGGGTAGTCAGGCGAATCGGTTTGCAGCGTGAAGACCCCGATACGGACTCCTTTCACCTTCAGGGTTCGCTCAACCGCAGCCACAGCCGCACTTGTAGCCTTGGTGGCCGGGGCATTGTCTTTCGTCGGGATCAGGAGAAGAACCGTGTCCATAGTTGCAGCCACGGTGTCAATGGCGCCCATTGAAGGTACCGAGGACACAATTCCGCTCTGCGGTCTCTCGCTGCTCGGCCCCGCAGTCGGGGTTGTGGCAAGGAAATTCACGAACCCGGGTCTTCCGCAGTCAGCCGCATTGTTCCTGGCACTTGTCATCTTGTAGAGAATGATGCCGCTCGCCGCGATGACCACCACCAGACATACTGCGATTTTGAATTGTGTTCCGCCGCTGCCAGCCGCTTTCACGCAACCACATCCCGGTCCGCAAGTCGGCGCTCCTCCAGGTGATACTGCACCCCCAGTTTCAGGGGTCTTATTACCGCCTTCGTTTGTCTCTGCAGCCATCGCATTCTCCACCAGCGCCGGAACGCCCCAGATCAACCCCGCGCTGGCGCGAACCACCGGCCCTGGAACCAGAAAGCCACGTTGACCAGCCCGATCATCACCGGCACCTCGACGAGCGGCCCGATAACGGCGGCGAAGGCCGCCCCGGAGTTGATGCCGAAGACCGCCACCGCCACGGCGATTGCCAACTCGAAGTTGTTGCTCGCGGCGGTGAAGGCCAAGGTGGTGGTTTTGCTGTAGCCCGCGCCGATCTTTCGACCCATCCAGAAGGAGACCAGGAACATCACCACGAAGTAGACCAGCAGCGGGATGGCGATGCGCACCACGTCCATCGGGATCGAAACGATAAGATCGCCCTTGAGGCTGAACATGACGACGATCGTGAACAGCAGCGCAATCAGCGTCAGGGGGCTGATCCGAGGCACCACCACGGACTGGTAGCGGTCGCGGCCCAGGAGCCTAATTCCGACAAGGCGGGTCAACGCCCCTGCGATGAATGGTATGCCAAGATAGATGAAGACGCTCTTCGCGATCTGGCCGATGGTGATGTCGACCACCGTGGCCTGCAGTCCGAACAGGGGTGGCAGGACGGTGAGGAAGAACCAAGCGAACACGCTGTAGAACAGCACCTGGAAGATGCTGTTGAAGGCGACCAACCCGGCGGCGTACTCACTATCGCCCTTGGCCAGTTCGTTCCAGACGATGACCATGGCGATGCAACGCGCCAGGCCGATCATGATCAAGCCCGCCATGTACTCCGGATAACCGTGCAGGAAGACCACGGCAATGACAAACATCAGCACCGGGCCGATGACCCAGTTCTGCACCAGCGAGAGCGCGAGGATCTTCTTGTTGCGGAAGACGTCCCCCATCTCCTCGTACTTCACCTTGGCGAAGGGGGGATACATCATCAGAATCAAGCCAATGGCGATGGGGATGTTCGTCGTCCCCACAGTGAAGAGGTTGACGAAGGCCTTCGTGCCGGGGATCAACCAGCCGGCGCAAATCCCGGCCGCCATGGCTACGAATATCCAGAGCGTCAGGTAACGGTCGAGGAACGAGAGCTTCTTCGAGACGTGGGTGGTCATCGGAAGTCAGGCCCTCCTTCCTGCCTACTTGCCGCCGGCCGCGGCGAGGCCGGCGAATTCCTTCAACCCGAGGACCGTTTCCAATTCCGGATCGAAGCCGGTGTGGATCTTCCGAACAATCCCCTGGCGGTCGATGAGTACCTGGAAGGGAATGATCTTCACCCCGTAGCTGTCGAAGAGCTTCGCCCCTTCATCCCGCATGACGGTGTAGGTTGCGCCAAGGCCCCCGAAGGTGTTGGCCATCACTTTCGGCGAAGTCATGCTGTCGGTGACAACGACGAGCGCGAGGTCGGTTGCCTTGTAAACCTTCTCCAGCCGCGCAAACTCCTTGATGGTCTGCTGGCAGGAGACGCAGAAGAGCGAACTGAAGTCGACGAGCACCGGCCGACCCTTGAATGTTTCAGCGGTGATCCCGCGCTCCGTGATGTCCGTGCCCACCAGGGGTGGCGCCGGTGAGCCGACCGATACGGTGCCGTTGGTATCCGAAAGACCGGAAAGCGGGATATCGGCGCTGCTCGCCAGAAGCGGAAGCGTCAAGATCAACCCCAACGTCGACGCAAGAACAAATGCGACCCTCTTCATCTGCCATCCCCCGTTATCACCTTCGAGTTATCGAGAAAAGTCCGCACTTCCGCCGTCACGTAGCGACGGAAGATGTCCGGGTCACCATGGACGAGTTCACCGACGAGCGGCAGATTTTTCCATTTCCCCGGCGCTTCACCTCGATATTCAACGAGCACAAGGGCCCAGGATCCAACCTGATACTCCGTAGCGTAGTGCTGGTTTGCCGGCAATCGTATATTGACTGAGCGCCAGGCGAGCGAGCCGTCGAGCAGCTCACCGGTGAAATTGCCGCGGATCGCCTCATCGGCACCCCGCTCCACCAGCAGGCATGTAGTGCAGCGCAGGGTCCCGTGGAACGAATACACCACGACGGTGCGCTGTTCCCCTGCCACGCTCTGATTGACTGCGAGGATCGGAGGTGCCCCCTTATCGATCGCAGTCATCGCAGGGGCTGAGAAAAACACCAGCAGGCCAACCGCAAGAAATGGGGACAGATTTCTTTTTCTCGAAAACAGATCTGTCCCCACTTCGATCCCCCTCACCGGGCCGTGTAGAGGAAATAGAGCCCGCCGGCGATTACGAGCACGCCACAAACGCGCCGCCCGATCAGCATCGCCTTGGAGTCCTCGCTCCACCGCAGGTACTCCTGCACCCGCCGGACCGAGGTGCCGGCCGCGGTGATCACCGTGCAGTGGCCGAGTCCGAAAGCCGTGAAAAGCCCCGCTGCGAAAAACGGTGCACTCGCCCCCGCCTTGAAGGCCACGGCGAGCACCGGCGCCATGTAGGCGAAGGTGCAGGGGCCGAGGGCGACGCCGTAGACGAACCCGATGACGAGCGCGGCGAGATAGCCGCGGCGAGCCGTCGGCATCCCGGCGGGGCCGCCCAGCGGCAGCGGAATCACATCGAGCAGGTGCAGCCCCATCACGAAGAATACTGCCGCCACCAGATAGTTGACCCAGCCGCCCACGTTGCCGAGCATCTGCCCGAGCGCCGCCGTTATCACGCCGATCAGTGCGATCGAGGCCAGCACCCCGAGGGAGAACAGCAGCGCGGTTCGGAAGGCGCGGCCGACCGTCATCCCCTTCTGCTCGCCGATGATGCCGACGATCAGCGGGATGCTCGCGAGGTGGCACGGGGAGAGCAGCACGCTGATGAGCCCCCAGGCAAACGCGGCGCTGAGCGCGATGAAGGGCGCGCCCTCGACGGCGCTGTTGAGCGCTGCGAATAGGGTTTCCATCAGCAGCACCGGCCGCCGGAAGACGGTGCGTCACCCTCCCCCGTCACCATCTGGAGCACGGCTCCGGACTCGTCCCGCCGCAGATATCGCTCCGCGAGCGCGAGAACCGCCCTGGCCGGCGCGTCCTTGACCGTTCGTCCGATCGAGACCGCGGACCACATGTCCTCCTGGGTCACGCCCAGCTTGCGGGCTTTGTCGAAGTGAAACTTGAAGCAGGGCTCACAGTTGGACGCGATGGCCGCGCCGATCGCGACCAATTCGGCGACGGCATCCGTAAAGATGCTCGGTGTGGGCGCATCGAGGCCCGCCCATGAGGCAAACTCTGCGCGCGAAGGGTACACGCCGCAACTCTTGACCTCACCGTTCACCTTCACCAGCGGCAAGCCAAACTCGCCCTTCGTGGCAATGGCCGCCTTCACTGCTTCGTCGCCAGCGAATGGGCCTGGATCATCAGCGAGGTTGAGCCGCTCGACAGTAACTCCCCTGCTCATCAGCCACTCGAGATCCGCGGCGAAACGCACGAGTTGCTGGTCGACGGATTCGCCGCAGATACCCGTGGAGCAGCACATCGCAGGTTCGAAGACTTTGACTGTTGTCATGGGGGATTCTCCATGGTTATTCTTCATCCATCTGCATTCCGGTCGGTCTACCTGTTGCCCTGGCTAAAACCTTCAGCGGCTTTGCCGCCGTCGAGATGGGACTTGAGGCGACCCTGCTGCTCCTGAACCACCCGGTCATAGATCGTTTTCTTGAGATATTTCAGTGCTTCCTTTTCGTCGCCATCCATGATGATGCCTTCCAATTCCATGAGATCGGCCTCCTCCAGGGAGACAACCATCTTTCTCATTTCTAGCATCGACGATGATCCTCAAGTCTTCCGATCCGCCGCTCATGAGCAGCAGCGCTAGAGACTCACACCCAGATCGCGGAACTTGGCGAGGATGTCATTGTGGGCGAAGTACCCGGTGTGCCGGAAGATCTCCTTCCCCTTGGCGTCGAAAAGGATCTGCGTTGGGATCAGAGAGATCTTGTGGCGGTCAGCGGCCTCGGGCTGCTCGAACACATCTATGAAATCGACCTGAAGCTTTGCGCCCTGGCTCGCGCGCAGTGCATCGAGCACCTTCGCCATCTCCAGGCAGGCCTGGCAGCGCATCGAGCCGAGTTCGAGGATGCGGGGCTTTGCGAGTGCCACCACCGCGACTGCTTGCTGTGTTGGGGTAACCTTGGGCTCCGCTGACACGGGAGAAGATGCGGACCTTGGCGCGACTTCCGACCCCAGCACTGGGGTGGGCGCCTGCTTTACCGCGTCCTGGACCGCGGGAGCAGCCGTCTGTGTCCCCGCACCCCGGCCTACCTGGGCCGCCGGTGCTGCCACTGCGGGTGGTTCGGGCATGGCGACATACTTGGCACGCTTGCCACCCCGCAGGGCGAAGGTGGCTGCCACCGCAACCGCGAGGAGGAGGACGATCGCAATCTTCGCTCCGTTCTTCATCAGCGCACCTGACCCCCTACTTCCCGAGCCAGCCCTTGATCTCTTCCGGCTTCGGGACGCGCCCAGCGACCTTGAGCACGCCATCCACGGCAACGCCCGGCGTGCTTATGATGCCCATCTTCATCATCGCCTGCAGGTCGCTGACCTTCTCAACCACCGCGTCGGAGCCGCTCTCGGCGACAACCTTCTTCACCAACTCCTCCGCCTCGTGGCACTTCTTGCAGCCCGGACCATACACCGTGATCTTCATGTCACCCTCTCTCTTGATGAGAACGTTCAGCCGCACCTGCACTGTGAGGACAGGAGCATGCGACCGGTACCCGGCATTTGATTCTCAGTGCCGTCACAACATCCTTCCGGCTGATCGGGCTGCAGCAATCGGGCTGCCGCAAGAAGCCCGGCTTTGAGAATCAGTTCAACAGGGATCGCCTCGTAGGTCTTCCCATCGACCGTCATGGTCCTGCAATCGGCATCGCCACAGGCAGAACAGCACTGGCTCTTGCCACTGGTAGCCGAGAGCCACCACTCGATCGGCAAGCCGCCGATCCAGATACGGTTTGACTCGAGCGGATCCTGGGCGAATGTTGCCTGACTGAGCACTTCCGTCTTCAGCACGACTTCGATTCCCAACTCCTTGAAGGCACGCTTCAGCATTTCAACGGCACCCTCAACTGCCGACCCAGTGGCCCCGCAGCGGTCACAGGTCTGGTTGCTTTCGTCTACAAGCCGCTGCCAACGAACGTGCAGTTCCTTCATGATTTCACTCCGGCGCTCGACCCCGACTTCGGTCCGGTGAAGGGCACGAGAAGCACCGGGACTGGGGCGTGACGAGCAACGTAATGGCCCACGCTCCCAAGGAATACTTCCTCGAAGAGGCTCTGGCCCTGGCTGCCCATCACGATCAGATCGCTGTCACCTCTTGACGCTCGCGCGACAATTTCGCGGCCTGAGTCGCCCACGAGCACCTCCATCGAAACATCCTTGATCCCCCGCTTGAAGAGCCGCTGCTTAAGGAATTCCAGTTCCGCGGTGTACTTATGAACAAGCTCCGGCATGTCCACTCCACAGACGTGTAGCAGAACGATCCTCCCCACGCCCTTGGATGCCAGGTCTTCAACCGTGGCAAACGATTTCATGGCGGCCATAGAGAAGTCCGTAGGGTGCAGAACACCGAGGATCGGACCGGCGAGAACGGGCCTGCACCGAGGAACCCCGTTCTCTTCGTCGACCGCCAGGCGAATGATGAGCACCGGTATCGTTGCGTGGTGGAGTACTTCGGTAGCCGTACCGCCGAGCAGGACCTCGCTGGCCAGCGTGGCTCCCTTCGACCCAACGACGATCAGCCCCGCCCCCCTATCGCTCGCCACCCGGTGGATCTCGAGCGCCGGAACTCCTGGCGCGATCTCGACGATGACCTTGAAGCCGTGTCGCTCGAGTCGCTCCTGCTGTTGCTTGAGCCGGGGCTCCACGAAAAGCGCAAGCATCGAGAATAGCGTCTCGTGTCCGTGTATTCCCAACGCGTGACAGAGGATGGCAGTTTCGGTGCCGAGTGGGCGCAGGAAGGCGAGTTCGGCGATCACCGCATCGGAGGCCGCGGAGAGATCTGTGGCTACGATGACGGTCTTGAACATGTCAGACTTTCTCCTTCTCGTCGAGTGCCCAGCCATCGAAGAGGAGCTTTAGTCGGCGGAAGAGTTCGTCGCGAGTTGCACGGAAGGCACTCAGGCGCGCCTCATCGTCCCCCGGCGCCTTCGCTGGATCGGGCAAGCCCCAGTGCAGCCGTACGGCATTGCCGAGGAATACCGGGCAGACCTCCTCGGCGCAGAGGGTGACGACGGCATCTACCGAGGAGGCATTGATCTCTTCGATCGCCTTGGAACGGTGCGCCGAGATATCGATGCCGATCTCCTTGAGGACTTGGATCGCCTGTGGCCGCACGAACGCAGGGGACGACCCGGCCGAGGATACGGTCACCTCCGCCGGTGCCAGGAAGCGGGCAACCCCTTCGGCGAGCTGGCTGCGGGCGGAGTTCTGAACGCAGAGGAAGAGAATGTGCCGCGGTCGCAGCGCACGCAACCTCTCCACATCCTGCATCCAGTCCGGCGATGCGGTTTTCACGGAGTCGCCCCAACACTGGAAAGCGCTTCGCAGATGGCGCCCGGCCCCAAGTCTTTTCTCGCTTCGGTGAGGCGTGCGCGGTCGCGCGTGATGACAGGGTCGCGGTCAAGCCACGACGACAACTCTCTCAGAATGCCCGCCACGTAGGGATCATCGCTCTCTCGATCAAGGGAATAGTGCACCCACTTCTTCTCCTTGCGGTCGTTGACAAGCCCGGCCGACTTGAGCAGGAAGAGATGCTTCGAAACGGTAGAGGGGCTCAGGGCAAGCACCGCTATAATCTGACAGACGCACAGTTCACCGCCTTCGAGCATCTTGAGAATCCGGACTCGCGTCGGGTCTGCTACCGCCTTCATCGTCGCTTCGTACTTTCGCAGGCTCATGTCGCCTCCTTCATGTTGTTACTTAACGAATTATACGGAATGTAGGCCGGCGAGGCGAAAAATGCAAGATGTTAGTTGTCAAAGATCCAGCGACCTGGTTGTTTTCGATCTCTGGAATGCCGCTCGCCGAAAATACAGATGCGGTCTGGTGCAAATACTGGGCCGGGGGGGCTGCGGTCAACAACTGATCGGCCCGCAGACCCCGGTAACTGCCGCTTCCCCCGTTCCGGACGACCGCCCGCGCGGTCAGGTCCGATATTGATCGATCGTCGCGCGTAACTCCCGGGTCAAATCGTCGAACTGCTTCAGCAGATCATTGAGCTGGGTGGCCACCGCGACAGCGCCCTGCACCGCCTGGCCTGCAGCGACCACGCGCCCGATGACATTCCCCAGGAGGACCTTGCTCTCTTGAGTGGATACATCCACCTCCCGGGCCAGCAGGAATGTCTGTTCGCCCGCCTCAGCTATAAGTCTGGCCCCCTGCGTCTGCTCCCCCGTGGCGCGGCGCACCTGCGCGGCTTGGTCGCGCATCTGCTCGATGGCACGCGTAATGTACTCGCTCCCCCGGATCTGCTCTGTGGTCGAATGTGCAATTTGGCCGGCCTTGACGTTGACATCCTGCACCGCGTGAGCCACGGACCGGCTGCCGGAGGCCTGCTCCTCGGTCGCCTGCGCGATGCGAGCGCTCATCTCCGCCGCCTTGTCGGAGCGCTCGATGATCTTCTCCAGGGAGCGGCCAGTGCGCTGCACGGCATCGACACCGGTATCGACGCGGCTCACAGTTTCCCGCACCAGGGAATCGACATTCCGGGTTTCGCTTTGAACTCCGTCGATGACCTTGGTGATCTCCCGCGTCGAACTCGCTGTGCGCTGGGCAAGCTCGCGGATCTCTTCCGCGACCACGGCGAACCCCCGACCATGCTCTCCAGCCTGCGCAGCGATGATCGCCGCGTTGAGCGCCAGAAGGTTCGTCTGCTCGGCAACATCGTCGATGACCACAAGGATCTCGCCGATGTTCACAACACTGTCGCTGAGTTTTCCCATCGTCGTAGATAGGGTCACGACGGCCGTGCGGATCTTGTCCATCTCGGCTGTGATCGCCGCTACCGCGCCGCCGCCATCCTCGCGGGCGCCCAGCTTCACTTCGCCGGCCAGGTTTCGCGAGAGCTCGGCCAGGCCCTGGACCTCCTTGATGCTCGCATCGATTTCAGTCACGGAGCTGGCCGTAGTTTCGATCAGGGTCGAGAGGGTGGTAATGTTGGCGGCTACTTCCTTGTTCGCCCGCAGGATCTCTTCCATGCCCGAGGAGGTCTCTTCGACCGAGGAGAAAAGCGAAGAAGCATTACCCGCCACCTGGCCGATGGAAGCCATCATCTCCTGGATGGAGGAAGAGGACTGCTCGGACGCTCCCGAGAGTCGCGTCATGCGCTCGGTGACCGAGCCGAAGCCCTCGTCGAGCCGGGCGACAATCGCATCGACGCTGGAAAGCGCGTCGGACTGTGCCTTGGCTCCCTCCTGGATGGTGCCAGCGTACCCGCCGATCTTCCCTACCCCGGCCTCCAGTTCGCGAAAGGCGGAGAGAATTCTTTCGTGCATACGACGCAACCCTGTCCGCATGATGGTGAAAGAATCGTAGAGGGCAGCGATTTCGTCACTCGAGTGAGAGGAATCGGTGCCGGAAGTGTCCGCGGATTCCGAGAGGTTCCCTGCCGCAACCTCCTGGGCAATGCGTGAGAGTCGTCCTATGCGGCGTGAGAGCGACGCCGAGAAGAAGAACAGCAGCAGAAAGACCGCGAGCAAAGCACCACCACTCAGGACGCTTGTCATCATGAGCCGCGTTCGCGTCAGCACCGCGATCTTTCCCTCTTGCTCCTCGTTCTCGAGTTGCAGGGTCGTAACCAATCCGTCGACTTGATCGATGAAGCGTGTGTAGCGTTGGGCCTGCATGCCGAGCGCAAGCTGCCGTGCCTCAGCGTTCTTGCCGCTGCCTACCAGGGGGATGATCTCCTGCCGCAGGGTCTGGTAGAACTCCTGCCAGGTGCTCTTGGCATCATCGAAGGAGAGACGTTTCTCCTCGCTGGCCAGGAGACCCCGCGCCGAGGTAAAGCGCTCTTCGATCGAGGTCTTCAGGCTTTCGAGCCCAGCCTCGATCTGTGTCGCGCCGTCACGGTTCTCCTCAGTGGCAAGAGCGAGCATCTCGGCGCGGACCTGGTTAAGGTCGGATTTCAGCAGAGCGATAGCTTCCAGGAGTGTCATGTTGCTGCGGATCTCCTGGTACCTCGCACCGCCGATTTTCACCTGGTTGACGAGGGTGGAGAACAAGGCGAAGCTACCACCGAAGCCGACAAGCACCAGCAGCGTGATCAGGGAAAGCTTCCCGCGGATTCGAAGACGACGATAGAACAACAGACTGTCGAACAGCCGCTTGACACCCGCGGGGATCCTCATCAGATAAGCTCCTGGATAGCTCGAACGGCGGGGGGCCTCAGCGCTTTACCGGCACAAAATTCAAGGCGACGAATTTCTGGCCCTCGCTCGAGAGCATGAAGTCGATGAACTGCTTCACCAGACCCTTGGGCAGGCCGTTCGTGACCAGCAGCAGCGGCCGGGAGATCAAATAGGCACCAGAGCGGATGTTGCCATCCGTCGGTTCGGCATTGTTGACCGTTACCGCTTTCACTTTTGCGCGGACTTCGGGGCTCGTCGCCGCGAGAAGCCCAAGACTCACCGAACAGATTCCGGTCTCGTCCCCGGCAAGATAGGTGATCTGGTCACGCGGCAGATCGATCGCCTTGAAGCCCTTGGCGTAGGGGGCGTCGTCCATCGCCAGTTTCTGGAACTCGATCGCGGTGGCGCGCTTTTCACCGAGAATCTCGGTATTCGGGGTGATCGGCGCATCCTTCCCGCCGACTTCCTTCCAGTTCTTGATGGTCCCGGCGAAAATGCCCTTGAGCTGATCTTTCGTGAGTTTCTTGACGGGATTGTTCTTGTGCACGAAGACGGCGATGGCGTCGTAGCCGATCACCGTGCCGAGAAGTTTTTGCTTCTTCTCGTCGGCGTTAAGGGGGCGCGACGCGCCCGCGAGCGGCGTCTTGCCTGCGAGGAGTGCTTCAATGCCCTTGCCGGACCCCGGATTCTCCACGAACTGAAACTTTATCCCCATCTTGTCTTCGAATGCCTTGACCGCCCCTGCCTGGAGAATCGACATCCCGATGGTGGAAGAGCCGCTATACCCGATCTCATCGGCCGCCGAACCCACCAGAGGAACAAGAACAATCGCACAGAACATTGCCAACCCCAGGAACCGTTTCACCATCCACCCCCCTTGCTCATGCCAAGTGCATTGAATCTCAAGCTCGCAATACTAGTGAATCCTCTGGCATGTTACAAGAAGCACAGTTTTGTCTACATGCTCTCCAGCGAAACAGGTGGACTGACACAACTTCATGTTGACACTTGACGAATTGATACTTATTATAATCTTGATCTTCAAGATATTGAGGCAATACGAGGCGGCGGGAGGATGAATGCAATGACCGGGAAAGATTGCTGCGGCAGTAACGGGATTGCGGGAATCGGAGAAAGCCCCAGGATGCCGGCGAGGTTTGAATTCGTACGCCATTACCTCCTCCCCGGCGCGGTTGCTCTCGCCCTTTGGTGGCTCGCCTACCGCAGCCTGCTCCCTCTGGCGAAGTGGCTGACGTACCATCTCTTCGGCCTAACCGAGGGGACGCGCCTCGCCTCGGCCGCCGAGTTCTTCCTCTACGACACACCCAAAGTCCTGCTGCTGCTGACGCTCGTTGTCTTCGCGGTCGGCATCGTGCGCTCATACTTCACGGCAGAGAGGGCGCGCCGGATGCTCGCCGGGAAGCGCGAGGCGGCCGGCAATGTCATGGCCGCGTTGCTCGGCATCGTGACGCCCTTCTGCTCCTGCTCCGCCGTGCCGCTTTTCATTGGCTTCGTGACCGCCGGGGTGCCCCTTGGCGTGACTTTCTCGTTTTTGATCTCGGCGCCGATGGTCAACGAAATTGCGCTCGTGCTGCTCTTCGGCCTCTTCGGCTGGAAGATCGCGGCGCTCTACCTCGGTACCGGCCTCGCGATCGCGATGATTGCCGGGTGGACGATCGGCAGGATCAAGATGGAGCGTTACGTCGAGCCGTGGGTCTACGAGGCGATCGGCACAGCCGGACAAGGCGGACTCGACGAGCAGATCCCGTTCGCTGATCGCATCCGGCACGGCCTGGACGCGGTGCGCGACATCGTGGGCAGGGTCTGGATCTACGTTGCGGTCGGCATCGCTGTCGGCGCCGGCATCCACGGCTATGTCCCCGAGAACTTCATGGCCTCATTCATGGGCAAGGGGGCCTGGTGGTCGGTGCCACTCTCGGTGCTGATCGGCATCCCGATGTACAGCAACGCCGCGGGGATCATCCCGATCGTCGAGGCGCTGCTTGGCAAGGGGGCGGCGCTTGGCACGGTGCTGGCCTTCATGATGTCGGTGATCGCGCTCTCGCTGCCGGAGATGATCATCCTGCGCAAGGTGCTGCGGCCGCAGTTGATCGCGACCTTCGCCGGGGTCGTC
>Ga0315268_10005115_pt1 | contig 14141 bp, 16 predicted proteins | sample C1_top_MG_FD_204535 | JGI IMG/M metagenome (GOLD analysis project Ga0315268, IMG submission 204535) | Sediment microbial communities from Yellowstone Lake, YNP, Wyoming, USA - C1_top | ecosystem: Environmental > Aquatic > Freshwater > Lake > Sediment | place: USA: Wyoming | collected 2017-08-01 | reverse complement strand
CAACCAGCGCCGGGGTGGCGGAGTGGTTATCGCGCTGGCCTCGAGATCTGCACAGAAACAAAGAGGGCTTGGACTTTATGGACAAGTCAGCCAGTGGGCCTTTGGGCTCGCGGGGGTTCGAGTCCCCTCCCCGGCGCCAAATTGCCAAGTTGATGCGATCCTAGGTGGTCTCCATCAATGAGTTCAATGAAACGGGTGCGAATCGCTATTGGCTTAACTGGTGAAGAAGCGTTGCTTCGTAGTTATTTAGGACGGATGATGGATTGAGATTCATGAAAGCGACTGTAGTTGCTCATCCGATTCAAGGTCTAATCAAATATCATGGGCTACGAAATGTAAGGCTTAGAATTCCTTTTCACGATAGTGTTTCTGTCTGCATTGATGCTCTTTGCACGACTACGACTGTTGAAGCTACGGACTTGTTGAAGAGGGATTCTGCGATTGTAAACGGGAAAGAGGTTGTAGGTGCTGATTTGGAGAGAATCGAGGTTGTTCTGAATAAGCTGAGAAGGATGGCTAAGTATCGGGGGCATTTCAGGGTTGTTTCGCAAAATAGTGTAACACATGGTAAAGGTTTGGGTTTTTCTGCTTCTGGCTTTGCTGCTTTGGGAACTGCAGCATGTGCTTCTCTGGGCCTTAGTGTTGATTACATGGCGCTTTCTGAGCTTGTAAGGTTGGGCGCGGGTTCAGCTACAAGAAGCTTGGCTGGAAGCTTTGCAATATGGTATGCGAACAAGAATGGAAAATCTTATGCTCGTCCACTGGTCAAACCTGGCACGGTCAAACTGGGCATGGTGATCGTCCCCGTTGCGTCATCAATCAAGACAGATGAAGCTCACCGTGAGGTTTTGAGTTCTCCTTTGTTCCGTGCCAGATTAAGGTATGTAGGTAAAATGGTCAGAAATATGGAGAATGCCATAAGGGCTGGCGACGTTGCTACTATCGGACAGCTTGCTGAGGAAGACACGTTGAATCTGCATGCAAGTACAATGACAGGCAAGATGCGCATGATATGTTGGGAGCCTGAAACCGTTCGAGTAATCAGGGAGGTTCAAAGAATGCGAGGTGAAGGATTATCTGCATGGTATTCGATGGACACAGGTCCTTCAGTCTTCATTAACACGTTCATCGATTCCGTAGGAAAAGTGGCTGAAGCAATTCGGGCATTAGGTTTGTCTGACGTGGTAACGAGCAAAGTCGGGGATAAGCCGTTTCTCAGCGCCAAACATCTATTCTAGTAGTGATTGGATGCCAAATGAAGAATGTTGTGGAAGAGGGCTTACGTTCTTACTGTTGCTAAGGTTCTTATTGAAGAATTCTTTTCCGTTATGCTGGCTATCTTGATTCTGATGGCATTGATAGCCTCTTTGGCAGCTCTGTTTGCTTCGCTTCTTGTTTCATATGAACCTTTCAATTCGATCCATGGCAAGGTTTCGTCAATTCTTATCCATGCACTGAACAAGTCTTTTCACCATCGTTTGTTTGCGACGAGGTTTGAGCGAGAATAATTAAAACAGTTATGAATTCTGAATATGAATTTCTAGCAAATTCCGTATGGAGGCTACATTGAAGATAGGGTTTCGTTGCTAGGGCGATCGGGTTTTAATGCTTTTGGTTCCTTCACGTGGCATAGGGACTCCTGTTTATGTTTAGCTGAGATATGAATTTTGGATTCGTTAATACTATAAACTCGAAGTCCGATTCTACATTGCAGGAGGATTCTGTATTAAGCGAAAAAATGACACGACAGATGAACCTCAGAGCTTTACCTGTCGGAACTTGTCGTGTGGGAAAACCTTTCCCAAACCAATAAAGGCCACCAAACTTGGTTCAAAGAATGTAGCAACTTACAATGCGTGCCCCTACTGTCTCACGGAGATCATGGATGAACCAAATGAGTCTATTACCGAACTTGCGCGGGGGGTCACTTTGGAGAAACCTGAGGCTTTTGTGAAATCTGTTGATGTGCCTAATAAGTCAGCTGGAAAACCTCGCGAATGTGCTCATCAGTTTGGCTATTTGAGCAAAAGGTCTTCCAAGGAACAGATTCCTGACGAGTGTATGATGTGTGAGGATATTGTGAAGTGCATGCTTAAGGGTATGACTGGTTAGTTGATTCTGCATGACATGGGTAAGGGTGTCTGATCAAACTTGCTCTTAAGGGAGGAAGGACAGGAGACGGTTTAGTTGTCGGCGACTCTGCAGAAAAGACCCATGGGTGTCCTCACTTCAGCAGGGACTCAAGTCAAGGAGCTGAATGCTGAATCGGTGACAGCGATTGCCACTAGTTTTCTTAAGCGAATCGGGCACAAAGGGCATTTGAAGCCGAAGAGAGTTTCATTGGAGGAAGAAGTCTATACCGTTGAGGTTGAGATGAAGAAGCTTTCAGCCATCGTCCAAGTTGACGCTAAAACTCATGAGATCAAAGCTTACGAAATACAGTCCAAAGGTGAGGAGGCTTCTTCCTTTGCGATTTCTCCTAAAAGCCTCATTATTTCTTTTGGGGTTTCTGTCGGTGTAAATGTGATAATGTATTTTGCTTTCAAAATGTTTGGCATGTAAGGTATTTTGCTTGAACGTGACTGCTTCGCCAACTTAAGACTAGACGTAACTTTGAGAAGGTTCAAGAAGAATGAGGGATGTTTAAGGAATTATTTCCTTTTCCTTTCAGGTTTCTTTTCCTCTGCTGGTGCTGGTTCTGCTGGCTTTGTTTCCTCGGGTTTTGCTTCTTCTTTCGCTTCAGTCACTGGCTCTTCAGTTTTCTTTTCCTCGATTTCGCTCGTGATTTCCTCTATTGGTTTCGGTGGTGGTGTCGTGGCCATTGTCCAGCCTATCCATGCGCCTATGCCCATTATGGCTACGAATGCTATGAAGACTGGTAATGCAACGACCCAGAACTGCACGCCTGACAGATCTGATACGCCGAGTGTTGTAAGCCATGATGGGTAGAAGAGTGTGACTACGTAGAAGAGGGCGACTATTATGCAGATTAAGAAGATGATTCCGCCTATTGATTGGTCTTTACTAACCATTACACATCACTTGTTAGCCATGTTTATTTCTTTATACCTTTTAAAGTTTACCGTGATTTCTGGGCACGATTTTAGATCGTTCCCATTTCCCATGTGCTGAGGTACTTTCTCTGTTCATCTGTCAGCTCGTCAATCTCTATTTTCATTGCGCTAAGCTTGAGCTTGGCGACTGTTTCGTCAATTTCCTTGGGCACATTGTAGACTTTGGGTGGCAGTTTGTCTGTTTTAGCTAAGTATTCAACGCTTAAGGCTTGGTTTGCAAAGGACATGTCCATGACTTCTGACGGGTGTCCTTCGGCTGCTGCTAGGTTGACGAGTCTTCCTTCGGCAAGAAGGTACAGTCTTCTTTCATTTTTGAGAGTGTATTCTTCTAAGTTTTGTCTGATAGTTCTTTTTGCCGTGGATAGTTCTTCTAGGTCTTTTATGTTTATTTCGACGTTGAAGTGTCCGCTGTTTGCCAGTATTGCGCCATCTTTCATTTTTTGCATGTGTTCTTTTCTTATTGCGCTGATGTCGCCTGTAGCTGTTACAAATATGTCGCCTAATGGGGCTGCTTCGGCTATTGGTATGACGCGGAATCCGTTCATTGCGGCTTCCAACGCTCGTAACGGATTTACTTCGGTGATTATGACGTTGGCGCCCATGCCTTGTGCTCGCATGGCTATTCCTCGGGCGCACCATCCGTAGCCGCATACTACAAAGTTTTTGCCTGCTAAGAGGATGTTTGTGGCTCGTAGGATTCCGTCTATGGTGCTTTGTCCTGTGCCGTAGCGGTTGTCGAATAGATATTTTGTGTAGGCGTCGTTCACGGCTATTATGGGGTATTTTAGGCTGCTTGTTTTTTCCATTGCTCTTAGGCGCAGTACGCCTGTTGTGGTTTCTTCTGTTCCGCCTTTGATCTGTGATAGTGCTTCGATTCTTTTGCTGTGGATTGTGCTTACAAGGTCTGCTCCATCGTCAAGAGTCATCTCAGGTTTGTTGTCCAGCGTTCTTTCGACGCACCAGTAGTATTCTTGAGTTGTCTGCTCTCGCCATGCAAAAACGTTTATGCCCTTTTCTGCCAGTGCTGCTGCCACATCATCCTGCGTGGACAGTGGGTTTGAGCCGCATAATGCCACTTGGGCTCCGCCTGCGGTGAATGTGTCGATGAGTACTGCGGTTTCTTTGGTTACGTGCAAGCAGGCTCCCAATGTTATGTTTTGGAGCGGTTTTTCTTTTTTGAATCTGGTTTTGATTTGGTTTAGAACGGGCATGTGTTTTGATGCCCATTCTATTTGGAGATGTCCTTTTGGGGCTAAGCTTGGATCTTTGATTTTGAATTTGTCCATTTTTGTTTTCCCTTGCGTTATGCTCATTGCGGTGTGTGATTATTTAACGTTGGTGTCTTAGTTTGTTTAGGAGATTTTCTTTTGCTTCTTCAACCATTTTCACAACTTTATGAACGTTTAATGTTGTCAGCTTTCCATTTTCCATACTTATCCTGCCGTTTATTATCACCGTCTCAATGTCTGAAGCTTTTGCAGCATAAACCAGATGGCTGGTCTCGTCATATATAGGGTGTAGATGTGGCTGGTCAAAGTTCACGATGACCATGTCTGCTTTTTTGCCTATTTCTATTGATCCAATTTCTTTTTCCCATGATAGTGCTTTGGCTCCTTCGATTGTTGCCAATTCCAGCACCTGTTGCGCGGGCATGAGCGTTGGGTCTTTGTTTATGCCTTTGTGCAGTAGTGCTGCGGTTTTCATTACGCTGAACATGTCTGCAGTGTTGTTGGAGCACGGGCTGTCAGTACCGAGCGAAACCGTTACGCCTGCTTCAAGCATTTTGGGAACTGGGCTGACTCCTGAAGCGAGTTTGAGGTTTGAAATGGGGTTGTGTGAAACCTTCACGTGTCTTTGTTTTGCCACTGCTATGTCTTTTTCCGTTAATGCCACGCAATGCGCTGCAATTACATGCTTGTCGAGTACTCCTAGTGAATCAAGATACTCCATTACTCCGCCTTTCACCTGCACGCCGAAGGCGTTTCGAACTTTCTGAGTTTCGTCTTCGGTTTCTGCAACGTGAATGTGCGAGATGATTGGTGATTTTTCTGAGCCGTATCTTGCGTTCAGTTCTCGCCTTTTCTCATGTAGTTCCTTCATGTATTTTGGGTCAACAGTGTAGGCTGAGTGAGGGTCTACGCTTGTGCGTATTAGACCGTCTGCTTTGTTGTGCCATGTTTTCGCCAGTTCGTTGAGGGCTTTTTTATCTTCTTTTTTCCGCCATGAGAAGCACACGTGCCCTACTACGCCGCGTAAGCCTGCTTCTGAGAAAGCTTTTGCTTCGTTTTCTTCTGGCGTATAGTGGTACATGGTTTTGACGGTGGTGGTTCCGCTCATTATTGATTCGGTGGCTGTTAGGAGGGCTCCGACGTAGATGTCGTGTGGTGTCATGTGTTTTTCTATGGGCCATATCCATTTTTCAAGCCATTCTTGGAGGGGTAGGTCATCTGCGTATCCTCTGAGGAGGCTCATTGCTGCGTGCTGATGTGTGTTGATGAGTCCTGGGATGACTACTTTGCCTTTGGCGTTTATTTTTTCGTATCCTCTTCTGTATTTGGCTTTGAGTGTTGAGGATTTGCCAATGTCCACTATTTCCATGCCTTCAGTGGCTATGGCGCCTTCTCGAATTGTTTTTTTGTTGCATGTGATTATGGTGGCGTCGTGTATCAGCAGGTTCAAGGAAATTCACGAATCCTTGTGTGGTTTGCTTTACATTTAAGCGTGGCTATTTTGTGACAATGTTAAAATATCGGTAAATCGAAGTTTTATTTTAGGGTGGAATTGGTGAGCTATTCCTCCTATGAGGCCTCTGTGTTTCAGTTTCTGGTCTTAATGTTTGGAGGAATCTACTGTGTCATAGCTGGTGTTTCTTGGTTCCTTCGTGAGGCTGCAGAATTGGAGGACACTGTGATTTATTGGTTAGTGTCAGGTCGTGAACCTTACATTGGAGATGCAGACAAGAGGAGGGAACATATGGAGTTCAAGAGCAAGATGTCTCTTGCTTTAGGCATCCCCCTCTTGCTGATCGGGGCATTGACCCCTGCTAGTATTTTTGCCGAGTTTGGGCCTGTTATTGCGGTTCCAGCCATTTTGTCGTTAATCTTTTTGCATCTCATTTTTATTGGTGACGCGGCTGACAAGAGTGAAGAAGACCGTGTCTCTGAAGAGGTTGAGACAGAGAAGCTGCTTTCTGACGAGGAATCAGGCAGACTTCACGATTAGGTTGACCAACACTTTTGTCGAGTTTCACTATTTGCGAGATGTGTTGAACCATTGTTTTCTCATTAAAACTTAAAGCCATCTTGTGCTTGTCTATGCATGGAATTGCGAGGAAGGTCTTTGGATAGTGTTGACAAAATCATCTGGGTTCTGCCCGTTTTAGCGGTTCTAGATGTTGTTTCCACGTTCTATGTTAACAGTTTGGGTTATTCTATAACGGATTATGGGCGTGGTTTTTTCGCCAGTCTTTTCGTTCAAGCGGGACTGATTTTTGCTTATGTCTATGCCGTTCTGTATGTGCTGATCATATTTGGGATTTCTTACGTGCTTTGGTACATTAAGAAAAGAAAGCTCAAATCAACTGATGCTTTTGACAAGGCGATTTTCTTGGTTCTCGTGGGCGTAACGTGCTTTATCTACGTGAGATTGACGGTTGCGTTCATCACGAATTTCTTTCTGCCAAATATTCTGGAGCGTGGAATTGACTTGTTTTGGCTTGACATGGTTGTGACTTTGACTTCGTTGTTCACTTTGGTTTATTACATGTGGTATGATGTTGTTGCGTGGGTGAGGTCGAATGGAGCAAGAAAGCAGTAGTGGGCAAGTTTTGAAGCTTTCGAGAGTGGCGATTCAGGAATACTTGACTTTGCTGTACGGTCGAAGAGTTGTTGTTAGCGGTATTTGGAGGTTGGGAGATAAAAAAGGCGCTTCAGATGACTTGAAAGGTTTTGGCTACGGTTTTCCCTATGTTATCGAGTACACTGTTGGCGCGAAAACTTGCCGTGCTGTTTTGGAGACAATGCGTCCTGAAGGTTTTGGTCATGATTTGCCTTCGGACAGGGCACAGATTCTGCTTTGGCAGTATTCCGCTTTTAGCAAGTTGCCGAAGCATGTTCGGTCGCTTGATGTTGGAGCTTTTGACGTGGATGGTTTGGGTTTGAGGTCTCTTGGTAAATGCGGCGAATTTTTCATTTTAACCGAGTTTGTAGATGGCAAGCTCTACCATCTGGACTTGGATCGTATCAAGGAGACGGCACATCTGGAGAAACTGGATGAGCGACGTTGTTTGGCTTTGTCTAACTATCTTGTTAGTATTCACAAGGTGAAGCGGGAGGCGCCGTGGCTTTATGTTAGGCGGATCAGAGATCTTGTTGGTCATGGCGAAGGGATTATGGGGCTGCTTGACAGTTATCCGCCTGACCTTGATTTTGCTTCTGAATCGCGCTTGATTGACATCGAGCGGGACTGTATTGTTTGGCGGTGGCTTTTGAAGCGTAAGCTGCATAGGCTCAGTCAGGTTCACGGTGATTTTCACCCTTGGAACGTGTTGTTCCGTGAGGGAGTTGATTTCACGGTTTTGGATCGAAGTCGTGGTGAATGGGGTGAGCCTGCTGATGATGTTGCTGCTTTGACGATTAACTATATTTTCTATTCTCTGCAGAAATATGGCGAATTGAAAGGGGTTTTTCAGCGGTTGTTCATGAATTTCTGGACTAACTATCTGATGAAGACTGAGGATCAGGGGATACTTGAGGTTGTGCAGCCTTTCTATGCTTGGCGTGGTTTGGTTGTGGCTTCGCCTGTGTGGTATCCTCATCTGAAAAAGGATGTGAGGATCAAGTTGTTGAATTTTGTGAAGAATGTTTTGCAGTGTGACAAGTTTGATCCGAAGGACGTGAACTTTTACACGAGCGAAGCCTAGGGCAAATCGTCAAGATGATAGGTCTTTGGTTCTGACATATTCCGATTCTGAAATCAAAGACTAAATAGTCTCTTCTGCATAGTTATTTATGTCGGGGTGCAGAGCGTTTGAAAGTTGAGTCTGTTGATGACTTAAGGAAGCTTCTCAGGGAAATGGGTTACTCTGAAGGTGCTGCAACCGAGATTCTGAAATGGTACGAATAGCACAACCCTAAACCGATGGTAACGTGAAAGGTGTTTACGTTCTGATAATATCCCTTGCCAAAGACGTTAATGTGAAAGTTGGTGCACTAGGTAAGATCGATTTTAAGAAGGGCACATACGCTTATGTTGGTTCAGCTCAGACCAATTTGCTGAAGCGAGTAGAACGACATCTCCGAAAGGCTAAACGAAGGTTCTGGCACATTGATTACTTGCTCTGCAACAGCAATGCCAAGATTCTGAAGGTGTTCTAAAAGAACACTCCTAAAGTCGAGGAATGCAGCATAGCTGCGCAGTTGAGCCGGAAAGGATTTCCAGTTGAAGGTTTCGGCTCATCAGATTGCGACTGCAAAAGCCACCTATTCAAGGTGCGAGGGTACGATTTTTTAAGAGAATCCATGCATCAATTAATGGCGTGACAGTGAGTGTGGGCTTTATGAAGGAGACTGGTTGGTGTGTTTGGGTTACTGGTTTGCCTGGTTCTGGTAAGTCGGTTGTTTCTGAGGCTTTGATTAAACTCTTTGATAAGAAGGGCATTCAGGCTCAGTTGCTGTCTTCTGATTCTTTGCGCAAGGTATTGACTCCTAAACCCATTTATTCGTTGGACGAACGTGACATAGTTTATGCGACGCTCGTCTACATAGCTAAGCTCTTGGCACAAAACGGCGTGAATGTGGTTATTGATGCAACTGGCAACCTGAGACGTTACCGGGACAATACACGGAAGCAGATTCCAAGATTTGTAGAGGCTTACTTGAAATGTCCGTTGGATGTGTGCATGGAGCGGGAAGCAAAGCGGAAAAAAACCTATCATGCTCCTAAAAAGATTTACTTCAAGGCGAAAGAGGGCAAGGCGTCAACGGTTCCTGGCGTCGGTCAACCGTACGAGCCCCCATTACATCCTGAAGTGAAGGTTGACGCCTTCAAATGCACGCCTCAGAAATGCGCCTTGCAGATATTTGAAGCAATAAAAAAAATCAGCTAGCAGACGATTTCTTAACGTAGTTCAGAACTGTTTCAGCCTGCTCCTGCGAGATGTCTCCTGTTTCTCGCAGACACTTCACTAGGTCTGATATTTTCGCCAAGGAATGAACCTCGTAGCCCAGTTTTTGCAGGTTCTCTTTTCCACCCTGTTCCCTATCGACCACGACCAGCAAATGCTTCACTATAGCGCCTAGTTCCTCTAGTGGTTTGATTCCTTCAACCTTGGACAAGCCCTCACTCACCACATCATCAAAGAACAATATCTTGTCACCATCCATCACGTCTGCACCTGCAATTCTTCCAGTCACGCCGTAGGCTTTCTCTTCTTTACGCACAACTATGCAAGGTAGGTCCACTCGGCAGGCGACGCTTGGTAAAATCAGGGCTCCTTTCAACTCGATTGAAGCCAGTTTGTCCACGCGATCTCTGATCTTGATCTCCTTTATTCTTTCAGCTGCCGCATCTGCAACATTACACAACTCTGTAGGAGATGAAAGCAGACGAGCCAAATCAATGTAGTACGGGCTCATGGCACCAGATTTTATCTTGAAACTTCCAAACTTCAAACAGCCAGATCCAAACAGTGCACCTGCAACGTGCGATACAGTGTTTGACATACCGCGTCTTCCCGCACAAGAATACACATTAGCGGATTTAACGGTTGTCAGAAACTGAAGAAGAGAGTAAGAGTAAGCAAAGGAAAGGAACCGATTAAGGTTAAGTGTGCGCTATGTTTTCCCTTTTATCCAGCCTTTGATGCCGAGTTCAGTTTTCTTTTCTTTCGAAACAGGGGTCACATTTTTGGAGTGAAATGTCATTCCCCAGCAACTGAAAGCGTGAGTGTATGGTTCTTGCATAAGATTGGTGAATGACATTTCGCCGTATGCCAAGAACCCCATAACCGGCGATGATGAAAGCCCTTCTCGAAGTATCTCAGCCTCGGTTCCCGATCTGCAACCAGCCATCAGTTCCACTAGTCTTCGGTTGATGCAAGAAATAAGAATCGTTGCGTCAGTTCTGTTGAAGCCTTGATCTACCCTCAGCATATCAAACACGCGACGGGCTCCTCTCTGCACTTTCTCAGGATCTCCCACCATAATATACCCTGGCATCTCAGGCGTGAAACTTCTAATAGGGAACATGAGCTCTATATCCTCTCCAACTACTCGCATGGCAGCAACACAAGCATAGTTGCCGAAGGGGAAAGCAAAGGCGTATCTGGCAGAGACTGGATTGAATATCAGCAACCTCTTTTGATCTCGGGAAAGTTGCACTGCTTCCTGGATTGCCATTTGAATGGCTTCCTTATCTGGTATGGGCTGCCCTTTTTCCTTAGCCATTTTGACTTCGTTTTCAGAAGCTACCTCAGCATACTTAGCCCAGGGAACTTCTCTGCCAATACGTTTAACATATTTAAAGTGAGGTTCCTTCTCAGTGTTGAAATGAAAGGTGTGTTCTTTTCCAATCTTGGTTATTGCATTTGTGTCCAAACCTATCGAGGCTTCGCAGAGATTGGGAATTAGGGCGCAAACGGCTTCTCCGTCTAGGGTTTTCAGTGTTGAGTGTTCTTTCAGTCTGCCATAGAATTGATGAAAATGCTTGGCAATGAGTCCATCACCGCTTCCGCCTATGACGTTCACGATTCGTGCTTCGCGGGTGCTTCCCATGAAATTGGCGATGCCCTCTGCCAAGAAATGCTCATAGCCAGGGGTGTCAACCTTCGATCCCTGAGTCAGCACAAGGAGGGTCTTTCCTGTGCGAAGTTGCTCTTTGCTTGTAGCTTGCTGGGTTAGATCGACCCATGCGTCACGGGTCATTTCCTTTCCTTGTTCCCCTGTTTCTTCTGGTGTTCGAAGCCCCCAAGTTCGTCCGACGCCTATTGGTAGATTTGTCAAAAGAGTCAAAACAGACAAGCCATTGTGTCCAACGCCCGTAACTTCCTTCAGTACAAGGTCTTCGTTCTCCAGCTCACCGGCTGTCGTGTGCCCGATTAGTCGAAGGTTTGAGGCAGAACGTTTCTCAAATCTCTCTCTTATGATGCCCAAGACAGACTCACAAATTTTCGAATCCTTCTCTTTGGGTTCTGCTCTATAGCTCAGGTACAGAACCAAAAGTTTCACGTCATCAAGTTCTTGTCCGCTCTTTGATATGTCCTTTTCAAGCTTGTCCATGACCATTCCAGTCAATTGCTGTGCTTCCTCTGGGGAATTCTCTTTTCTCAACTTCTCTTCTTTTGCTTGATCAAGACCTACTTCATTCTCGGTATGCGCATGGCCAGCGAACCCTAAAAAGAAGTCATTCTCGCCCATCCTACAAACCCACCTAGACTGTGAACTACATGAAGCATCTGTTACTGAGCCTTTAAGTATTTTGGATTATACGCAATTGCGGCGTGCGCAACGGATATTGCGATCACTGCAGACCTAAATGGTGTGCACATAAGAAAGGAATGTTGAACCTATTTATAGGGGGGTTGAAATTTCTCCGCGCACAACAGAGCAAGCCTTTTTCCACATAACGTGCTGAGAATAACCGTGCTTCATCAAGGCTAATGGTAATGTTTATAACTTATCATCCTTATTGCTAGAAGACGCGAAGCGAATAAACAATGGGACATCGAAAAACGCACGCTCCCAGACACGGTTCTCTTGCCTACTTACCAAGAGGACGCGCTGAAAATTTACTGGCTAGAATACGCTTCTGGCCAAAAATAACATCCGATCAACCCAAACTTTTAGGATTCATAGGCTACAAAGCAGGCACAACCCACGTTTTCAGAATAGAAGACCGAAAACGTTCACCTGACTTTGGAAAAGAAGTAATGCGAGCAGCAACAGTCCTAGAGACACCACCCATTATCATATGCGCAATAAGAGCCTACACAAAAGACGCATACGGCTTAAAAACAATCTCTGAAGCTTGGATGAAAGATCCTCCAGACGACCTTGAAAGAATATTCACACTTCCAGAAGACTTCAAAACCGAAGAAAACCTCAAAAAAATCGAAGAAAACCTAGCAGCAACAGCAAAAATCCGAGCAGTCGCCATAACACAGCCAAAACAAACCAGCGTACCAAAAAAGAAGCCTGACATGGCTGAAATAGAGATAAGCGGAGGAACAATCAAACAACAATTCGAATACGCAAAAGCCCTCCTAGGCAAAACAGTAAACCTAGAAGAAGTATTCAAAGTCGGACAATGCATCGACACCGCAGCCGTAACAACAGGAAAAGGCTGGCAAGGACCAGTAAAACGTTGGGGAGTAACCGTACTCCAAGCCAAAGGACGAAAAACCAAAAGAGGCATCGCAACACTTGGACCATGGAACCCACATCACGTCGGCTACTCTATTGCAAGAGCAGGACAAATGGGTTTCCACCAGAGAATCGAATACAACAAACGCATCCTCAAAATCGGAAAAGACGGAAAAGAAGTAACCCCGAAAGGCGGATTCATCAGATACGGACAAGTCAAAGGATCATACGCACTCATGGAAGGAAGTATCGCAGGAACCGAAAAACGCCCAATAAACCTGCGCGTTCCAGCACGACCACCAACAAACATCCCTGAGGAACCACCACAAATCACCGAAATATCCCTCGAATCCCCACAAGGCAAATAAACGGTGAAAAGAAATGCCCAAAAGAACCGCAAAAATCTTCAACCTCACGGGAAAAAACGTTGGAAAAATAGAACTCCCAACAATCTTCGCCACTCCACTCAGACCAGACATCATAAAACGAGCAGTCCTATCGATACAATCTAACAGAATTCAACCTCAAGGCAGAGACCCAATGGCCGGAAAGAAAACCACAGCCGAATCAAGAGGCACAGGCGGCGGAACAGCAAGAATACCTAGAATGAAAACACCAAGCGCAAAAGCCGCTTTCGCCCCTGGAACAGTGAAAGGAAGAGCAGGACACCCACCAACTTCAGAAAAAATCATCGTGAAACGAATACCTAAAAAGGAAAAACGCCTCGCCTTACTCTCAGCAATAGCTGCAACAGCATCCAAAGAACTCGTAACCTCAAGAGGACACTCAATCATAGACGTTCCAGAAATCCCCCTCATAGTCACAGACGATTTGCAAGAACTCAAGAAAACCAAAGAAGTCGAAGAAACACTCATACGCCTAGGAATCCTATCAGACATTTACCGCGTAAGAGAAAGCAGAAAAATCAGAGCCGGAAAAGGCAAACTCAGAGGAAGAAGAATAAAACAAGCCGTTGGACCACTCATGGTCGTGGCTGAAAACAAAGGCATCATGAAAGCTGCAGAAAACATTCCTGGCATCAACGTTGTCACAGTCAACGCATTAAACACAGAGTTGCTGGCTCCAGGCACGCATCCTGGAAGACTAACCGTCTGGACCAACGGTGCAATCATGAAGCTGAACGAGCTTTACGGCGGAGGCGAACAAGCGTAATGGAGCCATATGAAGTCATACTCTATCCGTTAATGACTGAATCTTCAAGCCTCATGGTTGAAAAAGAAAACAAACTAGCTTTCATAGTGGCTCTCAATGCCACAAAGACCGACGTGCGGAATGCAGTTGAGAAGCTTTATGAAGTGAAGGTTCAATATGTTAATGTTCAAATCACGCCTCAAGGACAAAAAAAGGCATTCGTCAAACTGCACCCAGATTATAAGGCGGCTGACGTTGCAATAAAACTTGGAATGCTCTAGACTATTTGGAGGATTGAAATTTGGGAAAAAGAATTCGAGTTCAAAGGCGTGGGCGCGGCGGATCTACTTTCCGAGCATCAACCAATAAGAGAGTAGCTCCAGCGCGGTACCCTCTTACATTGGCGGCAAAAGAAGGTTTTGATGCGGTTACAAACGGGACTATTGAAGAGCTTGTTCATGATCCTGGGAGAGGAGCTCCTCTTGGACTCGTCAAGCTTGAGAATGGCGAAAAATACTACACAGTCGTTCCTGAAGGAATTGGAAGAGGTCAACGT
>Ga0315268_10005113_pt1 | contig 14142 bp, 13 predicted proteins | sample C1_top_MG_FD_204535 | JGI IMG/M metagenome (GOLD analysis project Ga0315268, IMG submission 204535) | Sediment microbial communities from Yellowstone Lake, YNP, Wyoming, USA - C1_top | ecosystem: Environmental > Aquatic > Freshwater > Lake > Sediment | place: USA: Wyoming | collected 2017-08-01 | reverse complement strand
TGCGAGCGGCTGGTGGCGGCCGGCGTCGACCACCTGTTCTTTCCGGCCGAAAGCGAGATGTATCCGACGCCGCAAAAGTTTTTCGTCGAGCCGCCGGCCGAACTGATCGACATCCTCGAAGGCGAGTTCCGCCCCGGACATTTCCGCGGCGTGGCCACCGTGGTGATGAAACTGTTCGGCATCGCCCAGCCGCAAGTGGCGGTGTTCGGCAAGAAGGACTATCAGCAGATGCTGGTGCTCAGCAACATGACGCGCGACCTGGCCCTGCCCATCGACATCGTCGCCGCCGACACGGTGCGCGCCGCCGACGGCCTGGCCCTGTCTTCGCGCAACGGCTTTCTCTCCCCCAGCGAAAGAGCCGAAGCGCCGCGCCTGCACCGCCTGCTGGAAGGCATGCGGAAGTCCATTCTGGCCGGCGGCCGGGACTATGCCGGGATGGAGCGGGCGGCCATGGCGGAACTCAGCGCCCAGGGCTGGGAACCGGACTACATCTCGGTGCGGCAGCAAGCCAACCTGCAACTGCCCGACGCAGCCGAGACCCGGCTGGTGGTTCTCGGCGCGGCGCGCCTGGGAGCCACGCGCCTGATCGACAACCTGGAAATCTAGGCGTATCTCCACATCGCTGATTCGACATGGCGCGCGGCGGGATGCATCGCGGCGCCTGGCGATGAATCAGGGCAGCCGCTGCGACCCCGGCTGTCCGGCGAGGAGCTGTCCAAATCTCTCGAGCTCGGCGGATTGAAGATCCGATACCGCCCAGTACTGCATGCCGTCCTTGCTCCAGGATCGGACGTTGAAACCCCGGCGCGCCGCCGATTCAGGCGCGGACGCGGACGCGCCGCGCAACGGCCAGACGAAGACGTTGATGGTATGCAAACGTCGCTGGTAGATCAGCGCCGCGACGGGATGGCCGTCGATATAGTCCAGCCGGCCGCCGACCAGCGGAAAACCTTCCGCCGTCAGGTCCGCCACCGGCGGCGAAAAGTCCAGTTGGTGGCTTAACCACGGTTTGACCGTGTGCTGGTCGGATGAAGCAACGTCGGACAGATGCGCCACCATCAATGAACGCACATGGCTATCCACCACTTGCTCGACCATGCGGTCCTGCGTGCCCGGCAAGCCATGTAGCGTGGTAATCGCCACGCTCAGCAGAATGCCCAGCGCAAAGGCGGCACCCATGCCCCACCAGCGCCGCCATTCCAGCCAGCGGCCGGCGTTGCCGGCAACCTGCGGAGCAGGTGTCGGAGCCAACATCAGATCGATGCGGTCCCGCAGCGCTTGCGGCGCCGCATGATAATCCGCGTCCCTCCTGATCAGGTCGCCAAGCTCGGTATCTTTTTCCATCAGACTGCCTTTCCGCCTTCCGGATGTTGCAGGGCGACACGCAACAACGCGCGCGCCCGCGACAGCCGCGACATCACCGTTCCGACGGGAATAGCCGCCACCACGGCAATATCTTCATAGGACAAATCTTCCAGTTCGCGCAGTATCAGCACTTCGCGAAACCTCGTCGGCAAGGCGTTGATGGCCTGGTTCACCCGCAGGCTTTCCTGTTTCCGCATGGTCAAGGTCTCGGGATTGCCCTCCGCCTGTTCGATGATCGCGTCACCCCCGCCGCTGTCCCGCTCTTCGTCGAACTCGACCTCATCTTCCCGCCGCCGGTTTTGTTGCAGCCAGGTGTAGCAGGTGTTGCGCACGATGCCCAAAAGCCAGGGACGCATGTCGCCGCCACGAAAACCGTCGCGATACTTGAGCGCGCGCAGATACGCCTCCTGCACCATGTCCTGGGCGATATGCTCATCCCGCACCAACCACCTTGCCAGGTTATGGGCAGCATTGAGGTAGCTCATGGCGACCGCTTCAAATTGTCCTGCTTGTCCCGTCAAGCTGCCCTCTTAGTGAATGTAGACCGGATGCGGCATCGAAATATTCCCGGCCGATGCATATTTCGGTGCCGGAAAAAAATATGGAATAAACCCGCCCCCAGCCAGGTAATGCCGTGTGGGACAAGACGGGTCGGGATGCTTCCCTGCATGAAGCATCTTACCAAAGCCTCCGGGCATATTTCCATCGCCGCGGCTAAATTCGCCAAGGCGGGAATATTTTCCTCGCCGCGCCGGTACTACCCAACGGACGGGCAATGCCGAAGCATGACATTGATCCGCATATCCACCTAAACCAAGGAGCAAGCAATGATTAATCGCCGCGATTTCATGAAACTTTCCGCCATCGGCGGAGGTGCTGTTTTCCTGTCGGGCCTAAGCCAACTCTCGCAAGCCGCGGCCATGACTTACGACGACTACTATTTCGTCCAGCTCTCCGACAGCCACTGGGGCTACCAGGGGCCCGCCAACCCCGAGTCCGCCAACACCTTGCGCAAAGCGGTGGCGACGGTCAACGGACTCGCAACGCAACCCGATTTCATCATGTTTACCGGCGACTTGACGCATACCACGGACGATCCCAAGGAGCGCCGCAAACGCATGACGGAGTTCCGCGAGATCGTCGGCGAACTGAAGGTAAAAAACGTCCACTTCATTCCGGGGGAGCACGACGCTTCCCTGGATAACGGCGCCGCCTTCAAGGAGTTCTTCGGCGATACGCATTATTCCTTCGACCACCGGGGCGTGCATTTCGTCACGCTGGATAACGTCTCCGATCCCGGCGCCAACATCGGCGCCGCCCAGCTGGAATGGCTGGCCGCCGATCTGGCCCGCCAAGCCAAGGACGCCCGCATCGTGGTGTTCACCCATCGCCCGCTGTTCGACCTGGCGCCCAAGTGGGACTGGGCCACCCGCGACGGCGCCAAGGCCATCCAGATCCTGGTGGATTATGCCAACGTGACGGTGTTCTACGGCCATATCCACCAGGAAAATCACCATATGACCGGGCATATTGCGCATCACTCCGCCAAGTCCCTGGTGTTTCCGCTGCCGGCGCCGGGATCGCAGGAAAAGCGCACCCCGCTGCCGTGGAATCCGGCCGCGCCGTTTTCCGGTCTCGGCTTCAGGGAAGTGGAGGCGGAAGCCAGTCCGGCACTGCTGAAAATCACCGAATTTCCGGTGACCCGGGCCTAGCGCATGCGTCTCCAGACGAACCGGAAATACGTCGCGCTTATCCTGGCGCTCATGGCGTCGGTGGCCATCGGGGTGGCGCACAGCGCGGCCCCGATGGCGGGGAAGGAGCGCGTCATCAAGATCGTGGCTAAACGTTTTGCCTACAGCCCGAATCAAATCGTGCTCAAGACGGGCGAGTCCGCCCGTCTTGAGTTCACCGCACTCGATTTTACGCACGGCTTCAAGATCCCCGACCTGGGTATCCGCGCCGACCTGCCGCCGGGCAAAGTAACCGTGGTCAGCCTGACGCCGCAAAAGGCCGGTAGCTACGATTTCTTATGCGACAACTTCTGCGGCAGCGGCCATGAGGAAATGAACGGCAGAATCGTCGTCAAGGATTGAAGCCTGACGATCTCAGGGTTGGGCGGATTTCATTTTGAGATCCTGCTCGCCGAGCTCGACCTGCCACAGGCGCTTGCCCGCCACATCGTGGCTGCTCAGGCTGATGCTGCGGTGGCCGCGCGGGCCGGAAAAACCGATGCGGCAGAAATTGCGCTCCCCGACCAGGGTTTCAGGCAGCAGGTTGGGCGCGTTTTTCTCGTCCTCGACCGGATGGGTGCCCGCCGTCAGCGGCGAACAGGTCACCTCGTAGAGCGGGTAGCCGCCCGCGCGCGGCACCTTGAACATCTCGGTATGGTGGCGGTCGCCGCTCAGGAATAGGACGCCGTCGAGCTTGGCCCGGGTCAGCCAGTCGACGAAGCCGTCGCGCTCGCGGCGGAAGTTGGACCAGCCCTCGTAGCGGTTGATGTCGTTGAATATCTGCGAGCCATTGACGATCAGCTTGAAGGTCGCGGTCGAATTCAGCAGCGCGTTTTGCAGCCAGCGCAACTGCTCCCGCCCCAGCATGGTTTTTTGCGCATCCTCCGGCATGCTGTCGGCATCACGGTAATAGCGGTCGTCGAGCATGAAGAAGTCGGCGTCACCGAAACTGACGACGGTGAAGATGCCCGGCGTTTGCGGCAGGCCGAAGCTCGGGTTGGGCCAGTAGCTCTTGAACAATTCCAGTGCTTGACCCTTGTAGATGAAGCTGCGGTTGGAATCGTTCGGGCCGTAATCGTGATCGTCCCAGATCGCGGCGTGCTGGCCGGTGCGCAGCAACGCCTGCAACTCCGGCAGGGCGCGCGTCTTGCGGTAACGGTCGGCCATGGCCCAGGGCGAGAAATCCGCCTCGCGGAAATACAGGTTGTCGCCCAGCCACAGCACCAGGTCGGGCTTGGCCTGCGCCATCGCGGAGAAAATTTCGGTGCTGCCGCCGTAAGACGTACCGGGCCGGTCGTAGGCGGCCTCGTTGAAGTAGGCGCAAGAGCCGAACACCGCCGAAAATTCCGGCGGGTTGCCGCGCCACTGCCACAAGGGCTGGGTGCGCAGGTGGAACGGCGGCGAAACCACGTGCCGCTGGTCATCCAGCACCAGCCGATAGGTATATTCGGTGCCCGGCTGCAGTCCGGTGAAACGGATTTTCGCGCTGAAATCGCCGGCCTGGTCCACAGCGACCACCGGGCTGCGGCGGCGCCGTTGCGGCTGGTCGCTGCGCCAGTATTCGGCGTGGGCGTGCGCCGGGCCATCGGCCTGGAACCACAGTTGGGCTTCGCGCATGGCCGCGACGCCGAGCATCGGACCGGAAACGATTTGCGCCGCGCCCAGACTGCCCGAGTAGGTGCAGGCCAGCGCAACGCACACAGTGACTAAGGCTTCAAGCCGCTTCATATGCCTCCCTTGCCACCTGCTGGATATCGACTTTGTGGGGCTTGCGCGCGGTCTCGTGCGTGGTGGCCTTGAGCAGGATGATCTTGATGGTTTCGCCGATGCGCTCGACCCGGTCATGGAAGAAATTATGGAAGATCAGCCCGTACAGCGCAACGGCAATCCCCAGCGCGGTGGCGAACAGCGCCGTGCCGATGCCGGCGCTGACCGCCTGCGGGTCGGAGATGCCGGAGCGCGCCAGGGCCGTGAAGGTGTCGATGATGCCGAGGATGGTGCCGAGCAGGCCGAGCAAGGGTGCGGCGGTGACGATGGTATCGAGGATCCACAGGTGGCGTTGCAGCTTTTCCCGGGTGCTGATGTAGATCGCTTCGGTGATGTCCTCCTGCTCGTTGCGGTCGGCGGCGCGCGCGCAACCCTCGCGCGCCTCGCGCAGCACTTCCGCCGCCAGCGTCGCGCCCTCCGACCCCAGGCCGTCGCCCACCAGCCGGCGCGCATGGCGCAGCGTCACGGTGAAGAAAATCATGCGCTCGACGACGACGAAAGTGGCGAGCGCAATGGCGCCGTAAATCGCATAGAAAGCCAGTTCATGCAGCCAGGGATAATTCATTGGCGATCCTCCTAAACCGGCCGGAGCCGAAACCAAACAGGGTCGCTCCGCGAGGCCGGAAAACCCGAGAGCACGAACAAGTACCCTCTGGGGCATAAAGGGAGACCCTCCCCTTGTTTATCCCCCGGATGGGAACAAGTGGGCAAGCCCCCTTGTAAATCCCCCGAAAACCGGCGCTCCGAACAAATCTGCTCAGAAATTGTGAAGAGTTCAATCATAAGCAACTGTACATTGCATTCGCACACCAGCCATCAGAAATCCGCGCCCAGAGACACGCTCAGGAAGCGCGGCGCGCTGACGTAATAGCTCGGCGACCTAGCGCCGGCGCCGGTGGCGTTGGTGGTGATGCTGTCGCCGCTGCCGCCGTTGAGCATCAGGTAGTTGCTGTTGAAAAGATTGCTGACGTTGAGGCGTAACGTCGGGTTCTTGATCAGCGCGGTGCCGGCCAGGCGATAACCCAGGTCGAGATCGAAAGCGGTGTGGCCGGCTATGCTCTCGTCGTTGGTCAGCGTCGAATATACCTTGCCGGTGTGTTTGCCGCGCAACTGGGCGGAGAACGGGCCGGCCGCGTACTGGAGGCTGGCGCCGAGCATCAGCCTGGGCGTGTTGGGGAAGACCTTGCCGGCGGTCGGCTGGCTGGTGGTGGTGGCGGTTTTAAAGTCGTCGTTGAGCTTGCTGTCGGTGTAGGTGAGCGAGGTATACGCGCTCCAGCCATGCACCGGCTGGCTGCCGAGCTCGAGTTCGAAGCCCTGCGTCTTCACGCTGCCGGTGTTCGCCTGCCAGCTGACTCCCGCGGTGGCATCGTAGGCCGAGGCGAGGCGATCCTTGAAGTCGATGTGGAATACGCTGCCGGAAAATGTCAGCGCCTGGCCCTGGTAGCGGTAGCCGAGATCCAGGTTGGTCGAGGTTTCCGCCTTCACGCCGGAGGCGACCCAGACGCCATTGACCTTCACCGGAGCCAGCGCATAGTTGGCGGGCGCGCGCATGTTTTTGGCGATATTGGCGAACACCTGGCGGGTGTCGCTCAACTGATAGCGCACGCCGAAGCTGGGCAACACCTGGCTGTAGGTCTTGTCGATATGGTAATCGACCGGGGTGCCTTCGTTGGCGTAGTTGGTGAAGTCGCGGTCGATTTTCGGGTTGCGCACGCCGAGTTGCAGCGACAGGCGGTCGTTCATCAGGCCGATGGAGTCCTGCACGAATATCTGCTGGGCCTTGCTGACGGTCATCTGGTCGCGCCCCTGGTACAGGCTGCCGTCGGCGCGCTGGATCAGGTTGCTGTCCAGCCACAGGCTGGCGATGCTGCCGTCGTTGCCGACGCGCGTGGCGGGTTGGGTCTGGCGATGGCGCGCGCGCTCGACCCAGTAGCCGAACACCAGCTTGTGGTTGCCGAGCTGCCAGGTCGCCTTGGCGGTGATGCCGGGACGCTTGGTCTCGGTCAGGCTGCCCTTGTAGACGATCACCTTGTCCAGCGTATCGCCGTCACCGTTGATGTCCGCCTTGCCGGTGGTTGCGCCGTTGCCGAGGAAGCCGCTCTCGGACAAGACGTTCTGTTCCGTGCCGCCGGTGCCGTAGCCATACCAGTAATACGGCGAGACTTGCAGGTTCAGGTTCGAGGCCAGCTTGAAATTGCCGTCCAGGGTGTAGATGGAATTCTTGAACGGGTTGAGGCTGAAGCCGTAATAGGCATTGTTCAACGGCGTCACCGGCGCGGCGTTGAAGGCGCCGGAATACACCGCCGTCTGCGCCGTGCCATTGACCGGCGCCGGGTTGCCGGCGAAGCTGCCGAGGAAATCGAAATTGCGGCCGAAGGCATCGTATTGCGACTTGGTGACGGACTTGAAATTGTTGGTGACGGCCTTGTTGTACAGTGCGGTGAATGCCAGCGAGTTGCCGGGGGAAAGATTGAGCATGGCGCGCGCGTCGATATGCTGGCGGTCGGCGCCGCCATAGCCTTTCCACTTGTCGGCTTTGGATTTCGAGTAGGACAGATAGGCCTTGAAACGCTCGTCCAGCAGCTTGCCGGTGTTGTAGCGCACGAAGCTGCGCGTCAGGCTGTTGCCGCCCAGGGTCTGGGTGGCCGTCAACTTGCGTTCGTCGGAAGGATCGCAACTCACGATGCCCAGATTGCCGCCGGAAGCGCCGACGTGGGGCGCGTCGGTGTCGGTGGAACCCTGGGTGACGAAAACCTCGCAGAGATTTTCCTGATCCACGTATTCCTGCGGATAGACGGCGAAATTACCGGAGTCATTCACCGGCGCGCCGTTGATGGTCAGGCCGATCTGGTCGCTGTTGAAGCCGCGGATGGTGAAGCCGCCGCCGAACAGGCCGGTCGCATCGTGGCCCCAGCTATTCACGCCGGGCAGCAGCTCGATCAGTTGAAACGGGTTGCTGGTGGCGCGTTCCTTGTCGATGGCCGCGCGGCTGATGGAGCTGCGCGCCTTGGCGGAGTCCTCCTGGACGATCAGGCCGTTGCCGAGCTTGTCGCCTTCGCCGACGATGGAGATGGTGCCGACCTCGGAAGCATTGCCGGCAGCCTGGGCATGCACGGCGGGCGTCGAGAACAGGCCGGCGATGAGCAAGGCCAACGTGGATTTCTTGAATTGCATGTGTATTGCTCCCTGGTCAAAGTTAGTCGAAATTCAACTGCTGCTTGAAAGTTTGTATTCGAGGTCGAACATGAAGCGGTGCGTCGCCTGGCCGGCAAACGCTTCATCGGGAAAAACCGGGTAGCTGCCGGAACGCAGCAGCTTCAAGGCCGCGTTGTCGAGGATGATCGAGTCGGCGCTTTGCTCTATGCCGGACTCGCGCACGCCGCCCTGGCGATCAAGCACGATCCAGGCCCGTACCGTGCCCACCGGCTTGACCAGGCTGGCATCGCGGCCGCTGGGGTATTTCTTGCGGCTCAGGACATAGGTTCGCAAGCGGGAGATGTAGATGTCATCGCCCGACACGGTGGCCATGGGCTTGGCTGCCACGGGTTGCGCCGCGACACTGGCCTGCGCGGGTCGCGGCGGCGTGACTGGCGCCGTAACTGGCGACACGGCCGGCGCGGGCAAGACCGGCGGCAACTCGCCGCCGACGCTGGTGGGCGTGAAAGCTTGCGGCGGCGGTGGCACGACCCGCTGGCGCGGCGGCGGCGGCGATTTTTCGATCGGCTTGGCTGGTTGCGGCTCCTCAAGCGCGGCGGCCGGTTCCTCGAACATGCGGATTTCCATGCCGCGTTCCGGTGGGGGCGGCGCCGGCTTCATGCTCTTCGGCAGGCTCATCCCCGCGATGCCCAGCAAGACCGCGCCGGTCGTGAGCCAGGACGCCGATTCGCGATGTCGGTAAAGCGCATTCATGGGCGCTTATTTCGGCTTGGCGGCAATGGACATGGCGTCGTAGCCGCCGGCCTTGAGCGTGTCCATCACATCGATCAGCCGCTGCAAGGGTGTTTCCGCATCCCCCTTGACGACCAGGGAAAGCTTCTGGAATTTGCGCTGCAAATCCGCGAGCCGCGGCAACAACTCCTGCCGCCCCAGATTGTCGCCGTTCAACTGCAACTCGCCGCCTTTGCCCAAGGTGATCACCGCCACTTTCGCCTCGTTGTTCTTGCTGGTCGCCGAGGAAGTGGGCAGCCTGGTCTTGATTCCCGTGGACGGAATGACATTGACGCTGATCAGGACGAAAAAAACCAGCATGAACATCATCACATCGATCATCGGAATGATTTCGATGCGTGCCTTGTGTCTGGATGCATCGTGCCAGGAGCGCATGTCCATCCCCTCAAAGCAAGCCAATTTAGCGGCCGATTGTTGCGGGATGATTTACACTTTGTTACTCCGCCGCCCCGACGACAGCCACTGCTCGGCTTGGCGTCATGAGCAATGTCCCTCGCTGGCTACTGACCGGCCCAAATGGTGGTCGTCATGGCGCATTTGGAATAAACTGATGACAATGGAAAAGGTTCGCGCTAGGCGTTCCGGTATTCCGGCGCTCGTCGCACTGCTGCTCCTCGCGTTGTGGAGCATGGTAGTGTTTTGGTCGTTTTCGGAACACCAGAGGGCCATCTCGGCCCGCGAACATGAACTCGCCCAGCGTACCGTCGCCGTCGAAGAACAGACGCTACGGCTATTCAAGCTGGCGGAGTTGTCCATCCTGGCCGCGGCCAACTGGATAAATGAGCATCCGAAAACGTTTCCGGCACAGGATCCCTCGTTCGTCAAGCTTGTCGCCGAAGTGCGCAGGGTCTCCGGCGGCATGCTGGATATCCGCTTGACCGATGCAGCCGGCAATGTTTATGTCGTTCCCTCGGCTTCCCGGCAACCGGTGGGAAATGTCGCGGGCCACGAAGATATACGCGTCCAGCTGGATCCTCTGCAGCGCGGACTATATATCGGCAATCCGGTGCTTAGTCATGTGAATAACCAGTGGATCATCCCCGTGACGTATCCCGTGCTGAAAGCGGACGGGAAACTGACCATTCTTGCCGTCATTCTCGAACTCGACCGGATTGAAAAAACTTTCGAGCTTCAGAGGGACAAGCCGAACGGTTCGATCACCATCCTCAAAGCCAATGGCATCACTTTATTCCGCACGCCAGCCATCGCTGGCGCGATTGGCAAATCGCTGGCCAAGGCGCCCGATTTCACCGAACACCTGAGCATCGTCGAGCGCGGTCATTATCGGGTCAAGGGTGCTTTCGACGGGGTCGAGAGGCTGGTTAGCCATGCACGCCTGGCCGACTATCCGCTGATCATTGCCGTCACGGCCAGTCTGGACGACGTGCTGGCGCCCTGGCGCAACGAAGTCACGAAGATCGCCGCCCTGGTCCTGTTCGGCACGCTGGTGACAATCGGGATGACCTGGTACTTCCTGCGCAGGGACAAGCTTGCGCGGGAACGGCTGGCCCAGAGCGAACAGCGCTTCCGCACTCTGCTCGAACGCGCGCCGTATCCCATCTGGATCATCGAAGGCAACCAGTTTGTCGAATGCAACGAAGCCGCCATCGCCACCCTGGGTTATTCGAGCCGCGATGAATTACTGCACGTCCATCCCTCGAAACTCTCGCCGCCCAGGCAAGCCGACGGCGAAGATTCCTACGCCAAGGCCGAACGCATGATGGCCCTCGCCAAGGAGCGGGGCTTGCACCGGTTCGAATGGATACACACCAGGGCGGACGGCTCGGACCTGGTCGCCGAAGTCATGCTCGCGACCATCGAACTGGACGATCGACAGGTGATCTACTGCGCCTGGAACGACATCACTGCCCGCAAAAGCGCGGAACAGGATATGCGCATCGCCGCGGCCGCCTTCGAGTCGCAGGAAGGCATGCTGATCACCGATGCCGAATGCGTGATCCTGCGCGTCAATCAGGCATTCACCAGGATCACCGAATTCACGGCGCAGGAGGCCGTGGGGCAGACGCCGCGCCTGCTCAAATCTGGGTATCAGGACGCGGACTTTTATCGGGCCATGTGGGAGAGCATCCACCGCACCGGCGCGTGGCGGGGGGAAATCTGGAATCGGCGCAAAAGCGGCGAAATTTATCCGGAATGGCTGACGATTACCGCGGTCAAGGACGATGCGGGAACGACCACCAACTACATCGCCACCCTGACCGACATCACCGCGCGCAAGGAAGCCGAAGGAGAGATCAAGAATCTGGCATTCTACGATCCGCTGACCCAGCTGCCGAATCGCAGACTGCTGCTCGACCGCCTGAAACAGGCCTTGGCGTCGAGTACCCGCAACGAACAATATGGCGCGCTGCTGTATATCGATCTGGATAACTTCAAAACCCTCAACGACACCCTCGGCCACGACATCGGCGACTTGCTGCTGCAACAGGTCGCCCAGCGCCTCACCACCTGCGTGCGCGAAGGCGACACCGTGGCCCGCCTGGGTGGCGACGAATTCGTGGTGATGCTGGAATATCTGAGCGAGAACCCCGAGGAAGCCGCCAGCCATGCCGAAACCGTGGGCGAAAAAATTCTCGTCACGCTCAACCAGGACTACCAGCTCGCCAGTTTCATTCACCACAGCACCCCCAGCAGTGGCGTCACCCTGTTCGTCGATCATCAAGGAACCATCGAAGAGCTCCTGAAGCGGGCCGACCTGGCCATGTATCAGTCCAAGGCCGCGGGCCGCAACACACTGCGCTTCTTCGAGCCGGAGATGCAGGCCGCCGTCACGACCCGCGCCGAACTGGAAAACGGCTTGCGCGAGGCCATCCTGAACGATCAGTTCATTCTTTACTATCAACCGCAGGTGGTCGGCGATGGCCGCCTGACGGGTGTCGAAGCGCTGCTGCGCTGGCGGCATCCGCAGCGGGGTCTGGTATCGCCCCTTGAATTCATACCCCTGGCCGAGGAAACCGGATTGATCCGGCCATTGGGCAACTGGGTGTTGGAAACCGCCTGTGCCCAGCTAACAGCCTGGGCAGACCGGCCGGAGATGGCCAATCTCACGATCGCGGTAAATGTCAGCGCCCGCCAGTTCCACCACAAGGATTTCGTCGAAGAGGTAAAGGCGGCACTCGATCATTCGGGCGCCAATCCGCGCAGACTCAAGCTGGAATTGACCGAGAGCCTGCTGGTGACCGACGTGGAAGACGTCATCGCCAAGATGAGCGTGCTGAAAGCGAAGGGGGTGAGCTTCTCGCTGGACGATTTTGGCACGGGCTATTCATCGCTCTCCTACTTGAAGCGGCTGCCCCTGGATCAGCTGAAAATAGACCAAAGTTTCGTCAGGGATATTCTGACCGATCCCAACGATGCCGCCATTGCCAAGATGATTGTCGTCCTGGCCGAGAGTTTGAGTCTGGCGGTGATCGCCGAGGGCGTGGAAATCGAGGCGCAGAGAGACTTCCTGGCTCACCAGGGCTGCCATGCCTACCAAGGGTATATGTTCAGCCGCCCGCTGCCTCTGCATGAGTTTGAGGCGTTTGTGAAAGAGGCTGAACTTGCATCCGACTAAGGATAGCTGTCGCGAACCGGGCAGAATACCTCCAGCAGGGTGCCGATCTGGTTGTGCGCCAGCATGCCGCTTTTGCCCAGGGTGATCGCCGCGACCTTCGCTTGGTTGTTCTTGCTGATCGCGGCAGTGCTCGGCAACTCGTTCTTGCTGCCCCTGGCCGGAATGGTATTGACGTCGACCGGAACGAAAAACTCCGCAGCCAGGAAATCCACGATATAAACACGCCCTGACAACGACAGGAACGCAGCGATCCAACATGACTTATGAAGAGTATCTCGACGAAGTAACCACCCTCATCACCGAGAAATACGCCGTCGGCGACGCGGCGGCGATCCAGATGGCGATGCGCGCCCAGGCCGACGATTTCTTCAGCGGCCACGACGACGATCCGTCGATCTGCACCCTGGAGCGCGCGCACCGGGACGCGAAAACCGTTTTTCAGAAGTACCAATAGAAACTCGAAACTCGACAACCCGGCATCGCGTCCATCACCATGCAGGCTAGGCGATATTCGCTGCACCGCATCGTCCGGATTGGGCTGGCGTGGTTATTCCCGGCCCTGGCAGCCATCCCGTCCCTGGCGGCTCCTTGCGTAGCCCCTGACAATTTGACCCGGGTCACCGGCGGCGGCGAATGCCTGCTCATCAAGACGCTGGGGCATGCGGCGGAGGCAACGACGCTATTCGTCCTGCTGCACGGCAACCACACCTCGGGCTCGCCCGCCGTATCGCAATATCGCCCGGCCGAAAATTTAGTGACGCAAGCTCCGTACGCAACAGTGGCGGTGGCCCTGATCCGGCCCGGTTATAACAACGCCAAGGGAGCGTTTTCGAGCGGCAGAGTTGCTGGGCGGGCCGACAACTTCACCGCCGACAACATCGATATCGTCGCCGACGCAATCGCCCGGCTCAAGGCTTTCCACAAGGCCAAGCGCCTCGTACTCATCGGACATTCGGGGGGCGCCGCGATGGCGGGCGTCATTCTCGGCCGCCATCCGGGCTTGGCCGACGCGGCGGTGCTGGTGGCCTGCCCATGCGACGTGGCGGCCTGGCGGGCGATGCGTGCTCGCGTAGGTTTCCCGTGGAGCAGCGAATCGGCCATCCGCTACATCGACCGCATCCCGATCACAACCCGGATTGCGCTAGTGGTTGGGAGCAATGACGGTGAAACGCCGTCCGGGCTGTCGGTCGCATACGCCGAAGCCTTGCGCGCACGCGGTATCGTCGCCGAATTGTCGGTTTTGCCCGGAATCGATCACGTAACGGTGATCGAGTCACCCGTCGTCGTCACCGAAGCGCTGCGCCTCGGCGAGAACCGCTAAGTGATCGAGAAGAGGCGAAAGTTTGGAATTCCAGAAAGCTGCCGCTGAGTTTAGTGGTGGGGCCAAAGGTCAACTCGCGGCCGGGAAGAGCCTTGGACGACGCCACAAACTTGCACAGACGATAATGTCTCAAACTGGTTCTTTTAGCTGACGGTGACCGCTCCAACTGGCACAATGATTCTCTCGCGACCAGTAAGGCCCTTGGAACCAAGCATCCCTCTTGGCTCGTACGGCTGTCTGGCACCCTATCAGCAAGGATAACGCATGCATTTCGATCTCACGCCCAAACAGTTATTTCTTACCGTTGCCTTGGGGTTTGGTGTCGCGATAGGTTTTGCGACAAGCTTAAGCCAGGCGTCTTTCTTCAGGCAGGCGATCATCGAACGTGAGTCGAGAATCATCGACGATGTGGTCGAATCCACCGCGCTAAGGGG
>Ga0315268_10005112_pt1 | contig 14144 bp, 16 predicted proteins | sample C1_top_MG_FD_204535 | JGI IMG/M metagenome (GOLD analysis project Ga0315268, IMG submission 204535) | Sediment microbial communities from Yellowstone Lake, YNP, Wyoming, USA - C1_top | ecosystem: Environmental > Aquatic > Freshwater > Lake > Sediment | place: USA: Wyoming | collected 2017-08-01 | reverse complement strand
AGGCCCCGCCTCTGGACCTGGGCGCCCTGCAAACGCTGATGTGGGAGAAGGTAGGCATCGTGCGCGACGGCGCTAGCCTGAGCCAGACCAAGACCCTTCTGGCCGCGTGGCAGGCGACCCTCCCCGCACCCTCCGACCGCTCCTCGTATGAACTGTCCAACCTCCTCACTTGCGCCCGCCTGATGACCGAGGCCGCCCTCCTGCGCGCCGAGAGCCGCGGCGCCCACTATCGCGCCGACTTCCCGGAGCCGCGAGAGGAATGGCTAAGGCACATCGTCTTCCGCCGCCATGCCTGAGCCAAACGCCCTTCGGCTCCATCCCGCCCACCTGCGCCGCCTGGCCGAGAACGCTCTCATGGAGGACCAGGCCTGGCACGATGTCACCACCGCCGCTCTGGTGCCGCCGGAACAGAAGGGGCGAGGGGTCATCGTGGCCAAGGCGGAGGGGGTGCTGGCCGGCCTGCCCATGGCCGAAGCCGTGTTCAAGGCCATCGACCCCTCGCTGGCCTGGCGACCGCTGGCCGCCGAGGGGGCCCGCCTCTCGCCCGGCCAGGCCGTCGCCGAGGTGGAAGGGGCGCTGGCCGCCATCCTGCGCGCCGAGCGGGTGGCCCTCAACTACCTGACCCACCTCTCGGGCGTGGCCACGGCCACTGCGCGCCTGGTGGAGGCCATCGCCGACACGTCCTGCCGCCTCCGCGACACCCGCAAGACGACGCCCGGCCTGCGCACGCTGGAGAAGTACGCCGTGCGCATCGGCCGGGGCCAGAACCACCGCTTCACCCTGGCCGACGCCGTCCTCATCAAGGACAACCACCTGGCCGCCCTGCGGGCCCGCCGCCTGGGCATCCGCGACGCCGTGCGTTTGGCCCGAGAGGCCGCACCGCCGGAGATGCGGGTGCAGATCGAAGTCACCAGCGTCGAGGAGGCGCGCGAGGCGCTGGCCGCCGGCGCCCACGAGCTTCTGCTGGACAACATGCCGCCGGAAGAGATGCGGCAGGTGGTGGAGCTCGCAAATCGGAAGGCCGTGCTGGAGGCCTCGGGCGGGATAACGCTGGCGAACGCGCGCCGGGTGGCGGAGACGGGCGTGGACTACATATCGGTGGGGGCCATCACCCACTCGGCCCCCGCGCTGGACCTGAGCCTGGAGGTGGAGGCGGGCTAGCTCCCAAACGGCACCACCACCACGCGCGTGCCGATGGTGGCGAAGTCCCAGAAGAACTTGGCGTCGTTGTAGCGCATTCCCACGCAGCCGTGGCTGGAGGCCACGTTCCCGAAGTAGCTCTCCGGGCGCCAGTAGTTGTAGTGGATGGTTATGGGGCCGTTGAAGTGCTGGACCCAGAGGACATCCTCCACGTGCCAGCCGTCCGGGCCGTCGGCTGGGTAGCCGAGGCTGGTGGAGTCCATGGTCTCGTTCTCCACGCGGGCGTAGACACTGTACTCGCCCCAGGGGGTCACCCAGCCGGGCATGCCCGTCGTCACCAGCGCCACCCGCACCGGCTTGGCGCCTTCGAACGCCACCGCTCGCTGGGTGGCAGTGTTCACCAGGATCCAGCGCTCGTTTTCGGCGAACGCAATGCCCGCCGGCGGGACGGTGGTGGCCAGTTCCTGCGCCCCGATCTCCTCGATCGAGGGCCCCGGTGGCGGTGCGGGCGCGGCTGGCTCGGGCTCGGGCGCCATGGCCTCCTCCAGCGCCCGCTGGAAGGGGACGAGATCGCTTTCCGGAACGCTGGTCGGGAGCAACGCCCAGGGTGGCAGCGGCGATAGGCGCAAGGCCCCGTTCGGGCTGGCCGAGGCGGCGTCGTCACCGGAGCCGAGCCCGCGCAGCCAGGGCAAGCCCAGGCCGGCCAGAGCGAGAAGCTCCAGCACGACCAGGCCCAATAGAAGCAGCCGGAGCGGCTTGAGGAACCCCACGGCGCGTCTAGTATATTACCGCGCGAAGGGCCAGTCTAGACGCTGTACTCGTCCAGGACAGACACTCGGGGCCGCAAGAATGCAGCGGAGGTCTTTGGGCCTCCACGGTTGGCTCTGGCGACTCGTAGGGGCGCTGCTCGCTGCGCCCCCATCGGGGCGAGGCAAGCATCGCCCCTACACCTGCTCTTAGCTCCGCCGGGGGCGTTCCAGTTCGTGGCTATCGAGGACGATGGTGACGGGCCCGTCGTTGTGGATCTCGACCAGCATGCGCGCCCCGAACCGCCCCGTCTGGACTTCCACCCCGGCCTCGCGCAGCACCGCGCAGAAGGCGTCCACCAGCGGTTCTGCCTCCTCCGGCGGCGCCGCCTGGGTGAAGCTGGGGCGGCGCCCCTTGCGCGTGTCGGCCAGAAGAGTGAACTGGCTAACCACCAGCGCTTGGCCGGCGATATCCAGAAGCGACAAATCGAAACGGCCGGCGGCATCGGCGAAGATGCGCAGCTCGGCCGTCTTTCGCGCCAGCTTCGCGGCGTCCTCGAGGGTATCGCCGGCGGCCACCCCCAGCAGCACAGCCAGCCCGCGACCGATTTCGGCGACCCGCTCCTCACCCACGGTCACCGAGGCGCAGCGAGCCCGCTGGATGACCGCTCGCACCGGCGGCTAGGACTTGGCGGGGACCTCGGCGGTCCCGTCCGGGGCCGGCTTTTGCTCCTTCTCCTCGCTGCCGTGGTTCTTGCGGTTGTCGGTCACGTAGAATCCCGGCCCCTTGAAGACGATGCCCGGCACCTGCAGAAGCCTGCGTGTCGCCCCACCGCATTCAGGACATGCCTGCTCGACCGGCGCGTCCCAGCCTTCCTTCTTCTCGTACTGGTGGCCGCAGAGGCCACAGCGGTACTCGTAAATGGGCAAGCCACACCTCCTGTGAGCGGTGGATTCAACAAAAATGTTACGGTATAGGCAACTTAGGTGCAATAGCTATCGGTGGCTCGCCTACGATTAGGCCCCTATCCCATCTTCGTTGCCCAGCTCAATGGGGCTATGCTATACTTTCACCCGATACTCTGAGCGAGAATGAAGGGGAGAGCCTATTGACTAGTTCCGTCTCCATGAAGACCCTCCTGGAGGCCGGCGTCCACTTCGGCCACCAGACCCGCCGCTGGAACCCCAAGATGAAGCGCTTCATCTTCGCCGAGCGCAACGGCATCCACATCATCGATCTCCAGCAGACGGTGCAGCGTCTCGACGAGGCCTGCAACTTCGTGAGTGACCTCGTGGCCCACGGCGACACTGTCCTGTTCGTAGGCACCAAGAAGCAGGCCCAAGAGGCCATCGAAACAGAGGCCAAGCGCTGCTTCATGCCCTACGTGAGCAACCGCTGGCTGGGTGGCACCCTCACCAACTTCGCCACCATCCAGGCTCGCATCGACCATCTGGTGCGTCTGGAAGACCAGAGGGAGCGGGGCGAGTTCGACCGCCTGCCCAAGAAGGAAGCCCTCAAGATCGAGGAAGAGATCACCCGCCTCAACCGCTACCTGGGGGGCATCAAGGAGATGACCAGGCTCCCCGGCGCGCTGTTCGTGGTCGACCCCTCCAAAGAGCGCATCGCCATCGCCGAGGCCCTGCGGATGGATATCTCCGTCGTGGCCATGGTGGACACCAACTGCAACCCCGACGAGATCGACTACCCTATCCCTTCCAATGACGACGCCATCCGGGCGATCAAGTTCATGGCCAACTCCACCGCCGGCGCCGCCCTTGAGGGTCTGGCTGCCCGCGAGTTCGCCGCCAAGGAAGCGCTGGAAGAGGTAGAGGTGGGCGCCTATCAGGAGACGGGCTACGTGGCTTCCCCCGACGAGGAGCCGCCTTCTCGCGAAAGGCCAGAGGAAGAGCTCGCGGGAGAGGGGCCCGTGGCGCCCGCGGACGCAGCGGAATCCCCACCGCCACAGGAACAACAGAAGACTCCCGATTAGCCCAAACCAAATAGCGAGGCGAAATGGCTGTTAGCGTCCAAGCTATCAAAGAACTGCGCGAACTCACCGGCGTGGGAATGCTGGACTGCAAGAACGCCCTGGAAGAAGCGGCGGGAGACCTGGAGAAGGCTAAGCAGATCCTGCGCCGACGCGGCATCGCCGTGGCCGAGAAGCGGTCCGGTCGCGAGACCGCCCAGGGCCTCGTCGACGCCTACATCCACCCTGACGGTCGCCTGGGCGCGATGCTGGAGCTGAACTGCGAGACGGACTTCGTGGCCCGCACGGACGAGTTCAAGTCCCTGGCCCACGATCTGGCCATGCAGGTGGCCGCCGCCGAACCCCAGTACGTCTCGCCGGACGAGTTGCCCCCCGACAGCGACGGTGACCCCCGCGACCTCTGCCTGCTGGCCCAGCCCTTCATCAAGGACGCCAATCGCTCTGTGCAGGACCTGATCAACGACTCCATAGCCAAGACGGGCGAGAACATCCGCGTGCGTCGCTTTCAGCGCTTCCAGCTGGGGCGCTAGGAATAGGTGGCCCGTGGCCACGAGACCCTACAGTCGCGTCGTCCTCAAATTGAGCGGCGAGGCCCTGATGGGCGACCAACCTTTCGGCATCAGCGCCGACACGCTCTCCCTCATCGCCGGCCAGATCCACAACGTGCTGGACATGGGCATCGAAGTGGCGGTGGTTGTGGGCGGCGGCAACATGTTCCGCGGCTCCGACGCCAGCGCCGCTGGCATGGACCGTGCCACCGCCGACTACGCCGGCATGCTGGCCACCGTCATCAACGCCCTGGCCCTCCAGGACGCGCTGGAGAAGGCGGGCCTGACAGTGCGCACCCAGTCCGCCATCACCATCCAAGCTGTGTCCGAGCCCTACATCCGGCGGCGCGCCATGCGCCACCTGGAGAAGGGGCGAGTGGTCATCTTCGCCGCCGGCACCGGCAACCCCTACATGACCACCGATACCGCTGCCGCCCTGCGCGCCATCGAGATCGACGCCCAGGTGCTCCTGATGGCGAAGAACAAGGTGGACGGCGTCTACGACGCCGACCCCCGGGAGGTGCCCACCGCCCGCCGCTTCGAGGTGCTGAACTACATCGAGGCCATCCGCCGCCGGCTGGAGGTCATGGACAGCACCGCCCTCTCCCTGTGCATGGAGAACAGCCTGCCCATCGTGGTCTTCGACCTGCGCGCATCCAGTAGCATCGAACGCGCGGCCTCCGGCGAGAAGATCGGCACGCGGGTCACAGAAGAGGAGTCGGTCCTCGCCCCGGCTCGGCAGCCGCCGTTGGCGCGGGAGGCTAGACCATGATCGAAGACGTCTTCAACGATGCCAAAGACCGGATGACTAACGCGGTAGAGGCTCTCCGCCGCGAGTTGGCCACCATCCGCACCGGCCGCGCCCACCCCGGCCTGGTGGAGCACCTGCGCGTGGACTACTACGGCGTGCCGACCCCTCTCAACCAGCTCGCCACCATCAGCGTGCCCGATCCCCGCCTTCTCACCATTCAGCCCTGGGACCGTCAGGCGATGGGCGCCATCGAGAAGGCCATCCTCAAGTCGGACCTGAGTCTCACCCCCACCAACGACGGCACCATCATCCGGCTGTCCATCCCCCAGCTCACCGAGGAGCGGCGGCGCGAGCTGGCCAAGGTGGTGCACAAGAAGGTGGAGGAGGGACGGGTGGAGGTGCGCAACATCCGCCGCGAGGCCCATGAGGAGCTCCGCCGCCTGCAGCGCGAGAAGCTCATCTCCGAGGACGACCAGTTTCGTGGCCAGGAGAAGCTCCAGAAGCTAACGGACGAGTTCGTGCACCAGGTCGACCGCCTGGGCGAGGAGAAGGAGGCGGAGCTGCTGGCGGTCTAGAGGGCGCCGCCCCTGGAACCGGGCGCCGGTCGGCGACGTAGGAACAGATGGTGAGAGCCGTAGGCATGCGAACTACCCCCCAGAAAGCTGGGGCATGGGGAGGCGAATCGATGCCCCCGCCTTCAGGCGGGGGTCGAGAGCGCACCCAAAAGCGAACTGCCCCCAAGAAGGCGCCTCTTCTGCCCCTGAGCGAGGTGCCCACCCACGTAGCCATCATCATGGACGGCAACGGCCGCTGGGCCCGCCAACGCGGCCTGCCCCGCATGGCCGGCCATCGGGCAGGCACCGAGAACATCCGCCGCGTCATCGAGCGCTTCGCCGACTACGGCGTGCAGTGCCTCACCCTCTACGCCTTCTCCACCGAGAACTGGGCCCGCCCCAAGGCCGAGGTCAGCGGGCTGATGCGCATCCTCAGCCGCGTCATCAGGCGGGAGACGAACAACTTCCACAAGGAGGGCATCCGCCTTCTCCACCTGGGGCGCCTGGACGGCCTGTCTCCCAAGCTCCAGCAGGAGGTGCTCGACGCCATCGACATCACCAAGGACAATCGGCGGATGACCGTCTGCATCGCCTTCAACTACGGCGGCCGGGCCGAGATCCTGGACGCCGTGCGCCGCCTGATGGCCAACGGCGTCGACCCCGAGGGGCTGGACGAGACAGCCTTCGCCCGCCATCTGTACACCGCCGACATCCCTGACCCCGACCTCATCATCCGCACGGCCGGCGAGATGCGGATTTCGAACTTCCTGCTCTGGCAGGGGGCCTACGCTGAGTTCCACTCCACTCCCGTCTACTGGCCCGACTTCGATGATGCGCATGTGGACGAGGCGCTGCTGGCCTACAGCCAGCGCCGTCGCCGCTTTGGCGGCCTCCTCGCTGAAGACGAAGACCCGCACCGCAGCTCACGCAACACCAAGGATTCACGACAGCGCTGATGCTCCCGCTAAGGGTCGCCACCGCCATCGTCGGCGTACCCGTAGTCATCGCCCTCATCTGGTGGGGAGGCGTCGGCTATTCAGTGGCGGTGGGCGTGATCCTGGCGGTCGCCGCCCTGGAGTTCTACACGGCCGTCGCCCCCGGCCCCACGAACCCCTCGTTGGCCGAGAACCCGCTGACCACTCTGGCCCAGCGGCCTCTCCCCCGCCTCCTGAACCAGCGGCCGCTGAGCCTGCTGGGCATCGCCCTCGTCGCCCTGCTGGTGGCCGGCGCCCACAACGGCGCCGACTGGTGGACGGGCGCTCTGGCCCTAGCCGCCGTCCTGCCCTCCCTCTGGCTCATCGCCCGCGGCGAGACGCAGGGCAGCCTGACCGCCTGGCTGGCTGTCGTCGGCGGCGTGCTGTACGTCGGCTGGCTGGGCAGCTACCTCGTCCCCCTTCGCCATCTGGACGAAGACGGCCAGTGGGTCTTCTTAGCCGTCTTCGCCGCCTTCGCCAACGATACCGGCGCCTACTTCGTGGGGATGGCCATCGGCCGCACGCCCCTCGCTCCGCGCGTCAGCCCGAGCAAGACGGTGGAGGGCTCCCTGGGCGGCCTGGCCTGCGGCGCGGCGGCAGTGCCGCTGCTGAGCTACGCCCTGGGCCTGGACATCGATGCGGGCCCGCTCATCCCCCTGGCGATCCTGGTGCCGGTGGCCGCTCAGCTGGGCGACCTGGCGGAATCGCTCCTGAAGCGGAGCGCCGGCGTGAAGGACGCCGGCGTGCTGGTGCCCGGCCACGGCGGCGTCCTCGACCGGCTGGACAGCCTCCTCTTCGTAGTGCCGATGGTATACTACTACGCGATATGGGTTATCCTTTAGCGCGAACGATGCACGTCGTTCTAAGGAGGTCTGGAGTGAGGCTGCCTCTGTTACTGGCCGCAACCTTGGCCGTGTTCCTAGTTGCCTGTGGTGGCGGCGGCGACGAAAACAAGCCTTCTCCGGCCGCTACTTCTGCCGCCAAGAAAGCAGCGGCGACGGCCGCTCCCGCGTCTGCAACGGCCACCGCTACGGCAGCGGCGACGGTGGAGGACCGCGCCGCGACGGAGGCGCTCCTGAAGGCCGCCTCGCTTCAGCTGGAGGACTTGCCATCCGGCTTCACTCTCGACGATGAGAGGTTCACCACCAACGAAGAGGCGGCCGCAGAGCAAGAGGGCAACCCTCGTGCCGCCACTCTGGAGGACCTCAACGGTTTCGGGCGGATCCTGGGCTACGAAGCGAGCTACTCTCAGGACGTGTCGGCCACTGGGAGCGCCCTATCCTTCCAGATGACAACGACTGTCTATCGAGACTCAAAAGGGGCAGGCGAGCACTTTCGGTTCGTGCGAGAGCAGACATCCGACCCGGAGTTTATCCAGGCGTTCGAGGATAGCCTGGCGGGCAGCGGCGTGGAAGTGAAAGATGCAACCATTTCCCCAATGTCCTTCGCCGACGTGGGCGATGACCATCTCGCCCTGGAGCTGAAGGTCACGGCGCACAGCCCTGATCTTGACGCAGACTTCGATGTCGTCTCGCAGCTCGTCGGCGTGCGAAGAGATCGGGGAATTGGGGCCATTACCGTTACCGCCGTAGGCTCTCCCGAATCCGTGGGCGAACTGGAGGACCTGGCCCGCACCCTCGACGAGCGCCTGAAGGACGCGCTGGAGTAGCGGCGTGAGAAGCACGTGGAAACTCGCGTCGCTTGCTGCCGTGGCCCTCGCGGCTGTCGCGGCCATCGCAGTTCTTGCCGTGACGGCCTGCACCCGCGAGGAGGAGGCCGAGCCCGCCGAGCCGACCACGCTTGCTTCCCCAACCCCGGGTGGCTTTGGCGTCATGCCCTGGGCCGTCGTCTCGCCTGCGCCAGCAAATATGGCGGGCAGCATCGCGGGGACTCCACCTGCCGCCCCGGCGACGGCAGAGCCAACGGCATCACCCACGGCCGCGGCCCCCCCGACCGCCGGCCCTCCTACTTTGACCCCGCAGGAGCGAACAGAAGCGGAGGCGCTGCTCAGAGCCGCCGCGCTTCGGCCGGAGGACATCCCTGAGGGTCTTCCGCTGGAGGATGAGGGCTTCATCACGAACGAAGAACTGGCCGAGACCGGCGAGCTATCGGTTGAGATGTTCGGGTCTGCCGGTGGTGCCGCGCCAGATCCCTACAGTTCGGGGCGAATCCTTGGCTACGACGCTAATTACGATGCGGAAGCGCCGGACGATCTCTCTTCCTTCTCCGGCACAGCGTCCTTCGGCGTGTCGGTGGAATTGTTTCAGGACTCGACCGGCGCGCATGAGTACTTTGAGCAAGCCGAGGAACTAGCCCGGCAGCAGTCAGACCCAGAGGGCGAGGCCCGGCGCCAATTGCAGGAGTACTACCAAAGCTTGGGGTTGGAACTCAGTGACCTCAGCGTGTCCTCGCTGTCCGTCGCAGACCTGGGGGAGGAGCGAGTTGCCTTGGAGGTGAAGGGCACCATGCGTCTCCCTGGCTTCGACGCTGACTTGGATATCGTGGAGCAGGCCGTTGGGATGCGCAGAGGCCGGCTGGTCGGCTCCGTTACCGTGCTCACGGTCAACGAGTCTCCGGACGAAGAGCAACTGGAGGACCTCGCCCGCAAACTGGACGAGCGCATGAAGGACGCTCTGGAGTAGGCGTCCCGCCATGACCGGCCTCGCCGTCCTCGGCTCTACCGGCTCCATCGGCCGCCAGACTCTGGAGGTCGTCCGCAATCTGCGCCGCCGCTTCCGCGTCGTCGGTTTGGCCGCGGGCCACAACGTCACCCTCCTCGAGGAGCAGGCCCGCGAGTTCTCCCCCTCCTTCCTCTGGGCCGACCGCGAGGGCGATTACCTGCAACGGAAGGCGACGGGCCTCCGCGCCCGCTGGGCGTCCATGGAGGAGATGGTCTGCCACCCCGACGTGCACATCGTGGTGGTGGCCACCGCCGGCAAGGTCGGCCTCCTGCCCACCCTGGCCGCTGCGCGCGCCGGCAAGGTAGTGGCGTTGGCCAACAAGGAGGTGCTGGTGATGGCCGGCCACCTCATCGTGGCCGCCGCCCGCCAGCACAGCGCCGACCTGCGCCCCATCGACAGCGAGCACAGCGCCATCTGGCAGTGCCTCTGGGGCGAAGACCGGGCCAGCATCGCCCGCATTATCCTCACGGGCTCCGGCGGCCCCTTCCGCGACCTCTGCCAGGACGACCTCGATCGTGTAACAGCCGAGGAAGCGCTGCGTCATCCTACTTGGCAGATGGGCCACAAGGTCACTGTGGACAGCGCCACTCTGCTCAATAAAGGCCTGGAGGCTATCGAGGCTCATTGGCTGTTCGGCGTCCCCTTTGATAAGATCGAAGTAGTGCTGCACCGTGAAAGCATCGTTCATTCGCTGGTGGAGTTCCGCGACGGCTCCATTAAGGCGCAGCTAGGTATGCCGGACATGCGCCTGCCCATCCAGTGCGCCCTGACCTATCCCCAGCGCTTGCCCGCCGCGCGGGTCAAGCGGCTGGACCTGGCCCGCCTGGGGACGCTGGCTTTTTGTCAGCCGGAGCCGCGCCGCTTCCCCTGCCTGGGCCTGGCCCTGGAGTCCGGCCGGCGCGGCGGCACCTTCCCCACCGCCCTGGCCGCCGCCGACGAGGTGGCGGTCGAGCACTTCCTGGCCGGCCGAATCGGTTTCACGGACATCCCGCGGGTTATCGAGGCGACCCTCACCGCCCACCAGGGGACGGTCGAGCCCGGCCTGGACCAAGTGCTGGAGGCCGACGCCTGGGCCCGCCACTGGGCCGAGGACTGGCTGAGGGCCAGAGCCTAACATGATCCTGAACTCCATCCTGCCCTTCGTCGGCATCCTCATCGCTCTCATCGTGTTCCACGAGCTGGGGCACTTCATCACCGCCAAGCTTACAGGCGTGCGCGTGCTGGAAGCCGGCCTGGGCTATCCTCCCCGAGTCTGGGGGTTCACCTTTAGGGACACCATCTACTCCATCAACGCCCTGCCCCTGGGCGGCTTCGTGCGCCTGCTGGGGGAGGAGGATCCCGGCGATCCCGCCAGCCTGGCCGCCAAGCCCCACTGGGTGCGCTTGCTGGTGCTGGCCGCAGGCTCAGGGATGAACTTCCTCTTGCCCTTCGTGCTCTTTACCATCAGCTTCATGATCCCCCGCGATGTGGCCACCGGCCTCACCCAGATCACCCAGGTGATCCCCAATTCGCCCGCTGCCGAGGCGGGGCTAACGCAGGGCGACGTCATCCTGGCGATCAACGGCCACGAGGTGCGCAACACCGCCGAAGTCGGCAACCAGATCCGCCTGAACATGGGCGAGACGCTTTCCATGACCCTCAAGCACGAGGGCCAGATCGAGGACGTGCCGGTGAAGGCGCGCTGGGCGCCGCCCACCTACATCGATGCAGACGGCAAGGAGCAACGCCAGGGGCCCACAGGCATCGTTATCGCCCCCCTCTATCCGGGCATGACCGAATCGGAGTCCTTCGCCCTTTGGAAGGCGTTCCCGAAGAGCATCCAGGCCACCGTCGAAGCGCTTACCCTGGCCCGCAACGAGCTCATCTCCTGGTTCAAGGGCGGCAGTGCGCCCGGCATCGCCGGGCCGGTAGGCATCGCCCAGGCCACGGGCCAGGTGGTCAAGGAGTCGGGCTACCGGCCGCTGCTGGACTTCGCCGCCCTGCTGAGCATCAACCTGGGCATCGTTAACATCCTGCCCATTCCCATGCTGGACGGCGGGCGCCTCGTCTTCGTCCTGCTGGAGATCGTGCGCCGCGGCAAGCGCATCCGGCCGGAGAAGGAGGCCCTCGTCCACTTCATCGGCTTCGCTCTGCTTATCACTTTCGCCGTGGTCGTCACCTACTTCGACGTCCTCCGCGTCCTGCGTGGCGAGAGCCTGTTCCGATGATGGAGATCCGGCGCCGCACCTCGAAGCCCGTCTGGGTGGGCAAGGTGCAGGTCGGCGGCGATGCGCCCATCGTGGTGCAGTCCATGACTAACACCAGCACCGCCGACGTCCAGGCCACCGTGCGCCAGGTGAACGAGCTGGCTGACGTGGGCTGCGAGATCGTCCGCGTGGCCGTCCCCGACCGCCACGCCGCCGCCGCCCTGCCGGACATCGTCCGCCACTCGCCCGTGCCAGTCGTCGCCGACATCCATTACGACTACCGCCTGGCGTTGGCCGCCCTCAAGGCCGGCGTCCACGGCCTGCGCCTCAACCCCGGCAACATCCGCGACCCCGAAAAGGTACGCGCGGTGGTGCGTCTGGCCCAGGAGCGAAAGGTGCCCATCCGCGTGGGCGTGAACGAGGGGAGTCTGCCGCCGCTGCCGCCCCTGGCCGACGGCGAGATGCCGCCGCCCAAGTGGCAGCGCATGGTAGACGCCGCTCTGTGGGAGGTTCGCATCCTGGAGGAGATGGGCTTCGACCAGATCAAGGTCTCCCTCAAGGCCTTCGACGTGCCGACCACCATCGCCGCCTACCGCGAGATCGCGCGCCAGACGCCCTACGCCCTGCACATCGGCATCACCGAGGCGGGGACGCTGCGCTCCGGCTCCATCCGCAACGCCGTGGGCATCGGCCTCCTCCTGGCCGAGGGCATCGGCGACACGATCCGCGTCTCCGTGTCCGCCGACCCCAAGGAGGAGATCCCCATCGCCTACGACATCCTGCGGGCGCTGAACCTGCGCCAGCGCGGCCCCACCATCGTCGCCTGCCCCACCTGCGGCCGCATCGAGGTCGACCTTATCCCGCTGGCGCTGAAGGTGGAGGAGCACTTCGAGAAGCTGGGCCAGCCCATCACCGTGGCCGTCATGGGGTGCGTGGTGAACGGCCCCGGCGAGGCGCGCGACGCCGATATCGGGCTCGCCGCCGGCAAGGGCAAGGGCGCCATCTTCCGCAACGGCCAGGTCGTGCGCGTGGTGGACGAAGCCGACTACATGTCGGCCCTGGTAGAGGAAGGCCAGAAAGTCATCGCCGCGAAGGCGTCGGCGTGAGGCGGCGCCCGTGGGTTGATTCTCGACCCCCGCCTGAAGGCGGGGGCATCGGACTCGTACCCCGATGCCCCAGCCTTTAGGCTGGGGTCATGTCTGAACCTGAAGACCCAGAGCTCACCAAGCATGAACCGATCACCGCGCCCGAGCGCCTCGCTCACCCTGCTCCTCATCCGTCACGGCGAGACCGCCTGGAACGCCGAGGCCCGCTTCCGCGGCCAGACCGACATCCCCCTCAGCCCCCGCGGGCGGCAACAGGCCGAAGCGCTGGCCCGCAGCCTTCCGCCTTCCTTCCCCATCGGTCACATCTACAGCAGCCCGCTGCCGCGATGCCTGGAGACGGCCCGCCCGCTGGCGGCGGCGCTGGGCCTGGCCGTGGTGCCGGAGCCCAGGCTCATCGACCTCGATTACGGCGAATGGTCGGGGAGGCTCATCGCCGAAGTGGCAGAGCTATTCCCGCAGGACTACGCCGCCTGGCTGTCCGGCGACCTGTCGTTTCGCTTCCCGCGCGGCGAGCCTCTCGGGGCGCCCGCCGAAAGGCTGCGCTCGTTCATCGCTGACGTGATCGAGCGCCACCAGGCGGACGTAGTGGCGATGGTCACCCACAACGTCCTCTGCCAGATGGCGACCTGTGTGCTGCTCAACACGCCCCTGGAGTCGTTTCAGTCCGTCCGCCACGACCCCGGCAACGCCAGTGTCTTCCGCTGGCGTGCCGGGACGTTCCGCGAGGACGGCCTGAACCTGGCGCCGTGAGCAAGGGTAGAAGGTCATCCCCGAGAAGGGCGGCGGGGTGGGGCGCGGCGGTGGCCTTAAGAGACGACAGACCGGGACCGAAGCCCCGGTCTGCAACTCCTTGCCTCGCCCCGCCATGCCTCACCAGGGGCAGCCAAGCCACGCCCCGCCTCGCCTTGCCCGACCAGACCACGCCCGGCTTTGCCACACCACGCCCGGCCATGCCCAGCCTCGTTGGCCCAGCTCATCAGCCCTGGACGGCCAACTCCAGGGGACCGGAGCCGAGGCCCCGGTTTCGACCCTTGCCTCGCCGTGCCGCGCCGTGCCCCGCCCGGCCCACGCCGTGCCTCGCCTTGCCCCGCCCGGCCTGGTTGGCCTATCTCATCAGCCCTGGGCGGCCAGCTCCAGGGGACCGGAGCCGAAGCCCCGGTTTCGATTCCTTGCCTCGCCGCGCCATGCCTCACCCGGCCTAGCCCTGCCGGGCCTAGCCACTCCGGGCCATGCCCCGCCCAACCGAACCTACGCCTCGCCCAGCCACACCTAGCCTCGCCATGCCATGCCGTGTTGGCCTGTCTCATCAGCCCTGGACGGCCAGCTCCAGGGGACCGGGGACAACGCCCCGGTTTCGAACCATGCCTTGCCCCGCCAAGCCCCCCCCAACCGGGCCTAGCCCCGCCGAGCCTAGCCACGCCTGGCCCCGCCATGCCATGCCTGGTTGGCCTATCTCATCAGCCCTGGACG
>Ga0315268_10005111_pt1 | contig 14145 bp, 11 predicted proteins | sample C1_top_MG_FD_204535 | JGI IMG/M metagenome (GOLD analysis project Ga0315268, IMG submission 204535) | Sediment microbial communities from Yellowstone Lake, YNP, Wyoming, USA - C1_top | ecosystem: Environmental > Aquatic > Freshwater > Lake > Sediment | place: USA: Wyoming | collected 2017-08-01 | reverse complement strand
TTCCGAGACATTGAAGCAGCGGGGTTGACGGAAAGAGACATTCGCTTCTTGGGCTATCTTCCCGATGAAGATATGCCGTTCTTCTATGCCGGTGCCCAAGCTTTCCTATTCCCTACTTTGTACGAGGGCTTCGGCTTGCCCCCGGTGGAGGCCATGGCCTGTGGGACGCCTGTGATTTCCTCCGATGCGCCTGCCATGCCGGAGGTTCTCGCCGGCGCCGCTATCCTGGAATCGCTGGCCAGTCCGGAACGCTTTGCCGATGCGGTTCGCGCTGTTTTGACCGACGATCGACTGCGGGAGGATCTACGCGTCAAGGGAATCCGGCAGGCGCAGCGTTTTCAATACGAGACTTCCGTCAAGCAGCTCCTGAAGATTTTCGAAGCGGGTGCGCCGACAAATTGAACTGCACCTCGATCAGCAGAACTGGTCCAGTCGAGTGAGCTGTGGGACCGGTTAGGAGGGTTTGCCGCTTATGAACGTTAGAGCTCTTGCTTTCAGATACATGCCTTCATTTGTAATCAGTCGACTGAAAACTGTGAAGGGATCGGCGGCCACCTGCCTGTTTCACCCATATATGGCGAGACACAACTATGCTGGGTTTGATTTAACTCTCCAGATCGCGGATCGCGTTGGGCGGTCCTGGTATGACCACGACTCTCCGGAATTACCGGAGCACACTTTGTTAAGGGCCCATAAGCTTAAACGCGGAGCAAGAGTGTTCGAAATAGGCGCACACCAAGCCGTGTTCGCGTTGATGGTTTCCCGCTTCGTCGGCGACACCGGTTCAGTGGTAGCTCTGGAGCCAGGTCAGCATAACTATGAAACTGCTCTTAAAAACAAAGAGCTGAACGCTGCACACAACCTCACCATACTTTGTGCCGCCGCGAGCGACCGGAGCGGCGAAATATCCTTCAGCGACGGCATGAATGGAAGAATCGGTTACGGAATCCTGCGTCCCGCATATTCCGTGGACGATTTAGCCAGCAAGTTTGGCATTCCGGATGTCGTCAAGGTCGATGTTGAGGGGTACGAGGCAAGAGTTCTCGAAGGGGCTACAGCTACGCTCGCCGCGAAACCGGATTGGTATGTGGAAGTGCATTCAGGCCTTGGGTTGGAAGCTTATGGCGGATCCCCGGAGCAAGTCGTGGAGGTGTTCAGGAATGCCGGATACAGCCTCTACATCCAGGATGACATCCACTACCGATTTCCTTTTCGTCCTCTCGAAGTCATTCCGCACCACTGGTTCCAGATGGTAGCTATCGCTTGTCAAGTCTGATCGAAAATGTCTGCCAGATACGGGCTTGTCCCGGTCGGCCCGCTGAATTTTGAGGCGTCAGAGAGAATTGTGAGCTGGCTGGAAAGGGACTACACGTTTGCCTGGTTTGCCTTCAGAAAGGACGAGTCGGGCGGGCGCTAGCTGCATGCAGCATCGCTCCGCCGTTCCGTTCCTATCGTGGACCAAGGACTTCCTATCGTGAAGGTCGCGCTTGTTATCGGCCCGTACCGTTCCGGTGAGTGTGGCGTGGGCGACTACACCATGTGCCTCCGCGACGCCCTGAACAAACTTGGCGTGGATGCCCAGGTGGTTACCTGCGGCGACTGGAGGGTGCGCGCCATTTCTAAGACACGCGACGCGCTGCGCACTGCCGGTTTCGACATTGTGCACATCCAGTACCCTACCGCCGGCTTTGGAACTAAGCTCACGGCCCAGGCCCTGGCCCTGCTCCAACCATGTGTGACAACGATTCATGAGGCCAGTGAGAGGCATTTTTTGCGCAAGCTCTCCTTGCTTCCCTTCGCCGTCCGCCCGCAGCATCTGATCTTCACCAGCAGCTTCGAACGGCGCTTTGCCGCGAAGTGGGCCCCGTGGATTTCTCGCTGCAGTTCCGTCATTCCGGTAGGCAGCAATATCCCCGCTGCTGATCGAGGCGGTGCGCGCGACGCCCGGCAGATCGTGCATTTCGGCCTGATCCTGCCCAAGAAAGGGTTGGAGGACGTGGTGGAGTTGGGCCGTCTGCTGAAGCAGGCGGAGCTTCCATTGGTGATTCATGTCATCGGCCGGGTTCCGCCCAGGCATGCGGGTTATTTCGATATGTTGCAATCCGCGTCGGCGGGGCTTCCGATTGTCTGGCATGGCGGTCTCAGCGAGGAGGAGGTCGCGCGCAAGCTGGTGGAATCATGGGTCGCCTACCTCCCCTTTCCCGACGGCGCATCCGATCGGCGGACAACCTTGAAGGCCGCTCTTCAAAGCGGCCTGGTCGTAGTCACGACAGAGGGCCCGCACACCCCGCGTGATTTGCACAACCTGGTCAAATTCTGCGCCGACCCGCAGCAAGCCTTCACCACAATACGGGCCCTGATCGATGATCATGGGCGGTTGGCGGATATGTCCGCGAAAGCGGCGCAGTATGGCCGGCGGTTCAGCTGGGAGTACATTGCCGGCCTGCATTTGCGAGTGTATGGTTCCGTGCTTACAAAGAGTTCTTCAGTCCGGCACTGGCCCCGCATGCCAGTAAGCCGGGAGTAATCAGATCCCATGCCGGAGAGCGGCTCGCAAGGACCCGGATGACCATGAACGGCCCGCAGACGGCTGAAAGGTTGTTGGCTGGTGCGCGGGCTCACTCTGCCGCTGACACCGTGCTGAAGCGCGGCATGGACGTGGTGGTCGCAGCCGTGGCGCTGCTGATGGCTTCTCCGGTCATGCTCGCCGCCGCGCTCGCCATCAAGGTGCACGATGGCGGGCCGGTTCTGCACCGCCGCCGCTGCGTCGGCATTGGCGGCAAGGAATTCGACGCCTTCAAGTTCCGCTCCATGCGCATCGACGCCGACCAGATGCTGGAGCGCGATGAGCGGCTGCGCACGAGGTTCGAACGGAATTTCAAACTGGAGCGCGATCCGCGCGTGACCGGAGTCGGCCGGCTACTTCGCAGGACCAGCATCGATGAGCTCCCGCAGTTCTGGAACGTGCTCAAGGGGGAGATGAGCGTGGTCGGCCCGAGGATGATCACGCGCCCAGAACTGGCCAAGTACGGCGAGTTCACCGCCCTCCTGTTGACCGTCAAACCCGGCATTACGGGCTACTGGCAGACCGAAGGCCGGCAGAAGACATCGTTCGAAGAGCGGGTGCGCATGGACGTGCATTACATCCAGAACCGGTCGTTTTGGTTCGATGTCCGTATTCTGCTGCGGACGCCATTGAAGGTACTCAAGGCAGAGGGGGCTTACTAATGTCAGGGATCCTGGTGACCGGCGGCGCCGGCTATGTCGGTTCGGTCTGCGCCGTCGAACTGCTGCGGCAACAACATTCCGTCGTCATTGTCGACGACCTCTCTACCGGCCACCGCGACGCCGTGCCCGCGGGGGCCGCCTTTTACCGGCTCGATATCGGCGACGTCGAGGCGCTCCGCGCCGTCCTCCAGCGTCACGCCATTGACGCGGTGTTCCATTTCGCCGCCAAGGCTCTGATTCCGGAATCGGTCACCAACCCCGGGCTGTTTTTCAAGGTGAACGTGGCCTCTTCCATCCTCATGCTGGAAACCTTGCGTTCCTGCGGCATACGCAAATTCGTGTTCTCGTCGTCGGCAGCCGTCTACGGCACTCCCCGATCGACTCCGATTCTGGAAGATCACGCCACCGATCCCATCAATTCCTACGGCGCCAGCAAACTGATGTTGGAGCAGGTGCTGCGCTGGTACGCTTCCGCCTATGGCTGGAGCGCGGTTGCCTTCCGCTATTTCAACGCCGCCGGGAGCACGGGAGAGATCGGCGAACGTCACGATCCGGAGACTCATATCCTGCCCTTGCTGCTGCAGACCGCGTCCGGGCGGCGCCCCTACTTCGAGATCTACGGCGACGACTATCCCACGCCCGACGGCACCTGCTTCCGCGATTATGTTCATGTGCTCGACATTGCCCAGGCCCACATCCTTGCCCTGCACCAGCTGGAGGAGCCCGCTTTCCGCGCGTTTAACATCGGGACCGGCGCCAGTCATTCGGTTCGCGAGGTGTGCCGGCTGGTGGAGGAACTTACCGGGCGGCGATTGAAGCTGCGCGTCGGTGCGCGCCGCCTCGGTGATCCCGCGGTTCTCTGCGCCAGCCCCGAGAAGCTGCGTGAGACCTTCGGATGGACGCCGCGCCATTCCGACTTGTCGGGCATCGTGGCGAGTGCCTGGAACTGGGAACAGCGGCAGTCGGGCCAGATTTCTGCCGCAGTGAAACAAGGCCGCTGAATCGGCCAAGACTTGATTACGGAAGTGCCGGGCCCTGCGCAACGCACGGAAGGAGCAAGTCCGCATGAGCGCCAACGCTGAGCCAGCCATCGCGACGGGCGGTATGCTGAAGATTGCTCCGCTTACGGACGTCAACACCTATTTCGGCGAACTCCGGCGGATCATTGACCGGCTTCCCTATCGCACCGTGGACGATGTCGCGGCCGCTATCGTGCGCGCCTACCATCAAGGCCGGACAGTTTTTCTTTTCGGCAACGGCGGCAGCGCGGCCTTGGCTTCCCACATGGCCTGCGACCTCGGAAAGGGAACTGCCCCTCCCGGCCAAACCGCGAAACGCCTGCGCGTGCTGGCCCTGACCGATAACGTTCCCCTGATCACCGCTTGGGCGAACGACTTCCGCTACGACGACATTTTCGCGGAACAGCTTCGCAACTTTGTTCAGCCCGGCGACGTTGCGTTTGCCATCAGCGGAAGCGGGAATTCTCCCAACGTCATGGCCGGGTTGCAGGTGGCGCGTCAGGCAGGAGCGTTCACCGTCGGTCTTACCGGACATGAAGGCGGCAGCATGAAAGCTCTCTGCGACCTCTGCCTGATAGTGCCGGCCGATAACATGCAGCTCATTGAGGATCTCCATCTCTGCCTCGCGCACGCGATATTCCACACCGTGCGCCAGAGCATTTCGTCCGGCAAAACAATGGCCGTTGCCCGGGCGCTATGACCGCGCCGCGGCTTTCCGGGTGTTTGCGCCGGCCGGCTTGCCGATACAGCCGCTCGGCCGGCCGGTCGCGCAAGGTTGACACCGGGTTCCCGACTGTAGAGAATTAGTGGCTTTTCGCGCACGCGTTTTTCAGGCACCGGCGCCAGCCTCCACCTGTTGCGCGCAAGAGCGCTTGATGTGCCATCTTGAGGGGACGAGAAAGGGTCCATGCTCAAAGCCGTCGTTTTCGATATGGACGGGGTTATCGTAGACAGTCACCCCATTCACAAGCGCGCCTGGAAGAAGTTCTTGGCCGGTTTGGGCAAGGACGTCTCCGACTCCGATCTTGAATTCGTTCTGGACGGCAGGAAGAAGGAAGAGATCCTGCGGCATTTCCTCGGAGAGCTGACAGCCGAACAGGTGCGCAGATACGCCTCCGAGAAGGAGCTGCTGTTTCGGGAAGAAATGTCGCTGGTAGGTCCGCTTCCCGGACTTCCCAGGCTGCTGGACGAATTGCGGCTGGGGCGGGTGCATATTGCCGTGGCCAGTTGCGGCAGCAGGCTCCGCGTGGACTACCTGCTGGACCATTTGCAGCTCCAGCGGAGCTTTCGTACGGTAGTCACCGGCGACGACGTGCCCAATGGCAAGCCGGACCCGGCCATTTTTTTGGAGGCAGTGCGAAGACTGCAGGTCCGGTGCGCCGAGGTGCTGGTGGTCGAGGATGCCGTCTCGGGTGTGAAGGCGGCCAAGTCCGCGGGCATGAAGTGCCTGGCGGTTGCTTCCAACGGCAGGGAATCGCTGTTGCGGGTGGCCGGCGCCGATTGCGTCGTGGCCGATTTTGTCGACATCTCGCTTCGAAAGCTGCAGGGCTTGTTCCCCGGCTAGGCGGCGTCCCCGCCCGGCCCCGGAAGCATTTGCCCCAGAGCACATGACCGGCTGCTTCAGCGGCGGTTATGTGTCCCTCAGATTGTCAGGCCCGCTTCGCCCCTTACCACTCGCTTCTTCGATTCGGTAAACACGCCTCTGCCTGCCCATTTCGGCATCTGCCCCGAATCGGGCCATGGCGTGATTTGACGCCCACAGCGCATCCGGACATGGCCTTAGGTAACCGTGCTTTGGGTCGTGCCTTTAACGCTGGTGACGGATTCGGAGTTGACACAGCCTCAATCCTGCTCTCAAAATGGCCGATTGGGTATGTTCGAGCCGCGTTGACTGTTACAACCCCGGCCCGGGCTGGATGGCGTGGTGAACCCGCTATGAAGACGCTGCGATACTGCATTCTCGGCTGCGACTTGCTCTGGATCGCGGCGGCGCTCGCATGTGCCATTCTGCTGCATCGGCCTTCCGGGGTACCTCTTTGGACGTTGTTTCTGCTTTCGCAATACCCGGTCATCATTGCCGCTGCCGTCGTTATCTGGGCCACGCTTTCCGGCAGCATGCGTCTGGATGGCTTCAAAGGCGGGTGGAATTTCCCCGCCATCTTCTCGCAGGTGCTGGTGGGAGTCTGCCTGCTGATGACCGTGTTGCTGGCCAGCGCCTTTGTGGTCCAGCTCAGGATTTCCCGCCTGGTGCTGGTCTACTTTGGCCTGCTGTCGCTGTTCGGTTTCGTCCTGATCCGCTGGTTTGCCAAGCTGTTCTTTGTCTCGCGCACCCGGGCGGGAGGGGTTCGCCGTGCCGCCATTCTGGGCAACGGCAATGTCGCCCGTGAACTTGCCGGCCGCATCATGCGCCATCCTGAGATGATGTGCGAAGTCGTCGCCTTCATCTCTCCGGCGGGCTCCGAACCGCCGCATCTGGAGGGCAAAGTCCAGTGCGCGGGCGGGGAAAACGCCAACACTTCCGCGCTCCCCGATTTGTTCCAGCGGCACGGGGTGCAGGAACTGATTATCGTCAATCCCACTGCTTCCAAGTCCGAGATGGAAAAGCTCATCCTCCACTGCCGCCGGCTCGGCATCCGGATTTCCCTCGTCCCGCAGTGGTATCAGCTCTATGTTTCCCGCGCCCGTCTGCTTGAGATCGATGGTCTCCCCCTGCTCTCCATGGAGGAGCGTTCGCTCGGCGAATTTGCCTTGATCTTGAAGCGGGTGGTTGACCTCGCGGTAACACCGTTGCTTGCGTTTTTGGCCAGTCCCCTGGTGCTGACTGCCGCGGCCGCGCTTTACATCAGGAAGCGCAAGGCCTTCCGCCAGGAGCTTCGCTGCGGAAAGCAGGGCACTCCGTTCGTGATGTACCGGTTCAACATCGACCGCGACAATCCCGGTTTGCACGGGCTGGATCGAGTGTTCGCCGAACTGAGCCTGACCGAGTTGCCTCAGTTGTGGAATGTGCTGCGCGGCGACATGTCCCTGGTCGGGCCGCGCCCTGAGCCGCCGGAGCGGGTCAAGCATTACTCCGAATGGCAGCGCAACCGCCTCATGGTGGTTCCCGGTCTCACCGGCCTGGCGCAGGTACACGGCTTGCGCGATCGCCACTCTTCGGAGCAGAAATCCCGTTTCGACATGCAGTACATCCTGGATTGGTCGCCTTTCTTGGACCTGGTCCTGGTGGTGCGGACTGCTTGGACTTTGATCGTCCGCGCCTGCGCTCTGGCTTCCGCATCCCCGGCTCCGCGCGTGCAAGCCGACCGGGGGAGGACCGCCACCGCTGTCGATTCCCGACCGTTAATCCCGGAGATTGCCCATGCTGATAGTTCGCAGCCCTATGCGGATTAGCTTCGCCGGCGGCGGCACCGACCTGCCGGCCTACTATGAACGATTCGGGGGCGAGGTCGTCAGCGCGGCCATCAACAAGCACTTCTACACCGTCTTGCAGAAGCGGTCCGATGATCAGGTGCAGCTGATCTCCTCCGATCTTCGAGTGCTCGAAACCTGGCGCGATATCGGGCAGATCAAGACCAACGGCAGCGAGCTTGAGATTCCCATCTCGGTGTTGAAGGAATTGAACTGCAATGTGGGGATGAGTCTCTTTCTCGCCTCGGAAATTCCTCCGGGTACTGGCCTGGGGTCCTCGGCCACCGTCTGCGTCACCGTGCTGAAGGCTATCTCCACTTATCTGCACGTGCCGCTGTCGAAATACGAGCTGGCCGACCGCGCTTTTCACATCGCCCGCAACGTGTTGAATAAGCCGGTCGGGAAGCAGGACGAGTATGCGTCCGCTTTTGGTGGTTTCAACCGCATCAGTTTTCATCCCAGCGGCAGCGTTACCGTCGAACCGCTGAGTCTCGATCCGGACCTGCTGCGCGAGCTGCAGGACAGCCTGTTGTTGTTTTTCACCGGCGCCGCCCACAATTCCTGGTCCATTCTTCAGGAACAGGAATCGGCCACCCGCAAGCACTCCAGCCCCACCCTGGAATCCCTGCATGAAATCCGCGCCTTGGCCGCGGAGATGCGCAGCACCCTCGGCGCCGGCGATCTACAGCGCTTCGGTTTGCTGCTGCACGCCGGGTGGGAAGCGAAGAAGCGGGTTTCTTCAAAGATTTCCACCTCGCGTATCGACCAGATGTACGCCATCGCGCGCGAACACGGCGCCCTGGGCGGAAAGATCACCGGCGCCGGCGGCGGCGGATTTCTTCTGCTCTTCTGCCCGCCCGACGCGAAGGCCGCGGTGCGCCAGGCTCTGGCCCAGTGCGGCGTGCAGGAGATGCAATTCGAGTTCGACTTCCAGGGCGCCCAGGTCGTGGTCGACGATCCTTTTATCGACCAGGATGACAACTGCGGCGCGCGTTGGACGTTCTTTTCTGTCTCAAACTCCAGCGATCGTCGTGCGAGCTAACGCTGTGAAGGCCTTTCTCCTGGCGGCTGGCAAGGGTACCCGTTTACGTCCGCTGACCGACAGCACGCCCAAGTGCCTGTTGCCGATCCGCGGCACGCCCGTGCTGGCCATCTGGATGGAATTGTGCCGCCGGTTCGGCATCGATGAGGTCCTCATCAATGTCCATGCCCATTCCGATTCGATCCGGCGATATTTGGCCTCCGCCCACAACGGCGTTCAGGTGCACATCGCCGAGGAACCTGTCTTGCTCGGGAGCGCCGGCACTCTGGCGGCGAACCGCTCCTGGGTGGCTTCCGAGCCTGCGTTCTGGGTCTTTTATGGTGATGTATTGAGTAATGTGGACCTGGGGCGCATGCTGGATTATCACCGCCGCCGCAACCCGGTTGCGACCCTCGGCGTCTACGAAGTTCCTGATCCCTCGCGCTGCGGAATCCTTAGCCTCGACCGGGAGGACGTGGTCCGCGACTTTGTCGAGAAACCCGCTGCCCCTGCCGGCAATCTTGCCTTCGCCGGCATTCTGCTGGCATCGCCGGCCCTGCTGCACGCCATTCCCGACCGTGTGCCCGTAGACATCGGCTTTGACGTCTTGCCGCGGTTGGCCGGGCGCTCGGTTGCGTACCGCATCACGGAGTACCTGGTCGATATCGGCACCATGGAGAACTATTGCGCGGCCCAGCGCGATTGGCCGGGGCTTGCTTCACCACGGCTGCCATAGTCATGGGATGCCCACCGGCAGCCGTTCCATCCAAAACAGCAGTCCGGTGCAGCGTGATAGAATCCAGCCATTTTCTCGCCCTTGGGAGGTCCTGCAATGTCTCGTAGAGCCCTGATCACCGGTATCACCGGACAAGACGGCTCGTATCTCGCCGAATTGCTCTTACAGAAGGGGTACCATGTTTTCGGCCTCGTCCGTCGCAGCAGCACGCTCAATTTTGAGCGCATCGCTCACTTGCAGGACCAGATTGAACTTATTCCCGGCGACCTGCTCGATCCCACTTCCTTGATGGGCGCCTTGGAGGTGTCCAAGCCCGACGAGGTCTACAACCTCGCCTCGCAGTCCTTCGTGCCTACCTCCTGGAGCCAGCCGGTGCTCACCGGTGAATTCACCGCTCTGGGCGTGACGCGGTTGCTGGAGGCCATTCGCGTGGTGGCGCCGCAGGCCAGGTTCTACCAGGCTTCCTCCAGCGAGATGTTCGGCAAAGTCGAGGAATCGCCGCAAAATGAGCGGACGCGCTTCTATCCCCGCAGTCCGTACGCCGTGGCCAAGGTCTATGGCCATTGGATGACCGTAAACGCCCGCGAAAGCTACGGCCTCTACACCTGCTCCGGGATTCTGTTCAACCACGAATCCCCGCGCCGCGGCTTGGAGTTCGTCACCCGCAAAGTCACCAGTGGCGTTGCCCGTATCAAAACTGGGCTGCAAAGCAAGCTCAAGATGGGCAATCTGGACGCCGAGCGGGACTGGGGCTATGCCGCCGATTACGTGCACGCCATGTGGCTGATGATGCAGCAGGAAAAGCCCGGTGATTATGTGATTGCTTCCGGCGTAACCCACTCCGTGCGCGAGTTGCTCGCCGTCGCCTTCGGGCATGCCGGGTTGGACTGGCGCGATTATGTCGAAATCGATCCCGCGCTCCTGCGCCCGGCCGAGGTCTACCACCTGCGCGGCGACTACTCCAAGGCTCGCCGTGAGCTGGGCTGGGAACCGACCACGACTTTCGAGCAACTTGTTGCCATGATGGTGGATGCCGATCTCCAGCAACTGACTGCGCCGGCGCGGCAGGCCGCTTCGGCCAGCGTCTGAAGCGAGGCTGAGGCATGCGCTCTCTCATCAGCGGAGGCACCGGTTTCGTCGGACCGTACTTGTGCCGGCACCTGCTCGAGTGCGGGGACGAGGTCGTTGTATTCTCCGTGGATGACCCGAGCCGCCTCCCCGCAGGCGTGCGCTTCGTTCATATTGATATCCGGGACGCGCATGCCGTCCAGCGCCTGTTCGAGGAGGTTCGCCCGGGCGCGGTTTATCATCTGGCGGCCATCGCCTCCGTCGGCGCCGCCCGCAAGAACCCGCGGCTCGTGTTCGAAGTCAATGTGACCGGCACCTACAACGTCTTCGAAGCGGCGTGCCGGCTGCCGGCGCCCCCGCGCCTTCTCAACGTCAGCAGTTCGCATGTGTATGAAGGCGACCGGGAATGGCTCGACGAAGCCAGCCCGGTAGCGCCCGGCAACGCCTACGCCGCCAGCAAGGCGATGGCGGAACTGATCGCCGTCCAGTTCGCCGACACCGCGTCCGCCGATTACGTCATTGCCCGGCCCTTCAACCACTCCGGCCCGGGTCAGGAACCCGCCTTTGTGCTTTCCTCTTTCGCGCACCAGATCGCGCGCATGGAAGCCGGCCTGGCGCCCCCGCGGCTGGAGGTTGGCGATCTCGAGGTGGAACGGGATTTCCTTGACGTTCGCGACGTGGTTCGTGCCTATCGCCTGCTGATCGAACGCGGCCGCTCGCGCCAGGTGTACAACATCGGTTCTGGCCAGGTGCACTCCATTTCCCAGATCCTGGAAATGTTCCGCGCCTTCAGCCGGACGCGCTTCGAAGTGCACGTCAATCCCGATCGTCTGCGCGGCAGCCAGGCGCGGCGCCTGGGCGGCAATCCCGCCAAGCTGGCCGCCGACACCGGGTGGCATCCGGAAATCCCGCTGGCAACCACCCTTCGCGATTTGCTGGATTACTGGCGCGCCGCTCTGAACATCGTGGACGCCTCCCCGGCCTCGTCCCGCTCCTGAAGAAGATCAGAGTTCCTGTACGCCGCCATTCATTTGGGTACAGGTTTTCTGCACGCACTGTCACGACCCTGAGCGAGGCCGAAGGGGAGGGAGCCGCGCCGAACAAGTCCCTTATTTGTGTCATTCCGAAGGGACGGAACTTGTCCCGAGGCGGAGCCGAGGGAGTCCCCGAGGAACCTGCTTTTCGGAGTTTTTCAGCAGCCTGCCAGGCAATGTCAGAACCAGGATGTATGGCCCAGCCAAAAGCCCGCTCGCGAGAGCGGGCTTTTCGTTTTCTGATTGCCGATCGTCAGAGATTGCTCTATTGCACCGTCAGCGTGATCGGCGTCGTGCGCGACAACACCGTCGTGCCCGAGGTGTATGTCCCGGTCACCACGATGTTGTACGTTCCGGCGGGCGTGCCCGGCTTGGGTACCGGCGGCGACGTCGTACTGCTCCCGCCGCCTCCGCCGCAAGAGGCCAGCAGCAGCAGCGCGCCCGCGATCAGCGTCAGGCCAATGCACGCCAGCAGCTTGCTGCGCCGGCGGCGCGGCGCGGCCGCCATGCCGATCAGCCCCATCGCCCCCGGCATCGTCAGCCACAAGGCGTAAAGCGGCGCAGCGCCACAGCCCGCGGGCGGCAGCATCTGCGAGACGCTGGGCGCGGTGGTTGTGATGGTCAGCGTGGTGCTTCCCCCGGCCGATACCTGATTTTGCGAAAACGCGCACGTAGTGAGCTGCGGACACCCGCTGACCGCCAGATTCACGCTGCTGGCAAATCCGCCCAGGCCGGCGATCATCGAGATCGTGTGCGTGCTGCTGGTTCCTGCCTTGACGCTGTTCGAGGCCGGGCTGGCCGACATTGAGAAATCTTGCACCTGGATGCTGAGCGTCTGGTCATGCTTGAGCGAGGTGTAAGCCGCGTCGTTGCTGTTGACGGCAACGCTGTAAGCGCCCGCCGGCGTGCCGGTGGGTGCCGTCACGGTCGCGGTAATCGAAGTCGAGCTTCCGGCCACGGCATACGGCCCCGCCGGACTCAACGAGCAGGTCAGAGGGGTCTGCGGCGCGCACTGGACGCCGACATTGCTGCTGTACCCGTTCAAAGCGGTCAGGCTCGCGGTGATGTTAACGCTGCTGCCCGGCACCAGCGTTGCGGGGGCCCCGGCAGTGAAGCTATAGTCGATGATCGAATACCCCAGGTTCAGGCTGTTGCTGTTTGTGCCGTCGGTCGCGGTGACGATCACGTGCGGATTAGCTGCCGGTGCCCCACTGGTGTTGTTCACCGACAACACGGAGCTCCCAGTGGGCGACAACAAGTGGTCCAAATGCACGCTCGGCGGGTTCATCGCGCAGGTGGACGTGCCCCAACCACCGGACGCGGGATCAAATTCACATTTCACTGTCAGGTCATTGGCTGGGTATGCGCCAACCGTACTGAAATTCACTGTTGCAGACAACGTCTTACCAGGTTTTGCGGGCGATGGCGACAGGTTTGTTGCGGACAGCGCGAAGGAGCTGGTGGTGACTGTAAACGTTGCGCTTTGGGTACGTGTCCAGTTTCCTGCTCCCACCGCGTTTATCGTGACTGTCTGATTTCCCAACGGCGTTGTAAGCGACGTGGAAATGTCCAACTGCACTGTGGCGCTCACACCTTTTGTGAGGGTCACGGTCGGAGGGGAGAAGCTACACGATGTTCCTATCGGCATGCCAGTGCATGAAAGCGAGACACTGCCTGCGAAGCTGCCGTCTGGAACGACGTTGAAACTGGTTGTCGCCGTGCTGCCTTGGGCCGCGCTGGCCGGCTGCGGCGCAGTCACGTGGAAGTCTGATACTTGAAGCGTGACCGGCACCTGCTGCTGGACGTTATTTGCGTCGTCGCCCACCCCAACAAGGTTGAACGTGAAGTCGTTGACATTACGGTCTGAGGCGGTAACAATAAAGTTGCCTGGTGCCGCTACTGTCTGACCGATACAACTGCTGGGTGCGCCGGCGCCGCACGTGATGGTAACCGAACCAGTGTATCCGTTAAACGTGCTGATTGTGCCGGTGAAGGTCGCTGGCTGCCCGGGGAACGCCGACACCACCTGGCTGCTCACATTCATGACGTAGGTCGGAGTGGTAGTCCGCGGTACTGCTATCTCCCACAGGCCGCGCCCATAGGTGGAAGCCCGCAGCCGAATATCGTCGGCATTCTTGTAAACTTTCAATGCGGTGACGACAACATTGGGCAAGGCTCCCGACCCCGTGCCCGGCCCCAGCTCCGTCCAAACACCATCGCCGCTGGACTTGAACACGCCTACATCTGTGCCCACATAAACGTCGGTGCGCACGTACTGCCCTAGGCTGTCCGTCAGCGGCTGCGCCACCACCGCGTCGGCGGGATTGTCGGGCAGGCCGGCGCCGCCGACTGCCCCGTCCAGCTTGGCCCAGGTCAGGCCGGCGTCGCTGGTCTTGAACACGTGGCCGGTATTGAACCCCATCACGGTGACGTAGGCCGTCTTGCCCGTGGCGTCGTGCGGATCAACCGCAATGCCTGATATCGGGTAGTGCAGGGGGTTGATGCTGCAGGTGGATGCGGTTGCGGTACAGGATGGCTGTCCATCGTGGTCCACCCGCTGCCACGTACCGGGGCCGCCGTCGGCCGTGGTGGTGACCCAAACTTGCCCGCCGTGACCGTTATTGTCACCAT
>Ga0315268_10005110_pt1 | contig 14147 bp, 11 predicted proteins | sample C1_top_MG_FD_204535 | JGI IMG/M metagenome (GOLD analysis project Ga0315268, IMG submission 204535) | Sediment microbial communities from Yellowstone Lake, YNP, Wyoming, USA - C1_top | ecosystem: Environmental > Aquatic > Freshwater > Lake > Sediment | place: USA: Wyoming | collected 2017-08-01 | reverse complement strand
AGAACTGGCAGAGCTGTCCGAAAAGACAAGGCAAATGCTGCAGGCTCTGGTGCGTCAAAGCCACTTCACTGTAGGCATCATCAGCGGCAGAGCGCTGGCTGACCTCAGACAGAAAGTGGGCCTCAGCAACATAATCTACGCGGGCAATCACGGGCTGGAAATAGAGGGACCCGGCGTCAGCCTTGTTATGCCACTGGCAGCGGAGATGAGGCCGGTGCTCCGCCTGATAAACCAGGTATTGAACAAAGCACTGGCACCGATAAGGGGCGTTCAAGTCGAAGACAAAGGGCTCACTATCAGCGTACACTACCGCATGGTGGAAGAGAGTAAGACCGAGGAGGTGACAAACGCCTTTGAAAGGGTTATTGCCACTGCGCGATCCCTGGGGAAGGTCAGAATAACCTCGGGGAAAAAGGTCTACGAGGTAAGGCCAGCGGTTGAGTGGGACAAGGGTGAAGCCATAGCCTTGCTCATCGAGAGGTTCGGCAAAACGAAGACAAAAAAAGAATTGCTACCGATATACCTCGGCGATGACCAGACGGACGAAGACGGGTTCAAGGTGATAGAGAAGCACGACGGTATCTCAGTCTTTGTCGGAGAAGAGATTGGAAGCTCTGCAGCGCGCTACTACCTCAAATCGCCGGCCGAGGTCGAACAGTTTCTGGACCGGCTGATTCATCCTGTCCCAAGCGGCTAATTATGTGCTAAGATATGGCGGGAGGTACGATGGAAAACAAATACCGCTCCCTTCCCAGCGTAGATAAGTTGCTCTCCGACAGCAAAATCAAGCAGCTCGGCGATACATACCCTCATGACTTGCTGGTAGACCTCATCCGCCAGCGTCTGGAACAAGAACGGGCTTCGATTGCCCGGGGCGCTTCATCTTCCTCACTCGATGAAATCGTAGAGTCAATTCGCGCCCGCGCGAATGCACTGGCATCCCCACGTCCGCGCTATCTCATAAACGCATCCGGGGTCATACTTCACACTAACCTGGGACGCGCTCCGTTGAGCAAAGAGACAATTGCAGCTATGGAAGTAGCCTCTAAGGGCTACTGCGACCTGGAGTTCGACCTCGATAGCGGAACCAGGGGCTCGCGCAACACCCACGTCGAACAGCTTCTGTGCCAACTCACCGGCGCTGAAGCTGCACTGGTGGTAAATAACAATGCCTCCGCAGTACTGTTAGGCCTCACCGCTCTGGCAAAAAAGAAAGAGGTCATCGTCTCGCGAGGCCAGTCGGTGGAGATCGGCGGCGGCTTCCGCATCCCCGAGGTAATGAAACAAAGCGGAGCGAAGCTGGTTGAGGTGGGAACTACCAACTGCACTTATGCTCACGATTTCGAGCAAGCCATCAGCCCCCGCACCGCAGCCTTGCTGCGAGTTCATTCCAGCAACTTCAAGATAGTGGGCTTCACCGATGTAGTCACCCTGGAGGAACTGGTAGCGCTGGGAAACAAATACAAAATCCCCGTGTTCGATGACCTGGGCAGCGGCTGTATGCTGGACACCACCCGGTTTGGACTCGACCCTGAGCCCATGGTGCAAAAGAGTATAGGCATCGGCGTGGGGCTGGCATTTTTCTCGGGTGATAAGCTCCTGGGAGGCCCTCAAGCAGGCATCATAGTCGGCAAAAAGCAACTGGTGGACAAACTCAAGAAGCACCCGCTGGCCCGGGCAGTGCGCATCGACAAGATAAGGCTGGCCGGGCTGGTAGCTACCTTAATCCCCTACCTGAAAGGCGAAGCGCTAAAGTCACTCCCCGTGTGGCAGATGATATCGATGCCGCTGAAAGATATCGAGGGGCGAGCTAAACTCTGGGCCCAGGAATTCGGTGATTTAGCTAGAGTCATTGACGGGGAGAGCATGATAGGAGGCGGCAGCCTGCCCGGAGGCACCCTGCCTACCAAGCTCGTCGCCATCGGCAAACCTAGTAGAGCAAAAGAGCAAAGCCTGGCCCAGAGACTGGCGCAAAGGCTGAGGGCGCAGGAGCCCCCAGTGGTGGGGCGCATCAGTGAGAATGTCCTGCTGCTCGACCCTCGTTCCGTCCTGCCCGAAGAGGATAAGGCCATGCGACAGGCACTTCGCAGTGCATTCGCCGATTTAAGGGCAAAAGGAAAGATTTGATGTTTGTGCTCGGCACTGCGGGCCACGTAGACCACGGCAAGTCCGCCCTGATACAAGCCCTCACCGGAATAGACCCCGACCGCCTGCGAGAAGAAAAGGAACGGGGCATGACCATCGACCTCGGCTTCGCCTGGCTGCAACTGCCCAGCGGACGGGAGGTAGGCATTGTCGATGTGCCAGGCCATGAGCACTTCATCAAGAATATGCTGGCTGGCGTAGGGGGAATAGACCTGGCCCTCCTCATTATCGCCGCGAACGAAGGCGTGATGCCCCAGACCAAAGAACATCTGGCCATTCTCGATTTGCTGGGAATTAAAAAAGGCATCGTGGTTATCACCAAGAAAGACCTCGTCGACGAAGAGTGGTTGAGCCTGGTCAAGATAGATGCTGAGGAGCTGATAGCGCCGACCACACTAGCGGGCTCATCTATTATCACCGTATCCGCTGTAACCAGAGAGGGCTTGCCGGAGCTGCTGGCCGCCATCGACCAACTCCTAAGCTCCATGCAGCCCAAGAAGGACACCGGCAGGCCCAGGCTCCCCATTGACCGGGTCTTCACCATAGCAGGAGCAGGAACGATAGTCACCGGCACATTGCTGGACGGCTCGTTCCACGTGGGGCAAGAGGTTGAGATTGTCCCCGCCGGCTTGAAATCGCGCCTCAGAGGGCTGCAAACACATAAGACGCATGTAGATACAGCGACTCCCGGCAGCCGGGTCGCAGCCAACCTGGTCGGCATCGCCACCACACAACTGAAGCGCGGAGATGTGCTGACGAATCCGGGCTGGCTCGCCCCCACCAGGATGTTGAACGTTAAACTCAGCCTGCTCCCAGCAACACGTCACCCACTGCGGCACAATGCCACTGTGAGCGTTCACAGCAGCACCAGCGAGGTTATGGCTAAAATCCGTCTGCTGGAGAAAGATGAGCTGAAGCCCGGAGAGACATCCTGGGCTCAATTGCTTCTGGCAGAGCCTGTAGCTGTGGTTAAAGGAGACCGTTTCGTCATCCGCTCTCCTCAGGATACACTAGGCGGCGGAGAGATTGTGGAGACCCATACCAAGCGGTATCGCCGCTATCGCTCTGCCCTCATCCAGAGCCTGGAAAGCAAGGAGAAAGGGACTGCTCGAGAAATTTTGATAGCGACGCTGGAGACAAACCAGCCGCAAGATACAGAGACGCTCGTTCATAACAGCGGTCTGCCGCCCAACGAGGCCATGCCCACGATAGAAGCACTTATCAAAGAAAAAAACCTGGTGGCAATAGGCACTGGAGAGCACCGCATCCTGTTCACGGCTCCGGGCTGGGACAATCTGCAGGGTAAAGTTGAAGCCATAGTGCAGGACTACCACAAGAGATTACCCACCAGGCCAGGTATGCCCCGAGGAGAGTTGGGCAGCAAGTTACAGCTATCCGCCGCAGCCTACGCCCTCACCCTGCATAGACTTCTCGAAGATGGAATTCTTGTAGAGGAAGGAGCGACCGTGCGTCTCCCCTCTCACCAGATTCAGCTCAGCAGGGAGCAGCAAGCCAGGGTAGATGCCTACCTGCAGTCATTGGCTCGAAACCCCTATGCCCCACCCAGCGACATCCTGCCCGAGCCGGAACTGCTCAACTTTCTGATTAAACAGCGCCGCGTGGTCAAGGTGAGCGACAGCGTTGTGTTTTCGGCCTCAGCTTACGATGAAATGGTTAAGAAAATCATCGCTCACATCAAGTCGAAGGGGAAGATAACGCTGGCCGAGACGCGGGATATGTTCAACACCAGCCGCAAGTACGCTCAGGCCCTGCTGGAACATCTTGACCAGGAGAAAGTCACCCGCCGCGTGGGTGACGAGCGAGTGCTGGGAGCAGAAAGCAGATAAATAGGGGATTAGGTTAGCACATCCGCAACTTCGGCTACTTTAGATACGTACAGTAACGTTGTGCCAGGGCTTCAAGAAGCAGCAGCTAGACGATTTGAGGAAGGGTTATTTAAAGACATCAGTGGTCGAAAAACAGAAATTAGTGGTAAACTAGTAGTGCACCGGAGGAGTAAATCTATATGAGACGAGCTAGTATCACAGGGCTTTATTACATTACGCATATTGATAACTTAGCATCAATGGCAAAGATTGGAATATTATCCCATCAGCGCATCATCGACGAGAGGATTCCATTCACCCCAATATATGATAAGGAGATTGTTTCAAATCGCCGTCTCATAAAGACTTCAGAGGGGAAAAGTCTATGGGAGTATGCTAATGTCTTTTTCCAACCTAGAAACCCAATGCTGTATCGGGTAGTAGTCGAAAAATCAGTGAATGAAGTTGCCGTCATTGGTGTAATACCCACTATTCTAAACCGTCCAGATATTTTTATTACAAACGGAAATGCAGCGCATTCGAAATCTGAAATCATGCCTGCACAAAGGGGAAAAAAGAAGCTATCGCAGATTATAAAAGCTACAGACAAAGAGTGGTGGGCACAGGAAGACGGTTCAAAGAGAGAAATTATGGCTGAATGCCTTGTCCCGAACTCGATTCCGTCTATATTCATTCATGCGATTTACGTTGCAAACCAGACGACTGCAGATAGGGTGAGAAAAATCTTGAAAGGGTTAGACATACCTATTATTCCTGAACCTAGATTTTTCTTTCAATCTCAATTGAGGAGCACTATTACACCGAAGTTATCTCTTGTTGAAGGTGACTTATTCTTTTCGAGAATGCAGACTCTTACCGTAAGTGTTAATGTTGTTGGTGTCATGGGAAAAGGATTGGCTTCGAGGGCTAAGTATCAGTTTCCTGCTGTCTATGTTGCCTATCAGGACATGTGCCGAAACGGTAAGCTAAGAATGGGTAAACCAGTGGTATATACGATGGAATCTTCATTAGACCAGCAATTGGCGGATGAACCGTCAACCCTGCAGAATGGTCAATTGGAGACGAAGTTTCTATTATTTCCGACTAAAAACGATTGGAGAGAGCAGGCAAGTTTAACAGGCATTGAACAAGGGCTACAGTGGCTTCAGATGAATTACGTTAAAGAGGGGATTGAATCATTGGCTGTTCCTGCACTTGGGTGCGGATTGGGAAGACTAGATTGGGGTGTAGTTGGGCCTCTCATGTGTAGGTATCTATCTGCCATTAATATTCCAATCCAATTGTATTTACCTGCTGAGCGTAAAGTCCCTGATGAACTACTTTCCCGTGACTATTTACTGGGACGAACAAGCTAGAATGCAATATGGGTCGACCACCTAGGGTGCGTAATCCTAACCTTTTCCCCATTTTACCAAAAGGTTGATAAAAAGCGGATTAGCAGAAGATTGGCAAAAACTGTGGCGGGAGCGGATGGGGGTCGAACCCACCAAAGACATTGTTAATGCCCCTCAACGGGTTTGAAGCCCGCGGAGCCCACCGGGACTCAACCGCTCCCCTGCAAGCCTAGTATAAATCACCTACAACGCAAGCGCAACAGACTCGCCTCAAACCTGTTGAACACAAGACCCTATTGAGACGTCAGGCTAGAATGCTAAGCGGAGGGAAAAATCTGTCGTAAGCAGCAGGAATCTGTCATGAACATTACAATGTTCACCACGAAGAATGAGAATAGCGCGGGTGCTCTGCCACCCGCTTTTCCCGGTAGGTGACGGAGCACCTACCCTATGGTTGCTAAGTACTGAGATTCTTCGCTAAAGCTCAGAATGACATTTAGACCTATGCGTTCTATTTTCAAAGCAATGACGAAGGAGATTACAGCAACGTCGAAGTTTTCAATTATCGCTAACTAACAGGTACTCACACCCTATTTCTTAAGAAGGCTTAACAAGGCATTGAGCAATAAGCCCACACCCACCAGGATAACAATCAAAGGCCACCAAGACCCGATCCCGCCCAGAACAGCGCCACCGGCAGAGAGCAGGAGAAGAGCGAACATGAGACGGCACCACATGAACCGGCGAGGGGCAAGCTGAAGGTACCGCGCCACTACGTCAAATAACGAAATGGCACCCATACCCAAAAGGAAATAAGCCAATGTCTCCTTGGCAGACAACACATCACGTGACCAGAGGAACAAAATGACGCCAATCAGCACCAATTCCAGGCCCACAATCATGCCATAAGACCAGATACGCCGGCGCCTCACGTCTCTCATCCCTTTGCCCCTTTCTCAACTGTAATCCCCCTGTATCCCCCTCCCTGAACAAGTCAGGGACAAGTTTACAAAAGGGGGAATTTGGAAGAAGAACTTTGTCCCTCTGAACTCCCCGATAATAACGGTATCGTCTCCCGACAATCTTTATAGAGTATTTTAGCATACGCTTACAATACTCCCTTGAAGGTGATACGTATGATACCACAAAATCGTCTCCTGGCACAGGATATTCACAAACAATGCCGCCTGATATTGTATAATGGTTACAAGGAAGCTGTTTAAAGCATGGACACTATAGAGATTTATGGGGTTAAGTTCCTGAAGTGCGATAAAAGCGACTGCAAATGGAATGCAGGCTACACTCCCGGTGACCTGAACCGACACGGGCTGGAATTCACTGCCAAACATGACATGGGCATCAGGATATGCAATTTCAGTTGCACGGCGCTAGCCCTGGGTAAGAATATAGACGGCGATTGCCCCCACAAGCAGGAACTCTGCGAGATGCTGGCCGAGGACTCGGACTCATCATCCCGCATCTGGGGAAGGCTTGACCCCAAGGTCGCCCGCAGGGCGCTGGGCGTAGAGCCTGACCTCAAGGAGTAAACCAATGGAATATGATTTTAGCTGGGTTTACTGCCCTGAATGCAATATAACCCTGGTCTTCGAGTGCCGACTAGCGAAAAATGGCGAGCGCACCGAGATGGTAGTTTGTCCGCAATGCGGCGTGGAGTTAGGTGAGATAAGGGCTGACTTCGGCTGCGACTGCATCGGTATGGCCTGCGGCTACATCTACCCGGGGAAACCCTGCTGCGGCGGAAGTTATTGAGAATCTCACTTCTTGGGCTTGGGCTTCTTTGCCTTTTTAAATCCTGACAAGTCCAATCCCTCAACCCAGGCCTCGTTCAATTTCTCGAGCTTGGGCTCCCGCTTCTTGCCCTTCTTCCAGAAGTCTTTGCATCCTTCTTCCGGCGTAACATTGGGCCGTTTGGGGTTGTGGCAGCCCCGCCAATCGTACTCACAATAGTTACACAGAAAAGTCTGCTTCATCACTCTAGCAAATACGCGGCAATTGCTCGCCTACCAGCATATCCACGATGCGCGATGCGCCCATCCTGGTCTTGAGAATCACCCGTCCCGGGTGCTCCGACACCACCTCGCCAATGATGGCTGCCTCTTTGCCGTACTTTTTGCGGCGCATCACCTCGACCACCTTCTCCGCGCCATGCGCAGCCACCACCGCCACCAGCTTGCCCTCGTTGGCTACGTAGAGCGGGTCAAATCCCAGCAGCTCGCAGGCAGCCTGCACGACCTCATGCACCGGGATATCTTGCTCTTCTATCACGATGCCAACGCCGGAGCTCTCAGCGAACTCGTTCAGGGTGCTGGCCAGACCACCCCGGGTAGGGTCACGGAGACATCGTATCTCGACACCGCTATCCAGCATCTCAGCCACCAGCTTGTTCAAAGGGGCACAGTCGCTCTTGACCGACGAGGTGAATTGTAATCCCTCGCGCTGGCTGATTACAGCGATGCCGTGGTCGCCGATGGAGCCGCTGAGTATGACCTTATCGCCCACCCTGGCATTCGAACCTGAGATATCAACTCCGGACGGGATAACCCCCACGCCAGCGCTGTTGATGAACAGCTTATCAGCGCTGCCCTTGTTCACCACCTTGGTATCTCCGGTGACAATCTTGACCCCAGCTTCTTTAGCTGCCTTCTTCGTCGACTCCATGATGCGCTTCAGGTCGGACATGAGAAGCCCTTCCTCGATAATCAGGGCTATACTCAAATATTTGGGGACAGCACCCATCATAGACAAGTCGTTCACTGTACCGCAAACCGCTAGCTTCCCGATATCACCGCCGGGGAAGAAGATGGGATTCACCACGTAGCTGTCGGTGGTGAAGGCGAGGCGATCCTTAAGCTCGAAAACCGCTGAGTCGTCCAGCTTGTCGAGAAACGCGTTATCGAATAAGGGGACGAAGTTCTGCTTCACCAGGTCGTGGCTGAGCTTGCCGCCGCTGCCGTGTGCCAGCAGAATCTTATCTTCCATAGCCCTCACCGTACTGGAAGTAGGCAGCGCAAGTGCCTTCGGAAGAGACCATGCAGGGACCTACAGGGTGTTCCGGGTTACACACCTTGCGGAAGAGCTTGCAGTCCAGCGGAGTCTTCACCGCACGCAGGACTTCTCCGCAGATGCAGCCCTTGGGCTCGACAGGCTTGCCCGGCTTGATCTCAAATTTATGCTCCGCGTCATAATGTTGATATTCTTTTCTCAGCCGCAATCCGCTTCGAGGCACGACCCCGATACCCCGCCAGTTTCCATCACATGGCTCGAAGACCTTGTCCATAAGCTCCAAGGCTATTTTGTTGCCCTCGGGCTTCACGCCGCGGCGATAGGCTATCTCCACTTTGGGCTGCCCGCTCTCGACCTGAGACACTAACATATCAATGGACTGTAAAATATCCAGAGGCTCGAATCCGGCTACGACACAGGCTATGCCGTAGTCGCGGGGTATGAACTCATAGGGAAGCGAGCCGATGATGGCGCTGACATGGCCGGGGCAGACGAGGCCATCCAGCCTAACCTCGCCGGAATCCAGAAGAGCTTTTACTACGGGGGGACACAATTTGTGCAGGGAGAGGACATAGTAATTGTCTATGCCCTGCTGCTGCGCCTGGAGCACGGAGGCCGCGACGGTGGGAGCGGTGGTCTCGAAGCCAACGCCGATGAATACGATCGATTTCGAGAGGTTGCCCCGGGCGATTTCGAGAGCATCCAGCGTGGAGTAGACCATCCTGACATCTCCGCCCTCTGCCTTGACCTGCTGAAGGCTGGAACGGCTGGCGGGCACCTTCATCATGTCGCCAAAGGTGGTGATGATGACCTCGGGCAGTTTAGCCAGAGCGATGGCTTTATCCAGGTCAGCATTGGCGGTCACGCACACAGGGCAGCCTGGCCCCGAAAGCATAGTTATGGTGGGCGGCAGAAGCTGGCGTAAGCCGCTCCTGGCGATGCTTACAGTATGGCTGCCGCAGAACTCCATCAGCCGCGCCGGCTTGGTTGACCTCTGGCGAATCCTGGCTATCAGCCTCTTGCCTAATTCGGCATCACGGAACTCGTTGATATATTTCATCTTAGATACAATTCAAACTCAGCTTGGCGACTCTCTGTCCTCGGCTTCGGCTATCTCCTGAAATATCTTCAGAGTTTCCTGGGCTTCTTCCTCGTCGATAACGTTTATGGCATAGCCGGTGTGGAGCAGCACATAGTCGCCCACCTTAGCCTCAGGCGTAAGCATGATGCTGGCCTTGCGGCTCACGCCGCCGACCTCCACCTCGGCCTCAACCCCCTTTATCGATTTCACCTTCGCCGGTATTGCTAAACACATAAACCCAGACCTCCCTACGCCTTGGTAACAGAATCAGCGATGACTGCCTGCCCCAGCGATACCCCGCCGTCGTTTGTGGGCACTTTACTGTGCGTGAGTACCTCGAACCCGGCCTCCTCCAGGGCAGCTACAGTCAGCCTCAGAAGCAAGCGGTTCTGGAACACGCCGCCGCTCAAAGCCACCTTCTTAATTCCGCTCCTCTTAGCCAGTCGCTGGCACATCTGAACTACCATCTCAGCCATAGTGCGATGAAACTTCATAGATACCCTTGACTGAGACACATTGTTTTTAATGTCCTGAATTATGGCGCTAAACAAAACTTTAAGATGAACAATGTTCATGCCATCCTTATCAGCAATAACGAACGGATAGCTGCCACGTTCGTTTTCGTCAGAAGCCATCTCCATCTCGATAGCCGCCTGAGCCTCGTAGTCTATTTTGCCCCTGATGCCGATCAAAGCTGAGACGGCATCGAACAACCTGCCGCAGCTCGAGGTCAGCGGTGAGTTGATTCCTTTCTCTAACTGCTTCTTAATAAGCTCAAGCTCCTGGCTGCTTACCTCTTTCAGAAAAGCCAAGTCTGACGTCAGCGCATCTTTACCCAACAGCGTGAGCAGATAGCTGACAGCCATGCGATAGGGCCGCTCTATGGCGACCGTACCGCCGGGCAGCGGTACATATTCCAGATGCCCTACTCTTTCGAAGCCTTTGTAGTCTGCAATAAGGAACTCGCCACCCCAGATGCGCCCATCGCTGCCATAGCCGGTCCCATCGAAAGAAATCCCTATCACTTTATCTTCAACGCCGTTCTCGACCATGCAGCTCACTATGTGGGCATGATGGTGCTGCACCGGCACAAGCTTCAGTCCCTTGTGCTTATCGCCCAGCGACCTAGCGTATTTAGTCGAGAGGTACTCAGGGTGCATATCGTAAGCCACAACCTCTGGAGTGATGCGGAACAGCTTCTGATAAAGCTCGAGCGTAGCCTCGAAGTGCTCCATAGTCTCCAGATTCTCCAGGTCGCCGATGTGCTGGCTCAGGAACGCATAGTTATCCTTGGTCAGGCAAAACGTATTCTTAAGCTCAGCCCCGCAGGCCAATATCTGCTTGGAATTGAAGGGTAGGTGAATGGGATACGGGGCATAGCCACGCGCCCGCCTCACTATCTGGGGCTTGTTCAACTCCACAATAGTCACACTGTCATCGTAGCGTGAATAGATATCGCGGTTATGCATCAGGAAATAATCGGGAATGCCCTTGAGCCTCCGCAACGCCTCGTCATTGTCCTTGGCGATGGGCTCCTCGCTGAGGTTGCCACTGGTCATAACCAGAGGCAGGCCGGTCTCCCTGAGCAATACGTGGTGCAGCGGAGTATAAGGCAGCATCACCCCGAGGTACTTGAGATTGGGTGCTACCGCGGGCGAGACCGTAGAGCCTTCCTTCCGTCTCAGCAGCACTATGGGACATTGCGGCGAGGCCAGCAGCTCTTCCTCTTTCTCAGAAACCAGGCAGTGCTTCCTTACCTCATCCAGGGTAGAAACCATTATGGCCAGAGGCTTGAAGGGACGCCTCTTCCTCTCCCTGAGCAGCTTGACCGCTTTGTCGCTGGTGGCATCGCAGGCTAAGAGAAAGCCACCGAGGCCCTTGATAGCCAGGACTTTCCCTTCCTTGAGAAATCCAGCGGCGGTAGCCAGAACATCATCGCCGGGCACAGGATTTCCAGCGCCGTCAACCAGCTTTAAGCTGGGGCCGCACCTGGGACAAGCGTTGGGTTGGGCATGAAAACGGCGATCCATAGGGTCATCGTACTCACGCTGGCACTGAGGACACATTTTGAAGTTGCGCATCGTGGTCTTGGGCCGGTCATAGGGAATGTCCTCGATGATGGTGAAGCGCGGGCCGCAGTTCGTGCAGTTGGTAAACGGATAGCGGTAACGCCTGTCGCCGGGCGTTAAGACCTCACCCAGACAGGGCTTGCAGGTAGCGATGTCAGGCGAGACAAGCTGATACTTGCCCTCCTCGGCAATGCTGTGTCTAATCTCAAAGCCGCTATAGCCCTGCGGTGCATGGCTGGTTACAGAGACATCCTCAAGACGAGCCAAGGGCGGCGCCTGAGCCACCAGGTCATCAAGGAAACGGTCTAAAACCCGCCTCTCACCCTCTACCTCGATCTTGACATCGCCCGAGGTGTTGCATACCCATCCCTTGAGATTATGCTTAGTGGCAAGCTGATAAACGAAGGGACGGAAGCCAACTCCCTGCACCACACCGCGCACGCTGATGCGCAGAAGCTCCAAATTCCCTACCTTGATGGCACACCTCCACCAATTCATATTATACAGGAAAGGGACGTTCAGGGGAAATTCGAATCGATATACACCTTTCCTGGTTGATTGGCTCCTTAAATAGCCTTATAGTATTGCCTAGTGAGAGAAATGACGAGCCATAAGGTCCTCATAGTTGAAGACGACCAGACGCTGCTTAACGTCCTAAAGTACAACCTTGTCAAAGAAAATTATGACGTGCTCACCGCCGCCGATGGCGTGCAGGCCCTGGATGCTGCCCGGAGCAACAAGCCCGACCTGATTGTGCTCGATATTATGCTTCCCAAACTCGACGGCTTCGAGGTCTGCCGCATCTTGCGCAGGGAGATGACTACGCCTATTCTCATGCTCACTGCCAGAGCCGAGGAAACCGACAAAGTAGTGGGCCTTGAGCTTGGCGCAGATGATTACATGACCAAACCATTCAGCATGAGAGAGTTCCTGGCACGTGTAAAAGCAATGCTTCGCCGTACAGAAATGTTAAAGACAGCTACAAGCCCCGATAAAGAAACGACTACTTCTTTGATTAAGGTCGGCGAGATAGAGATCGACCTCGCCCGCCATAGGGTGTCCCGAGGCAGCACCCTTATCGACCTGAGCCCCAAGGAGTTCGACCTCCTCGCTTTCCTGGTCAAGAATAAAGAGCAGGTATTCAGCCGCGACCAGCTACTGGAGAAGATCTGGGGCTACGATTACGCCGGGGACACACGAACCGTAGATGTCCACATAAGGTGGTTAAGGCAGAAGATTGAGTCCGACCCAGCGAACCCAAGACACCTTTTAACGGTGCGGGGCATCGGCTACAAATTCGAGGGGTAACAGTGTTTCGCAGCATCAGATGGCGCATTGGCATAGTTTTCGCCGTACTCATCATAGCATGTATCGGTGGGCTCGGCGCCTATTTATCCCACCTGACCAGAAGTGACCACCTGGATACTTTAAGGACGCAACTCACTGACCAGGCCTTGCTTGTTGGAGACCTCAGCGCTCCCTATTTCGCGGGCAATCAGACTGAAAGCCTGGAAGCGCTAGCCCAAAAGCTGGGAGAACAGGTCAGCGCGCGAATTACCATTATCAACAAAGATGGAGTGGTTCTGGCCGATTCAGAGGAAGACCCGGCCACCTTGGACAACCACTCCAATAGACCTGAGGTTATAGACGCTCTCTCCAAAGGAACCGGCAGCAGCATCCGCTACAGCGCTACACTGCACTACAACATGATGTATGTTGCAGTACCTATAACATTAGATAGCGGGGTAGTGGGCATTGCTCGCGTAGCTCTACCGCTGACTCAGATAGACAAATCACTGGCACACGTCAACCGAATTATTATCATCGGAGCCGTAATTGCCGCCGTCATCGCTATTTTGCTGGCATTTCAGATACTGAGAATCACCACAGAGCCAGTCAAAAAGTTGACGCAATTATCCAAGAAAATGGCTCAAGGCGAGCTTGACCAAGAAATCCAGATAACGTCCCGGGACGAGGTTGGCGAGCTTGCCAGAGCATTCAACCAGATGGCAGCCAGACTCAAAGAAATGGTGGCCCTCGTCACTAACGAACGCGATAGGATGGCAACTATCCTGTCCAACATAGACGATGCCATTTTCATGGTTAACGTTGATAGCAAAGTTACCACGATGAATCAAGCCGCAGAGAAAGTCTTCCAGACTCAAACGAATAAAGCCCTGGGACATACTTTTATCGAAGTGGTGCGTGACCACGAGCTCAACGAAGTACTGCAACATTGCCTGAACACAGGAAATCAACAAACGGGTACTGTGGAGATAAAGCCCAAAAAGCAGCTTTTGTTTATGGCAGCCACGCCTTTATCAGGCGATAGCGGCTGTCTGATACACATCCGAGACCTTACCGAGTTGCGCAGGCTGGAGATGATCCGCCAGGATTTCATCTCGAACATATCCCATGAGCTCCGCACCCCCATAGCCTCAGTAAAGGCCCTTGCCGAAACACTGAATGAAGGCGCAATCGGAGACACATCGGTAGCGAAAGATTTCTTGAGCAGGATAAACGTCGAGGCGGATAAATTGGCTCAAATGGTGCAGGAACTGGGAGAGCTATCCCGCATCGAGAGCGGCGAAGTCCCGCTTCAGAAGAGGCGTATTAACATAGCCGACGCAATCGAGCACGCTGTGGA
>Ga0315268_10005109_pt1 | contig 14149 bp, 14 predicted proteins | sample C1_top_MG_FD_204535 | JGI IMG/M metagenome (GOLD analysis project Ga0315268, IMG submission 204535) | Sediment microbial communities from Yellowstone Lake, YNP, Wyoming, USA - C1_top | ecosystem: Environmental > Aquatic > Freshwater > Lake > Sediment | place: USA: Wyoming | collected 2017-08-01 | reverse complement strand
TAGCCGCGCGAACTCGACGGGACGGCGCGGCGATCGTCGCATCCCCGCACACGAGTGAGTGATCCCCGGGACCTGCGTCCCTATAGTGGATCGGTGCCCGCGGCGATCCTGGCCACCAAGCTCTACATCCCACCTTCGCGGCAACGAGTCGTCCTCCGGCCGCGACTGGTCGAGCGGCTGAACGAAGGCCTCGCTGCCGGCCACAGGCTGACCTTGGTCTCTGCCCCGGCCGGCTTTGGCAAGACCACGCTGGTCAGTGAGTGGGTCGCGGGCTGCGGGCGACCGGTGGCGTGGCTGTCACTCGACGAAGGCGACAGCGACCCCAGCCGGTTCCTGGCCTACCTGGTCGCGGCCTTGCAGACGGTGGCGCCCGGGGTTGGGGACGGGGTGTTGACCCTTCTCCAATCGCCGCAGCCCCCGCCACCCGAGTCGACGCTGACGGCCCTGCTCAACGAGCTCGCCGCCATCCCGAGCGATGTCGTGCTGGTGCTCGACGACTACCACGCCCTCGACGCGAAGCCGCTCGACGATGCCCTGGCCTTCCTGGTCGAGCACCTGCCGCCCCAGCTGCACCTGGTCATCGCCACCCGTGAGGATCCCGCGCTGCACCTGGCCCGGTTGCGCGCCCGCGGCCAGTTGACCGAGCTGCGCGCCGCCGACCTCCGCTTCACCCCGTCCGAGGCCGCCGACTTTCTCAACCAGGTGATGGGCTTGAACCTCACGGCGGAGGACATCACCGCCCTGGAAACTCGTACCGAAGGCTGGATCGCGGGCCTGCAGCTGGCCGCGATCTCGCTGCAGGGCCGCGAAGACGTCGCGGGCTTCATCAGTTCGTTCGCGGGCAGTCACCATTTCGTGCTCGACTACCTGGTCGAAGAAGTCCTCGGGCGGCAGCCCGAATCGATCCAGACCTTCCTGCTGCGGACGTCCATCCTCGATCGGCTCTGCGGCCCGCTGTGCGATGCCCTGCTGCTCGACGCCTCGGCCTCCGGTCAGGAGAGCCTCGAGTATCTCGATCGGGCGAACCTGTTCATCGTCCCCCTGGACAACGAGCGGCGCTGGTACCGCTATCACCATCTCTTCGCCGAGTTGCTGCGGCAGCGGTTGCACCAGAGCCTCGCTTCATCAGGGGGGAATGAAGGAAGGAGCGTGGCCGGATACCACATCCGTGCCAGCCAGTGGTACGAAGACAATGCCCTGGAGATCGAGGCCTTCCACCATGCGGCTGCCGCCAATGACATTGAACGCGCCGAGCGGCTGATTACCGGTGGGCGAATCCCCCAGCACTCACGCGCCGCTGTGACAGCCGTATTCGAGTGGCTGGATTCGCTGCCAAGGACCGTATTGGATGCCAGGCCCTGGTTGTGGGTGAGGTCTGCCACGGTGGCGCTGAATGCGGGCCGGACAACCGGTGTGGAAGAGAAGCTGCAAGCGGCTGAAACAGCTCTGCAGAATGCCGATCTCGATGACGAGACCCGCGACCTGATTGGACAGATTGCCGCCGCAAGGGCCACGTTGGCGCTCGCCAACTACCAGCCCGAAGCCATGATCAACCAGGCGCACCGCGCCCTGGAGTACCTGCACCCCGACAACCTGCCTTCCCGCGGTAGGGCTCTCCGGACGCTGGGGTTTGCGTACCAGCTCCAGGGGGACCGTGCCGCGGCCCGTCAGGCATATACCGAAGCCAGGGCTATCAGACAAACGCCCGGGAACATCAACCTCACGGTGTCAGCTACAACCGGCTTGGGCAATGTGCAGGAATCTGAAAACCAGCTCTACCAGGCGGCCGAAACCTACCGATGCTCCCTGCAACTGCTTGGTGATCACTCATCTTCGAATGCCGATCAGGAGTTCATTGGCCTGGCTCGCATCCTCTATGAATGGAACGATCTGGATGCCGCCGAACAGTACGGGCAGCAGAGCCTTCAACTGGCGCGGCAGTATGTTGGCACGATCGACAGGTTCGTCCTCAGCGAGGTGTTCCTGGCCCGTCTGAGACTGGCCCGCAGAGATGCGGCCGGCGCGGCCGCCATGTTGGCGGAGACCGAGCAGTCTGTGCGCCAGAGTGGCTTCGTTCGTCGCATGCCCGAGGTCGCTGCTGCCCAGGTGCTGACGTTGCTGCAGCAGGGCGACGTGGCGGCGGCCGCGCACGTGGCCCAGGCACACGATCTTCCACTCAGCCAGGCCCGGGTCCACCTCGCCCAGGGAGATCCCTCGGCAGCACTGGCGGTGCTGGAGCCATATCGCCGGCGGGTGGAGGAGCGGGCCTTGGCGGATGAGCAGCTCAGGACCATGATCCTGCAGGCCGTCGCCTTCGATGCCCTTGGCGAGCGGAGCAGGGCCGTCGAGCTGCTGGACGCAGCACTTGCATCGGCCGAGCCGGGCGGCTTCATCCGTGTCTTCCTCGATGAGGGTGCGCCGATGGCTCGCCTGCTCCGCGAGGCGTTGTCTCGAGGGGTTCGTCCGGAGTACGTACGGCGGTTGCTGGCCGCGTTTCCCTTCGATGACGCGGGACGGGCCGCATCACCCGCGACGAGAGTCGCCGGAAGCCGTCTCGTCGAACCTCTCAGCAGCCGCGAGCTCGAAGTGCTCGCTCTCGTCGCCAAGGGACTGACCAACCGGGAGATCGCGGCCAGGCTGTACCTGTCGCTCCACACGGTGAAGGCGCACGCCCGCAGCATCTACGCCAAGCTCGGCGTCAGCAGTCGCACGCAGGCAGTCGCGAGGGGACGAGCCCTGGGCTACCTGTCCGAGGACCGCCGCCCCGACGGCTGAGCTGGACGGCGTCGGCGACGACGCCCGGTCGCGCCCTCATTACGCAGGCTCGACCCGGTCCGCCCTCCAGGGCGCCCGCGATCAGTCCTCCGATTAGTCCCCCGGATACCTCCTCGGAGCGATGACGCTCATCCCCTCGCGGGAAGACGCTGCCCGTGCACTCCACAGCCGCTTCCGATCAAGGAGAGCTTCGCATGAGCCTGCTTCGCAACCTCGCCCGACGGCGGCTTCGGACCGCCCTGACCGTCACCGGCATCACGATCGGCATCTGGGCCCTCGTCGTGTTCGGCTCGATGGCCAACAAGATCAGCTCGATCGTCGCCATCGGCAGCGACTACTACGCGGGCAAGATCGTCGTCACCGACAAATCCGGTGGGCTGTCCGGAGACAGCCCCATGGCGATCGCCCTGGTCGACGACATCGCCGCGATCGACGGGGTGGCTGCGGCCGTTCCGGGCATCAGCACCCTCCTCGATCCCGAGTCGAGCGGCGGGATGAGCATGCCCGACATGATCGTCGGGGACCTGCCCGGCGCCGATCACGGCACCAACATGTATGACGCCCGGGTCGCCCTGGGCCGCGCGCTCATCGCCGAAGACGCCGACTCCCTCGTGGCGGTCCTCGGTTCGGACCTCGCCCGCAAGCTCGGCAAGGGCGTCGGGGACACGCTCGAGATCCGGGGCATGACGTTCGAGGTCGTCGGGATCCTCGAGCCGACCCTGAGCGCGCCGGACACGACCGTGATCGTGCCGCTCGCGGCAGCCCAGAACATCTTCCTCGGGGACCTGCCGCCGGTCGTCCGCCAGAACGTGCGGGCTGACCAGCTCGCAACCGACATCACGGTCTATCCCGACGAGGGAACCGACGTCGAAGCCCTCGCCGCGCGGATCGAGGCCGACATCCCGAACGCGTCGGCGATGACCGGCACGGAGTTCGACGGGGTCGTGGGCTCATCGGTCGCGATCTTCAACGCGATCATCATCGGCGTCGCCCTGATCAGCCTGATCGTCGGCGGCCTGTCGGTGATCAACACGATGGCCATGACGGTCGCCGAGCGGACCCGGGAGATCGGGATCAAGCGCGCGATCGGCGGCTCGCGGGCGCGTGTCGTCCGTGAGCTCGTCAGCGAGGCCGGCCTGATCGGCCTGCTCGGTGGCCTGCTCGGCCTGGGCCTCGGTGCCGTGGTCGTCTACCTCGCCAACGAGCTCGGCCGGAGCTCGGGGACGATCCTCTTCCAGCTCACTCCGCAGACGGCGATCTTCGCCGTCCTCTTCTCGACCATCCTCGGCGTCGTCGCCGGGACTATCCCCGCCTGGAACGCGGCGCGCCTCGACCCGGTCGCGGCCCTCCGCTACGAATAGGAGCAACCGACAATGGCACTTCTCGAAGGGCGCAACCTGCGCAAGACCTACAAGCTCAGCCGCAGGAACGAGGTCCAGGCCCTGCGCGGGGTCGCGGTCTCGATCGAGGCCGGCGAGCTGGTCGCGCTCATGGGCCCGTCCGGATCCGGCAAGAGCACCCTGATGCACGTGCTCGGGCTGCTCCACAGCCCGGACCAGAACCACGGTCCGGCGCCGGAGCTGTCGTTCGGCGGGCGCGACGCGACGCGCATGTCGGACGGAGAGCGGACCCGGATCCGGGCCCGCGAGATGGGCTTCGTGTTCCAGCAGTTCAACCTGGTCCCGACGCTGACCGCGGTGGAGAACGTCATGCTTGCCGGCGAATATGCCGGTCTCGGCCGGCGTGAGGCACGCGAGCGGGCGATCGCCCGCCTGGACATGGTCGGCCTGGCCGAGCGCGCGGCGCACCGCCCGTCCGAGCTGTCGGGCGGCGAGCAGCAGCGCGTCGCCATCGCCCGGGCGCTCGTCAACGACCCGGCGCTCGTCCTGGCCGACGAGCCGACCGGCAACCTCGACTCACGCAGGTCCGCGGAGCTCCTCGGCCTGATCCGGAAGCTCAACCGCGAGCACGGCCAGACGTTCGTGCTCGTCACCCATGACGCGGAGGTCGGGGCGGCCTGCGACCGGATCATCCGGATGCGTGACGGCCTCGTCCGGGCCGTGGAGCTGGTGAATGACCCCACCCCGGGCGACGTCGGCGAGGCCGCGGCGTGAGCCGGCCATGATCGGCCGCGACGGGCACGAACCGATGGCCCAGGAACTCTACCCACACGCCGACGCAAGCCAACCGATGGCCTATCAGATCCGGATCAAGGGCCAGCTCGGCTCTCGATGGGCGGACTCGTTCGAGGGGCTGACGATCACGCTCGACGGCGGCGATACGCTCATCACCGGGCCGGTGGTGGACCAGGCTGCGTTGCACGGACTGCTCAAGAGAGTGCGCAACCTGGGAATGCCCCTGGTCTCGGTCAGTCCTCACCCGCCCGACGTTGGACGGACGCATTCGGATTACGGCGAACGCACGAACGGGAGACCCATGAGAGCGATCGTGTGCACGAACTACGGACCACCCGAAGTTCTTCGACTCCGGGACGTGCGGAAGCCCGTTCCGAAGGACAACGAAGTGCTGGTTCGGATCCGCGCCACGACGGTCAGCACGGCCGATTGCGAGCTGCGGAGATTCGATTTCGCCCCCTGGATCTGGGTGCCCATGCGGCTGGCGTTCGGCATCCGCAGGCCACGACGACGTGTGCTCGGGCAGGAGCTCGCTGGTGATGTCGAGGTGGTCGGCAAGGATGTCGGGTCGCTCAGAAAGGGCGACCGGGTCTTCGCGGCGACGGGCATCCCCCTGGGGGCCTACGCGGAGTACATCTGCCTGCGCGAGAACCCCCAGACCGGGGCGACCGCGACGATGCCGGCGAACCTGGACTACGCGGAGGCTGCGGCCGTGCCCTACGGGGGAGGCGAGGCCCTGTCGTTCCTGCGGAAGGCGAACGTCCGGAGCGGACAGAGGATCCTGGTCAACGGCGCGGGAGGAAGCTTCGGCACGTTCGCGGTCCAGCTCGCCAAGGACCTTGGGGCGCACGTGACCGCGGTGGACAGTGCACCGAAGCTGGAGATGCTGCGCACGATCGGTGCAGATCGTGTCATGGACTACGCCCGGGAGGACTTCACCGAGGGCCCCGAGACCTACGACGTCATCTTCGACGTGGTCCGCGGCACCCCGTCTGCTCGTGTGGTGAGGCGGCTGACCGAGACCGGATGGCTGCTCATGGCCAACCCGGGCTTCGTGCAGATCGTTCGCGCCAGGTGGGCGGCGAGGCGAAGCAGGAAGCGCGTGTCCTTCATTCCATCTGGCTTCACGAGCGAGGACCTCGCCTACCTGCGCGATCTGGTCGAAGCGGGACGGCTCCACCCGGTCGTCGACCGGCGCTTCCCGCTCGAGCAGATGGTCGAGGCGCACAGGTACGCCGAAACCGGCCAGAAGCTGGGGAACATCGTTGTCGACGTCGGGGGAACGCCATGAAGGCCGTTGTCCAAGTCGGCTACGGCTCGGCCGACGTGCTCGAGTTCAAGGAGATCGACAAGCCGGCAGCCGTGCCCACGTCGGCCCTGGCCGCGCTGCAGGCGCTTCGCGATCACGAGGTGGTCAGCCTCAGTGCCTCACCCGTCGCGATTGGTGCCCCAACTCAACGGCTACCACAACAGGGAGATGGAGAATGAATACGGCCGGCGATCACATGGCGCTGGACAAGGTGGCCAGGATCACGGGCGGCGTCTACCTCGCCTACATCCTGGCTTCGGTGCTCGCCACCATGCTGGGACAAATCGGGTTCGGTACGGCGCCACAGGTCTACCAGGCGATCGTCACGAACGAGGGGTCGTTCCGCCTGGGTCTCGTCATCGCGCTGATCTCGGGGTTCCTCTTCCTCATGGTCGCGTGGGGTCTGTACGTGCTCCTGCGCCCCGTGAACAGGAACCTGGCGCTGCTCTTCCTGCTGCTCAACGCCGTCGGTGTCGCCATCCAGGGCGCGAGCATGTTGTCGCTGGTTTCCGCGCTGCTGCAGGGCGACGAGACCAGCAGCATGCAGGCCTTCTCGGCGGCACAGCTGGAGGGGCTGGCACACCTGTCCATCAACGTCTACAAGACGGGCTGGGTCACGGCCCAGCTGTTCTTCGCCACGTGGCTGTTCCCGCTCGGCTACCTCGTCTACAAGTCCGGGATCCTGCCCCGGTTCCTGGGCGTCCTCCTGGTGCTCGACGGATTCGCCGTCCTGGCCTGGTTCCTCCAGGCCCTGCTGCTGCCCGACTACCCCGCGATCCACTACCCCGGCCTCGCGTTGAGCTTCGCCGCCGAGCTCGGGCTGGCCCTGTGGCTCCTCGTCAAGGGCGTGAAGGTCGTCGACTCCGGGGCGGGCCGGCCGGCCGGGCAGCGGCTCGCTGATCCGCAGGCCGAGGGCGCTCGGGCGTGAAGGCCGTCGTCTGCACGCGGTATGGTCCGCCGGAGGTCCTCCGGGTGGAGGAACGCGAGACCCCGGTTCCCCGAGAGAACGAGGTGCGCATCCGCATCCGGGCAACCGCGGTGACGTCCAGCGACTGCTACGTCCGCGGGCTCAACCTGAGTCCCGCCTACCGGCTCATGGCGCGGCTCGCACTCGGCTGGAACGCGCCGCGACAACCCGTGCTCGGCATGGTGCTCTCGGGGGAGGTGGATGCGGTCGGGCCGGACGCCAGGTCACTCGAAGTGGGCGAGCCCGTGTTCGGCTTCAACCGGCACCGCTTCGGGACGTACGCGCAGTATGTGTGCTGGCCGGAGGACGGACTCCTGGCTCCGCGACCGGCCAACCTCGGTGACGTAGAGGCCGCGGCGATCCCATACGGTGGCCTCCTCGCGCTCCACTTCCTGCGCAAGGCCGGCGTTCGCGAGGGACAGAGCGTCCTCATCTACGGAGCTTCGGGGGCGGTGGGCACGTCCGCCGTGCAGCTGGCGAGGCATCTCGGTGCGGAGGTGACGGGCGTTTGCGGCCCGGCGAACGTCGACCTCGTGGCATCGCTCGGCGCGACGACGGTGATCGACTACACCGGCGAGGACTTCACGAACAGGGCAGCGCGGTACGACCTGATTCTCGACGCCGTTGGCAAGAGGAAGAGCGCTGCGGCGCTTCGGCGGTGCCGAGACCTGCTGGCCCCCGGCGGCGCCTGCGTCTCGGTCGACGACGGGACGCCGAAGCTCCGTCGCGAAGACCTGGTGCTCCTCGGCGAGCTCGCCACAAACGGTGAGATCAGGCCCGTGATCGACCGCACCTATGCCCTGGACGACATCGTCGAGGCGCACAGGTACGTCGACAACGGACACAAGCGGGGCAACGTGGTCATCGCCGTGCCGTAGGGCCGCGAACGGCCTTACCATCCAACAAACCGTCCGCGAGGGCGATTGCCTGCTCTGGGCCGATCGCCCCCAGTCGCGCTCGTCGCGGCAAGGGCGCGCGGTCGCGGACGGTGCCGTCATCACGCTGTCCTTTCGGGCGTCAGGGGTGAGCGTCAGCGCGCGCCGGCCCGGACCGTCGTGAGCTCGCTGGCGATCGACGCGGCCCAATCGCGAATGGCCGGCCAGTCGCGATGGTCTCCCCACGGCGACTTGACCATCGAGACGATCCGCCGCTCGACGAAGCCGAGCTGCTGCTTGTCCGCCTTGCCGGGGAAGACCCGATGGTCCCTCGCCCCGACGAGCTCGAGGAGCTTGTTCCCCTCGGCGGCGTCGGCCGGATCCACGATGTCGCGCCCAAGCGGCCCGCTCGAGAACAGCCACGCGGGGCGCGTGCGCAGCGCATCCGCCGAGCCGTTGACGAGGTCGCGTGCGGGGCCCATCCAGCGGCCCCAGTGGACCGCGCTCCCGACGATGACGGCGTCGTACGGAGCGACGGACTCGACGTCCTGGGCATCGACGACGTCGACCTCGATGCCCGACTCACGGACGGTCTGGCCGATCGAGCCGGCGATCTCCCTGGTGCTGCCGTGCTTCGATGACACGGCGATGAGCAGCTTCATGGTGATCTCCTCTCGCCTACGCGACGGGCACGCGGGCGAGCGCGAGCGCCGGGTTGGCCATGTCCATCAGCGAGACGCCGATGCCGTACGTCAGGAACCGGCCCTCGGGCACGAGCTCGATGACGCAGCTCCCGGCCTTTCGCGCCTCTGGCACGAGCTTCAAGAGCTCCTTCGAGACGGATCCGATGTCGAGGGAACCGGCCGGGTGAACGGTCGCCCGGGCGTGGAAGGTGATGGTGGCCGGAGGGATGGGAACGAGCAGCGCGAGGATGCCGCCGCGCCGGACCGGCACGGTGACCGCGACCTCCTGGCCGGTCACGATCTGGCGCGCCTTCCAGCCATCCGCGGCGACGGCGAGGTACATGCGTCGGTCGGCAACCCCGTACACGACGCCGCTCGAACGCGCCTCGCCCGCGGCGGTGACGTGGCTGACGACGGCGAACGAAGCCTTTGCGAGTGCTTGCCAGACCGCTTCGGTGCTCATCGGTGGTCTCCGTCTTCCGGTCACCGGAGCGTCGCTTCGTGCCGCGCCGCCGCTGACGGGGTCCACCCTGGGGCTCAACCGGCACCCGGCGCATCCATCGTTGGACGGACGCGCTGGTTGGTTCTGGGAACAAGCAGCAGGTGCGAACCGCCGGGACCGGGGCGAGAGGAAGCCGCCCGGCGGAGCACCTCAGTCGAGGAGGCGGAGCTGCCGGCCACGTGCCACGGCCTCGGTCCGGTTCGCTGCCCCGAGCTTGCCCGAGATCGCGTGGACGTGCGACTTGACGGTCCCCACGGTCACGAACAGCTCGGTCGCAACCTGGCTGTTGGACCGACCGAGGGCGACCAGGCGCAGGACTTCGACCTCGCGGGCCGTCAGCGCTTCGACCGGACCGTCCCGACCCGCCCCCTCGCGTCGAAGGGGCTCGGGGCCGTCGTTCGCAAGCAGGGGCGCGACGCGCTCGAGAGTCGCCCGGGCGAGCCTGGCGCAGGGCGCGTCCCCGGCACGGGTAGCGAGCTCGAGGGCGCGACGGGCGGCGGCGTCGGCAAGCTCGGCCTGCCCGAGCTCGGCCCGGGCGCTGGCCATGACGGCCCAGACCGCTGGGCTGTCGGTTACGGCCGACTCCCTCGGGGTCCGTTCGAGCTCCGCCTCGCACAGCCTCACCGCCTGGGCGGGATCGCCGCGCTTGATCGCGATCTTGGCAAGGTCGCCGATCGCGCGGCCGGTGGCGAACCGATTGCCGCCGGCTCGAAGGTCGGGCAGCGCCTCCTCGTACGCCACGGCGGCGATGTCGAGATCGCCGGCACCGGCGAGGGCGAAGGCCAGCAGCACCGTCGCCGTGCCGCGCAGCGTTGCCTCGGTCTCCGGCGGCAGCCCGGCCGGGACGAGCTCGCGCGCACGGCGGGCCTCCGCGATCGCGGTGGCGCTGTCACCTCCGAGCGCGGCCAGCTGCGACCGGAGGAGGGCGAGCTGGGTCGGGATCCCCAGCGCCATCATCGGACCGCCGTCGCGCCCGGCGGCGAGCGCCCGATCGGCGTCGGCGAGACGCTCAGCCACTCCGTCACTCTCACCGGCGAGGACGAGGCACCACGCGTACGACGTGCTCAACTGGGCATGGCCGCGGACGACGTCGGGCGGCAGCGCGTCGAGCCACCCCCGCACGGTGCTCAGCTCGCCCGCGCTGACATGCCGGCCCGACGCGACGGCGACGATCTGGCCCGTGCGCTCGAGATCGCCCGAATGGAGCGCGTGGTCGATCGCCTCGTCATCGTCCCCACGCGCCTCGTGCCAGGCCGACGCCCTCGCGTGCAGCTCCGCGACCGCGTCGGGATGGAGCGCCCGCAGCCGGGCGCGCAGGATCTCGGCGAAGAGCGCGTGGTAGCGGTACCAACGCCGCTCGTCGTCGAGCGGGATGATCAGGAGGTTTGCGCGCTCCAGGTCCTCAAGCCGCCCCTGGCCGTCCGGTCCGCCGGCGACGGCCTCGCAGAGCGGCGCGCACAGACGGTCGAGGATCGACGTGCGCAGGAGGAAGTCCTGGGTCTCGGGCGACAGCCCCGCGAGGACCTCCTCGACGACATAGTCGAGGACGAAGCGGTGGCTGGCCCCGAACCGCCGCACCAGCTCGGCATGGTCGGGCCGGCCGCGCAGCGAGACCGCAGCCAGCCGAAGCGCCGCCGCCCAGCCCTCGGTGCGGTCCGTGAGCTCCGCGACCTCGGCAGACGAGAGCTCGACCCCGGACGAGCGCACGAGCGCGTCGGCCTCGGCCGCGGTGAAGCGGAGGTCCTCGGCGCGGACCTCGACAAGCTCGCCGCGGGCGCGCAGGCGGGCCAGTGGGAGGGGCGGGTCGGCGCGCGTGGCGATCGCCAGCCGGGCACCCGTCGGGAGACGCTCGACGAGGGATCCAACCAGGCTGTGGATCGCCGGTTCATCGATCACGTGGTAGTCGTCGAGCACGAGGACGGCGCCGCGCCCGGTTGCTGCGAGGCCGTCGAGGATGCCGGCCTGAGCGAGCTCTTCGTCGAACGACGGGGCGTCGAGCGACGGGGCGTCCTCCGCCCCACCTGCCAGCTGTGCCGCGGCCGCCGCGAGATAGCGGGCGAATCGCACGATGTCGTTGTCGCGGGCGTCGAGGGATACCCATGCGCCCCGGACGCCCGGCTGGCCCAGCCACTCGGCGAGCAGGGTGCTCTTGCCGAAGCCGGCGGGCGCCGAGACGAGCACGAGGCGGGCCTCGGAGGCGGTGTCAAGCTGGGTCCGCAGCCGCTCGCGCTCGACGTGCCGCGTGCCCCGCGCCTGGACGCCGAGCTTCGTCATGATCAGGGCTTCGCGCCCTGGAGCATCCATTGTGCGCTCAGCCCTCCGGTGGTGGCGCCGAGACGGGACGAGTCTCGGGGCAGTGTCAGGGCCGAGGCCGCGGTCGCACAGTGCCGTTCGACGCCACTTCAGGCGAGGCGCGTGCCTCGATGAGCCTCTGCTACGAATCCAACCCCCCGCTCCATCTCCGGATGGATGCGCGGGTCGGGGGTTGAGCCGCAGGCTCGTCTCCGAGATCCGGCCACGTCGCGCCGGAACAGGCGGAGGTCCCGATGACCCACCAGGCTCGATACCAGGTCCGCGTGCGACTGGACGGTGAGCTGTCGCCGGCCTGGTCGGGCATGTTCACGGACCTTGCGGTCACGACGGAGTCCGACGGCACCACGCTCGTGTGCGGCGAGCTCGCCGACCAGGCCGCCGTCCATGGGCTCCTCGCAGCGATCCGGGACCTGGGCCTGTCGCTGATCTCCGTGGAGACCTTCGCCCTTCCATCGTCAACCCCAACGGGAGTCTCGTGATGCCGCTCTTGCTCGCACTGTTCCTCGTGGTCCATGGGTGCATCCACATCGGGTACATCTGCGGCCCGGCATGGCCGTTCGTCGCCACCGATCCATGGCTCGTCTCCGCCCTGGGGGCCGGCCCCGACGTGGTCCGCAGCGTGGGGGTCGCGCTCGTGCTGGTGAGCTTCTTCGCCTACCTGCTCGCCGCTGTTACGGCCATGGGGCCCTTGCGGTCCCCCTGGAAGCTGTCCATCGTCATCGCGTCGGTATCCTCGGCGCTGGTGCTCGTGCTCTTCGTCACCCCTTGGACGCTGCCCGGCCTCGCGATCGACGCCGTCCTCCTCTGGGCGACGCTCGTCGCGGGCTGGCACCCCACCCCATTCTTTGGCAGTGCCGGACGCTCCTCGTCCGGCAGCCAGGAAGCACTACGATGACGCCGCTCGAAGTCGAAAGCGGAGGGCGGTCGACCGCAATCGGGATGTACGTTCACGAGTCCGGCACTCCCGGCTCGCCGGCCGTCGTCTTCCTGCACGGCGCCGGCGCAAGCGGTCGGATGTGGCGCGACCACATGGTGACGCTCGGGGATCGGTTCCACTGCCTGGCGCCGGACCTCCCGGGCTTCGGGCGCAGCAACCGCCTTGCGACGGCCTCGCGAATCGAGACAGCGGACCTCGTCGCCGGGCTCATCGAGACGCGCGTCCCGGCCGGCCGGGCGCACATCGTCGGTCTCTCGTGGGGCGGCGGGGTCGCCCACACCCTGCTGGACCGCCACCCCGAGCTCGTCGACCGCGTGGTGATCGACGGTGCCGGCGTCCTCTCGTGGTGGGCCAAGGGACCGTTCCTCCTCGGCATCGCTGCGATCGCGCCCTTCCTTCATACCCGACCAGTGACAGCCTTCTTCGCCGGCATCATCGGGATGGACGAAGTGGGCCGCGCCGACCTGCGCGCCTCGTCACGCCGAGCGTTCAGGCGCGCCTTCGTGGAGGGGTTCAGGAGCGGCGTCTCGCGCGTCGAGATCGCCGCGACATGTCCGACCCTTCTCGTTGCCGGGGAGGGGGAGACCGTTGTCCGACAATCCAACGCGGCGCAGGCAGCGCTCATGCCGCACGCCGTAGCGAGGTTCGCGCCAGGACTCGGCCACGGCTGGCTGGCGCGGCGGATGGAGTTGCACGTCCGGATGGTGGAGGCCTGGCTCACCGGGCAGGAGCTCCCTGCCGAGCTCGCGCTCGAACCCCCGTCGCCGTCAGCCGTGGAGCGCCTGCTCCGCGAGCTCGGAGAGGAGGCGCCCGATGCCGACCATCGGCTTGCTGCGCGATCACGCTAGCGACGAGATCCCGGCGTCCCACCTCGACCTGGTCGAGTGCCCACCGGTGGCGGCCCTGACCACGATCATGGCCGACGGCTACCCCCAGACCTCGGTCGTCTGGTGCGACTTCGACGGCGAGTGCGTGCGGGTCAACACGATGCGCGGCTTCGCCAAGGAGCGGAACATGCGCCGCGACCCGCGGGTCACGCTGCTCTGCTACGACCCGGGGCAGCCCCTCCGCTATCTCGAGGTCCGGGGCACGGTGATCGAGATGACCGAGGAGGGCGCAGCGGACCACCTCGACGCGCTGGCCTCGAAGTCCGCCGGCCGTCCGATCCGCTACTTCGGCGACGCGATCCCGGCCCGCTTCGCCGAGACGGAGCTCCCCGTCCTGTGCCGGATCCGACCGGACCACGTCGTGGCGCTCGACGCCCGGGGACCCGGAGGCGCGCGATGAGCCTGCCTGTCGCGCCCGAGGCCGTGCCGGTTCCCGCCTCGCACCTCGACCTGCTGGCCCGGCCGATCTGTGGCGTCTTCACCACGATGGGCCCGGACGGGCAGCCCCAGTCGAGCCTTGTGTGGGTCGACTTCGACGGCGCGTGCGCACGGGTGAACACGACACTCGAGCGCCGGAAGGGTCGCAACCTGGAGGGCAACCCGAAGGTCAGCCTGCTCGTCGTCGACCCGGACAACACGGGGCGCTTCGTCCAGATCCGGGGCGACGCCGAGCTCGTTCGCGACGGCGCCGTCGAGCATCTCGACGCCTTGACGCGCACGTACACACGCCATCCGCAGTACCACGGCCACATCTACCCGCTCGAGC
>Ga0315268_10005108_pt1 | contig 14149 bp, 13 predicted proteins | sample C1_top_MG_FD_204535 | JGI IMG/M metagenome (GOLD analysis project Ga0315268, IMG submission 204535) | Sediment microbial communities from Yellowstone Lake, YNP, Wyoming, USA - C1_top | ecosystem: Environmental > Aquatic > Freshwater > Lake > Sediment | place: USA: Wyoming | collected 2017-08-01 | reverse complement strand
TTTTCCCTCGAGCGACGCCGCCCATATTCCATTGTCGGCCCGGGTGAATCCGTGCGCGAAGTAGATGTAATGTTTGCCGTCTGGCAAGAACTCCGGCCAACGGTGCGAGGTCTCGTTGGAGGCAAGCTCGGTCAATGGAACCGGCGTGCCGCCGGCGGCATCCAACCGCGAAAGTCCCCCGGTGCTCGAAGCGGCAAAGATGATCGTGCCGCCAAGGTTCCAGCTTCCACCCCGTCCCGCCGAGGCGTCACCCAGCACCTGCGGTGGGCCACCGCTTGCCTCCACCCTATTCAGCTTGCCGTTCAGGAAGAAACCGATGTACCGGCTGTCGGCGGACCAGAACGGGTACATCGCACCTTCCGTCCCGCTAAGAGCTTGCGCCGACGTGGAATTGAGCGCACGCACCCATAGCGCCTGCCGCCCGTGTTCCGCCTTTCCTATATACGCGATCCGCAACCCGTCGGGAGAGACGACCGGCGATCCACCCGCATTGCCGAACAACACCAGACTCGTCTTATCCGGCAGCACGATCGAGGCGTGCACCGAGGTCGCGGGCACGCGGTTCGAGGCCACGTGCATCGTCGCCAGCACAATCGCCGCGATTGCCGCCGCTCCCGCAACCGACCACGCCGTCCAATCTCGTCCTGCGCGTGGAAGCCGCGCCTTAACCCCTGTCTGGCTCTCGCCTCCTATGCGGCGAAGTTCCAGCCCAAGGTCGTGCGCGCTCTGGATGCGGTCGTCGGGATTCTTCGCCAGGCACGCGCTCACCACCCAGTCGAGCTGCACCGGCATGATCGGATGCACCTTGCTGATCGGCTCCGGCTCCTTCTCCAGGATCGCTGAAGCCACGCTGATCTGCGACTTGCCGGCAAATGCTTTGTTCCCCGTCGCCATCTCGTAGAGCACCGCTCCAAAGGCGAAGACGTCACTGCGGACGTCGGCTTCCTTGCCCTCGATCTGCTCCGGGCTCATGTACTGAATGGTGCCGACGATCGACCCGGCCTGTGTCAGCGGACTCATCGGGCTCGGACCGCTGGCGGTCATCCCCGCCGAAAGCAACGGCGCAGAACCCGCCGCTGCCGCCGCCGCACCCAGCGTCGCCGGTTTCGCCAACCCGAAGTCCATGAGCTTGGCGCCGGACTTGGTCAGCATGATGTTCGAGGGCTTGAGGTCGCGATGGATGATTCCCTGGCGGTGCGCTTTCTCTAGTGCGCCGGCGATCTCCACCCCGATGGCGATCAGATCCTTCGCTGCCAGAGGTCCCTTGCGCACGCGCTCCGCAAGGTTCTCACCTTCCATGCACTCCATGACGAGGTAGTCCAAGCCGTCTTGCGTGCCGACGTCGAAGAGCGCGCAGATGTTGGGATGCTGCAGCGAGGATATGGCCTTGGCTTCGCGTTCGAAGCGCTCACGGAATTCCGGCGTCGAGGCGAGATGCGACGGCATGATCTTGACCGCGACATCGCGGCCGAGTCGCGTATCGCGCGCGCGATACACTTCTCCCATGCCGCCCACGCCGAGCGGCGAGACGATCTCATAGGGACCAAGCTTCGTTCCGTTGGTAAGGGCCATGTGATTGGGTTGCAGCATTATGCGCAGAACCCTGCAAAGTCGCAACAACGAAAGCTAGTTATGCCATTTCTCTGGCTGCTTCCGTTTTCCACCCTTGCCATTCCACGACCCACCTCGGGCACCCGCGCCCCCGGGGCCTGCGTGCCACGGACCTCGCATCCCCCGGCCCTTTCCGGGGTTTACAACCGTGACGGAGCAGTCGACCGTCTAAGCCGTAGGGTGTTCCAGACGTTTCCATACGTTAGGATTAAGAGTGATGGCATATTTCGGCCAAAGATCGCCGCTCCTGCTCGCAACGCTTGCCTGGGCGATGCTTCCTGCCTTTGGCGGAAACACGCCGCGCCATCGCCCGCAGGAAACACAAGCCGAAGCCGCCAAGGCCGAACTGCCGGCCAGTGCGCACGACCTCATCCAGCGGGCCATCGATCGCCAGATGGAGAAGCCCCCGCACCCCGAATTCTCCACCTGGAAAGAAAAGGACGTGAAGCCGCGCGGCAGCTCCGTGCGCCAGCTCATCGAGACGCCCGACGGCGTGCTCGCGCGCTACCTGGAGCGCAACGGACAACCGCTGACCCTTGAGGAGCGGCAGAGGGAAGACGCGCGCGTCAATCGCCTGATGGATCCCGCCCAGATGAAGCAGAAGGCGAAGCAGCAGAAGGACGACGAAGACCGCACGTTGAAGATGCTGAAGGCGATTCCCGATGCGTTCTTTTTCAGCTACGGCGAGAGCACCCGGGCCGCGAACGGCGATACCCTGGCGCACGTGAACTTCAAGCCCAACCCGAACTTCGATCCGCCGACCCGCGAGTGCCTGGTCTTCGAGGGGATGCAGGGCGAGGTGATCGTCGACGTCGAGGCCTTGCGGATCACGAAGATCGACGGCACCTTATTCAGGGACGTCAATATTGGCTGGGGCCTCATCGGCCACCTCGACAAGGGCGGACGCTTCCTGGTCGAGCAGCAGGAGGTCTACCGGAATCATTGGGACCAGACCCACATGTTCCTCGACTTCACGGGCAAGGCGCTGATCTTCAAAAGCATCCGGATCAAGGACGATTCCACGGCCTGGGAGTTCCAGCCGGTGGAAATGATGGACGTGAGATCGGCGCTGGCGTACCTCAAGAACAAAGAGGACGGGGCGGGCCGTGGAACCGCCGAGGCCGCGAAATAGCCGCATGGTTGCTGGGCGAAACCCTATTTTGTGACCCAGCATGGCGAAAACATGGTTTTGACGAAAATCGACGATTTTTGACGAAAACGCGATTTTCGACGCCGCTTTCGACCGTGCTATCAGTACTACATTATCAACCATCGATGATTGTCGCAGCCACAAGAAAGGCCGCTCTCGCGAGCGGCCTTTTCATCTCTTTTGCGGACCGGATCAGCCGGCGACTTGTTCCATTTCCTTCTGGTCGATGTCGAAGTTGGAATAGACGTGTTGCACGTCGTCCTGATCTTCGAGCGCTTCCATCATCCGGATCATGGTCGAAGCCTGGTGTCCGGTGAGCTTGATGTAGTTATCCGGGATCATGCCGATCTCGGCGTTCTCCGGCGTGTGCCCGGCTTTCTTGACGGCTTCGAGGACCGACTCGTAGCTTGCGGGATCGCAGAGGATCTCCCAGCTGTCGCCATCGTCCTTGAGATCATCGGCGCCGGATTCCAGCACGAGGTCCAGCAACTGCTCTTCGGTGGCGCTGGCCTTGGGAAGGAGGATGTCGCCCTTCTTGTGGAACATCCAGGCGACCGAGCCGGCTTCGCCCATGTTGCCGCCGTTCTTGCCGAAGCAGTGACGGATCTCGCTGACGGTGCGGTTGCGGTTATCGGTGGAGACTTCGACGAGGACGGCAACGCCGCCCGGGCCGTAGCCTTCGAAGGTGATCTCCTCGTAACTGATGCCGGGCAATTCGCCGGTGCCGCGCTGGATGGCCTTCTTGATGTTGTCGCCAGGCATGTTCTCGGCCTTGGCGGCGACAATGGCGCCACGCAAACGCGGATTCTTATCGGGATCACCGCCGCTCTTGGCGGCCATGGTGATTTCCTTGATAAGACGGGTGAAGATCTTGCCGCGCTTAGCGTCGAGCGCGCCCTTCTTGTGCTTGATTGTGGCCCATTTAGAGTGGCCTGACATGCCAAAACCTCTTCCCAGCGGTGATTTTTAGCAAGAGAACAGCGGCTGCGGTTCGAGCCAAATAGCGGGTCAGCCGGCCAAAAGGTAAACGACGCAGCGGTGCAAACTGCCATGCCGATTGCCGAGAGAATGACCCTCGGCGGGTGCAGGCAATCACAGATTATAGCATGGTCAAAAGCGTCGAAAAACGCGATATCCAGACCGTGAAAGCGAGATCACGAGTCACCGTATCTCCACTTGAAGTCGAGAATCAGGCTTGCCAGCCCGCTTTTGTTGGCTCTCCCGGTTTGCATGCAGTAAAATATACGTATGGGTTTCATGCACGATGTCGTAAAGGACGGTCTTTCGACCGCGATGCAGCATTACTTTGATAAGGATCGCCACTCGGGCGAGGACCATTCCCGCGAAGTGGCGGCGGCACGAAATATCGTACTCAAATCCGGACCGGTGATCAGCTGCCGGGGGCTCTTCCACAAGACCAAGCAGTTGTCGGTGATGGGCGAGCATGGCTGGAGGATCGAAACCATTCCAACCTGCGCCTCGGAAACGACCAAGTTCGACGAAGGCGCGTGTCACCAGTACCCCACGGTGCAGGAAGCACAGGATGCCCGTTGCAAGCCCTGCCCTGACTGTTACCCGACCGAGCCGCGCAACCTCATGGGAATGCTGTAGCCCGACGGACTGGCCGTCACTGTGAACGCCCCGGTCCTCGTGTTTCCGGCGGCAGAATGATTCCCTCCCCCGCGCGTATAGGTTCCGGCGCCTTGGGCTTGCGGTAAGCCCAGATGAAGGCGAGCAACGGCGGCGCCAGCAACACTCCCCAGAACGGAATCACAAACCCCATCACAATCGGAACGAAGGTCGACGCCCACCAGGGGACGCGGTTCTGCCGCTTCATCAGGTAAGGCTGCAGCCAAAGACCGTCCAAGATGGCGATGATGGCGTAGCAGACCAGCAGTCCGAGGAAACGCTGTTGATTGGCTCCGCTGAAGGCCAGTGCGAAGACAGGTCCGATCAGGGCCAGCACGAGTCCGAAGTTGGGTATGAACTGGAGGGCTCCACCGAGCAGGGCCCAGAGCGGCGCATAGGGCACGCGCAGGCAGAGAAGCCCGATCAGCCACAAGGCCGCGACACACAGTGAGTCGTAACACTGGGCGATGAACCAGCGCTTCAGCGCTCCGAAGGTGGTGTCGAGGTGGTAGCGGAGAGACATGTCCCATGCTAACGCATGGGAGCCGTCAGCAGTCAGCGGTCAGCATTCAGGGAAAGCAGGACGGAGGGCAGTTCAAGCAGCTGGCAGCTACCAGCTGCCAGCGGCCAGCAAGGTCGGGAACCTACATTAGCTTCGCGGACGCGGGCTGGGCGACAATTCAGATGAATGGGGTATGGGCTGGTAGCGTTCGCTAACCTGAAAATGAGATGCCTTCGGGCGTAAAGTGCTGACGTGATTGCCTCTCTTCGTAGCATTCGTTGGCTGCATCACCTGCCTTTGTTTGTTGCCAGTACAGCATGGCTGGTAGTCGGTTGGGTGCCCCCACTCTTCAGGTCTGAGTTTGTTCGTGCAATTCTAGCCTTGACCTGCGTTGGGTTGATGGCGTGGCAATGGGCAATCTACCGCAGAAAAAGTGTCGGTTCGAGATTCGTCTTTTTATCGCTGATCGTAGCGTGGTTCACCCTGGCGTCGCTGTGGCTTGGACTGAACGTGGTTCGCTTCTACACGTACGACCCCGAAAGTGCCCGCACTTGGGCATGGCACACATTGGTGGTTCAAATTCAAACCCCAATCGCGTGGGCTGCGGTGCTCTTAGTTCCCGTTGTGTTTGTATGGGCGCTGTTGCTGTTCGCACGATGGGTAAGCAGTATAGTTCGGAATCTCGTCAACCGACCCACAGCATAGGTATTGGGAAATCGCCTTATCGCACCCCATCGGGCGGAGTACGGCGCCTGCGGCAGCGAGGAAGCGCGCGGCGCGCGACTTTAGTCCCAGCGCTTACGCGCTGGGCTATGGCTTCGGTCGCGATGAACCCTGCGACCTGCGCTGCCTTCGCTGCGCTCAGGAAGAACTGCCCCACTCAAGCCAAAGGAAGGTTTGAATGAGCCACCCCCGCGGCAAAAGCAAAACAAAGGGTGGATTCGACTCCGGGCTGAAGCCCGTCGCTCACCATGACAACAATCGACGGGAGGGTTCGCGGAAGTGAAAGGAATCCTTCGACTGCGGACGCGGTCGCCCAGACTGCGCCCTGCAAATGACAGGGGATTAGTCGGATTCCGAAAATCATCATCAAGATTCCTTGGTTCGCGCGTCCTCCGCTCAGGATGACAAACCCCAAAGGGCGGTTTCCGTATCCAGGCGCTGTTTCCCGAGGCCAAAAGCAGAAGTAACCCGGCCCGAATCCTAGACTTCACGAATTAAGGTGGTGGGTGTAAACCTTGAGGGACGTGTTCTCGTCTATTAGGACACGAGGAAGGAATGGCAGAGAGCGTGCTCAATGTCGCAGCGCTTGGCACGGCGAGAGCCGGCCTGAACGCGGAGGACTTTGACACCATCGTCGTGGAGCACCAACGCGGCCTTTACCGGCTGCTGCTGGGGCTGACACGCGATCCGGATGCGGCTGCCACGCTTACGCAGGACTGCTTTGTGCGGGCCTACGAAAGCCGGAGCTCCTTCCGCGGCGAGGCCAGCGTACGAACCTGGCTGGTACGGATCGCCGTGAACCTGGCGCGTGACCACGCCAAGAACCGGCGGCAGGGGTTCTGGCGGAGGGTGTTCTCGGCGAGCGGGAGCAAGGAACACGAGCTGGCGAGCGAAGCGGTCAGCACCGGCGAGGCCTCGGCCGAACGCGCCCTGATCGCGCGCGAGCGGGCTTCGAAGATGTGGGCGATCGTGGACGAACTCTCGGAGAAGCAAAAAGAGGTGTTCACCTTGCGCTACGCCGAAGAGATGGACTTGGAAGAGATCGCCAGGGCGACGGGAATGAAGTTGGGCACGGTCAAAGCCCACCTGTCGCGGGCGCTGGCCAAAGTTCGCGAAGAACTGAAAGGGCAACTGTGAATCGCGACCAAGATAACGAATTGAAGGATTTGGGACTGAGCGAGAGCGAGCGCGCCAACATGGAGCGCATGCTGGCGGAGTTCCACCGGGAAGCAAGCGAGCGGGCGGAACGTCCGGAGCTGTTCTGGGCAGCGCAGCGGACGCGGATCGCAGCGCGAATCCGTGAAGCGCACACGCAGCGCGGGCTGGGTTGGGCAGCGACGCTGGCAGCGGTGACGGCGATGGTGGTGTTCGTCAGCGTGCCCACCAAACCGCCGAGCGTGAACCCCGCCCCGAAGACGACGGTGGCGACGAAAGCCCCGGCGACGGACGACGAGACGCTGCTGCGCTCGATCGACGAGACCACGAATTCGGATGTGCCCGATGCATTGGCACCCACAAATATCCTGGCGTCGGAGATGAACCGCGGAATCGACAGCGCCTCGAATCGAAAGACTGGGAGAAACGTAGAATGAAACGCGTCCTTGCAGTGATGACCCTGGCTCTGTGCGCCACTGTGGTATCGGCACAGGTAGCGGCTCCGGCGGCTCCACAACCGTCCGGAAACGACCTATTGATCGCGCAGGGCGGCCCTGCACCGGAAGTGATGGCCGCACCGAGCCCCGACCCACAAGGTCCGGGCGCAGGCTTCGAGCGTCGTGGACCGGGCGGACCGGGCATGGCAGGTCCTGGCCCAATGAAGTTCTGGGCGAATTCGGAAGTCGCCGCCAAGATCAACCTTACCGACCAGCAGAAACAGCAGCTGGAGACGACCTTCACCAACTACCGGCTGAAGCTGATCGCCCAGCGGGCAGCGGTGGAGCGCGAACAGGTCAAGCTGGAACCGCTGGTCCAAGCCGACAAGCTCGATGAAGGCGCGATCACGAAACAGATCGACGCATTGATCGCAGCGCGTGGGCAACTGGAAAAGACCACGGCGATGATGAGAGTGGACATCCGGAAAGTGCTGACCACCGAACAGTGGAAGCAACTGAAGGAGATGCACCGTGGAATGGCCGCCGGGCGTGGAGAGGAAGTCCGCGAAAGGATGCGCCAGGAGTTCCGCGAACGTCGCGAACGCCGGCCGGGTGGCGCGGGGCAGACGCCACCTCCGCCTCCGGGCGACCAGGACAACCCGAAATAGTTTTCGTTCGACCCTCCTCTGTGGTGGACGAAACGCCCCGCGGGCGCAAGCCTTCGGGAACTTGAGAGCCGGTTACTTGGGACCGGCTCTCAATCTTTTTTGGGCGAATCGTGAGGGCCACGGGCGCCCCGAGTAGTGGGTGACGTCTACACCGATCCTCGTCGGGCTGCAGCCCTCCTCGGAAAACAAAAGAACCTCGCACTCCATACCCAGGGCTTACGCCCTGGGCTCTGGCTTCGGGCGCGATGAACCTGCGCCCTGCGCTACCGTCGCTTCGCTCGGGATGACAAGCAAAGACAGGGGCGGGATTTGCTACACTTGGATATCCCCTTCTGGCGAGAGTGGCATGAAATTCGGCGTCATCATCTTCCCCGGCAGCAATTGCGACCACGACGCGTATTGGGCCTTCAAGGAAGTCTTCGGACAGCCCGCGACCCTGTTGTGGCACGCGTCGCACGACCTGGAGAACTGCGATGTCATCATCGTGCCGGGTGGATTCGCCTATGGCGATTACCTGCGCACGGGAGCGATCGCCAAATTCTCGCCGATCATGGGTGAGGTGAGGAAATTCGCCGACGGCGGCGGCCTGGTGATGGGAATCTGCAACGGCTTCCAGATCCTCTGCGAAGCCCACCTGCTGCCCGGCGTGCTGATGCGCAACCAGGGGCTGAAGTACATCTGCAAGTCGGTGCCGATCCGCTGCGAGAGCACGCAGACACCGTATACGCATGGCCTGAAAAAGGGCGAGGTGCTCGAGATTCCGATCGGACACATGGAAGGCAATTACTTCTGCGACGATGCGACGCTCGCGCAACTGAAAAAACAGGATCGCGTGGTCTTCCGCTACTCGACCTTGAAGGGCGAAGTGACGGAGGCGGCGAATCCGAATGGCGCGCGCGACAACATCGCCGGCATCTGCAACGAGGGACGCAACGTGTTTGGCATGATGCCGCACCCGGAGCGCGCCAGCGAAGGCGTGCTGGGAATGACCGACGGAGTGCGCATCCTGCAATCGCTGGTGACGGCACAGGCGGCGAGCGCGAAGTAGGCGTTAGATCTTGGGTGCTAGACGGCAGCCGCGCGGCTGCCGTTTTTGTTGGGCGGGAGACACGGCGAGGGTTGGTGAATCCCACATCTGCCAAAAGAAGGCAGATGTGGGGCACCAAGCATGACCCTCGATCTTCCGAGGGCGCCTGCGCCTCCACGCGAGTTTAGCCGAGCACCTTGCGACGCACGATATCTTTGGTGTCAAACGGAGCGGAAGGCATGGAGATGAACTCCATCACGGCCTCGCCGGTATTGCGGATGGCATGGGCGCATCCCGGAGGAAGCAGGAGGGCGGCCGCGCCCGAGCCTTCGAGCTCGACAACGATCGGGAACTGATCTGCGCCGTTGTCGTAGGCGATCTGCACGCGATCCTTCCACTTCACGAGGAGCAGCTCGGAGTTGCCGAGATGGGCGTGATTGCCGTGCATGCTTCCGGAACAGATTTCACCGAAATGAAAGTCGCCGACCGGGCCGAGCGATTCGAAGAGCGACATGGGAACGCCGAAAAGAACTCCCCGCATATCGCCTCCGTCCTCGAGCTTTACGAATTGAGCTTCGCGTTGAGTCATGAGCGGAAAGCCTCCTTGGAATTACCGTTCTTTGTCTGGCCCAGATTTGGAACAAAACCCGTGCTACGAGCGAAACGCTTCCTTGTTAACAACGTAGGGCATCTTGGAAACATCGCCGCCGTAGTTCCCTTCCAGCATGTCGATCAATCCCTGGGCGCAGCGTCCGGCCATGCCCTTATTGGGATCGGTGGAGAGGCGGGTGGTGGTGCCGCCACTGGCAAAGTGATGGAAGAGGCGGCAACGGTCGGCGATGGCGGGATCGCGCAGCGGCGAGTCGGCGGGCAGCGGCTCCTTCTCGAAGACGTCGAGCGCGGCGCCGGCGATCCAATGTTCCTTGAGCGCCTTGTAGAGTGCATTCTCGTCGACCACCGGGCCGCGGGAGGTATTGACGAGGTAGGCGGAGTTCTTCATGGCGCTGAGCGTCTGCTCGTTGATGAGGTGGAAGGTCGGAGTCTTGGATTCGCCTTCGCGCAGGAGCGGAACGTGGAGCGAGATGTAGTCGGCCTGCCGCAGGCAATCGTCGAGCGGGGCGTACTTGATCCAGTTGCGGTCGGGGCTGACGTTGAGCTTGTGCTTGAGATCCATCATCTGCTGGATGACGTCGACGAACTTGTGGTTCTCGTAGGCGGTGTCGTAGCAGAGGATGTTCATGTCGAGGCCGACGCACTTCTTGATGAGGGCGAGGCCGATGCGGCCGGTGCCGATGACGGCGACGGTCTTGCCGGTGACTTCATCGCCGAGGAACGGGAGGAAGGGGTGCCACGAACCCCAGCGGTTTTCGCGGACTTCGATCTCGCTGGGCCAGAGCTTGCGGCTGACCGCCAACATCATGGAGAAAGCGAATTCGGCGGTGGCCTCGGTGAGGACATCGGCGGTGTTGGTGAAAGGCACCTTGAACTGGTTGGCGTCGTTGCGATTGATGTTGTCAAAGCCGACGGCCAACTGGGCAACGCCCTTGAGGGAGCCGTTGCCGGCGGCGAAGACTTCGTGGTCGATGGCATCACGCAAGGTGGTGATGAGACCGTCGACGCCACTCTTCACTTTTTCGACGATCAAATTCTTGGGCGGAGCCTCGGGACCGGGATAGACCTCGACCTGGTAGCCGCGCTGACGCAGCAGCTCGATACTGGGTCCGATGTCGCAGGTCGCAAAAATGCGGAAGTGCTTCTTCTCCACCAATCACCCCTCCTGAAATCAAGATAGCGTAACAGACTTGAGCGCAGCACGCGGCAGGCGGACTACTTGGCGACAACATCCTCCTTGAACTGCCTGGGAAACTGCTTCAGCAGTCCCTTTTCGGTCATCAGCTTCTCGATGGCGTCGGGATCTTCCGGGGCCTGCGGAGACATGTTCTCGACGCCGGTCTCGGTGACCAGCAGCATGTCTTCCAGGCGGATATAGGTTTCGTCTTCAGGGACCGCCAGGGCGGGCTCGATGGTGAAGACCATGCCGGGCTTGAGGGTCTCGATGCTGCCGCCGACGTCGTGGGTGGACATGCCAACCCAGTGTCCGAGCATGAAGGGCGCGGGAGCGGAGGCGCGGGTCTTGTAATCACTGATGAACTTCTCGGCGGCCCTGGCGTGATTAGGGTTGGAGAATTTCGAGCGCTGCAGAAGGGCTTGCATGTCGGCAGCGGCTTCCAGCGCGATAGTCCGCGGCGAGACGTTGGGCCTTATGTGGGCGATGATGCTGCGATAGCAGCCGAGATAGAAGCCGTAGAGTTCGCGCTGCGGCTGGGTGAACTTGCCGTTGACGGGCCACATGCGGGTGACGTCCGACATGTAGTAGGCGTAGTCGGGCGCAGAGTCGAGCAACAGCATCTCGCCGTCTTTGAGCTGCGAGAGGCTGGCGTGATAGTGCGGCGCGAAGGCATTGGTCCCGACGGCGACCAGCGGATAGTAGGCCTCTCCCTGGGCTCCATTGCGCAGATGGAGGAAGCGAACCAGGGCGGCAAGCTCGTATTCATACTGGCCGGGAGTGGTCGAGCGCATGGCTTCCGCCAGCGTGGTGGAGGCGATCTGCGAAGAGCGGCGAAGGGCGGTGATCTCCTGCGGGCTCTTGATGAGGCGCATCGAGTCCAGCGTCGGGGTGAGATCGCGGATGGCGAGAGTCGGGAAACGCTGGTGAATGTGCGCGACGAAACGTGCTTCGCGCGAGGCTTCGCCGTCCCAGGGATCATTCATGCGGTCGAGGTTGTAGCGGACGGCGAGATCGCGGCTGGTGGATTCCACTTCCTGCGGCGCGGTCGGTGTGTAGAGCGTGAGATGAGCGCGCTCCGCCATCGAAAGCCAGTTAGCGAACTGATCGAGTGGAAGGATCTTGATCCCGGCAAGATCGCTGGAGTCCTGGTCGGGCGCCAGCAGCGCGCCTTCAAACTTCTGCCGGCGCGGATCGCGAGCGGGCATGAACAGGGTCTCGCACGGCGCCACACAGGCGTCGCTGTTGCCGACCACCAGAATCGAGCCGGGCGCCTCGGTGCCAGCGAGGTAAAAGAGCTCGTTGTTTTCGCGGAACGAGACGTAGTTCGGAAGATCTTCGCGGCCACGGACGATGGCGGCCGCATCCTTGCCGATGGCCACACGAAGGCGAGCGCGACGCTCCGCGAATTCGCCGCGGGTAAAGACCTTGGTGATCTCTGGCTGCTTCTGTGCAAAGGCAGCGGCTTCCAGTACGAGCAATAGGAAAACGACGAACCGTTTCATGGCTTCTCCGTGGGTGGGTGCGGTTGGAATGTGCCCAAAGGTATGGATGGCGATGATAGAGAAAATGAGGGGAGACAACAAGAGCGGCCAAAAAACCCAGCCCGCGCGGTGGGCGCGGGCTGGGTCTCGCTTTGGAATTTAACGGCGCTTACTTAACGTTCTTGTTGGCCCACTCTTCGACCCGGTCGAGCGCCTTCTTGAGGTTCTCCATCGAATTGGCGATGGAGAAGCGCAGGTAGCCTTCGCCGAAAGCGCCGAAAGCCGTGCCGGAAAGCGCGGCCACGCCCACCTGGTCGAGCAGGGCGTCGGCAAGCGGCTTCGACTTCCAGCCGGTCCTGGTGATGTTGGGGAACATGTAGAAGGCACCGCGCGGCACCTTGCAGCTGAAGCCCTTGATCTTGTTGATGCGCTCGGCGAAGTAGTCGCGACGCTTCTTGAACTCGTCGTTCATGTGCTCGACCGAGGCCTGCGGTCCGCAAATGGCCTCGATGCCCGCGATCTGGGTAAAGGTGGCGGTGCAGGAGGTGGAGTTGGTCGCCAGGCGCGCGATGTGCTGGGCAAGGTCAGGACGCATGACGCCGTAACCCATGCGCCATCCGGTCATGGCATAAGTCTTGGAGAAGCCGTCGAGGATGATGGTGCGGTCACGCATCTCTTCGATGGCAGCGATGGAGAAGTGCTTGCCCTCGAAAAGGAGGCGGCTGTAGATCTCGTCGCTGAGGATCATGATGTCGCGGTCGCCGATGGCCTTGGCGACGGCTTCGACATCCTGGCGGGTCATGACGCCGCCGGTCGGATTCTGCGGCGAATTGAGGATGATGAGCTTGGTCTTGTCAGTGATGAGGCTCGCCAGTTCCTTTACGTCGAGGACGAAATTGCGGTCTTCGCGGAGTGGAATGGGGACGGCCTTGGCGCCGAGGAAGTTGACCATCGATTCGTAGATGGGGAAACCGGGATTCGGGTAGATAACCTCATCCCCTTCTTCCACTAATGCCAACATCACAAAGAAAATAATGGGTTTGCCACCGGGGACGACGACGACTTCTTCCGGCGTGACCTTGATGCCACGCGAGCGCGAGACGTCTTCGGCGATGGCCTTGCGCAGGTCAGGGAGTCCGGCCGAGGGGCCGTAGTGGGTGAAGCCCTTGCGGAGGGCGTTGACGCCGGCGTCGATGATGTTGGTGGGGGTATCGAAGTCGGGTTCGCCGATCTCGAGGTGGACGATGTCTCTACCCTGCGCCTCAAGGGCCTTGGCTCTGACGAGCACTTCGAAAGCGGTTTCCGTACCCAGGCGCGCCATGCGCTTGGCGAGGCGTAATTCAGTTTGCGTAGCTCGGCTCATAAGTTTTGTCCCGCTCCCGTTTGGGGAGCCATGAAATTTGCCGTCAGCCGCTCCTTGCGGGGACACCACCATCGAATGGAAGGCGTGCGGAAGTTCACGCGACAGAGGTCGGACCGGAACCGCTGGCCCTCGACCCTCCACCCTGGATTCGGCAGTGTTTCCGCGGCGAAGTGTCCTGTCCCGTGCGGGTTGCACTGGGGTGGCTCTGGGCGGCGAAGACTGCCAACATTGTAGCCCGAAGGTGTGGAAAATGCAGTTAATAGGCGGATGCGGGGGCGACTCCGGCCCGAAAAAGGCGCGCCCGAGGGCGCGCCAGGTGGGAGTGAGCCGATGACTACGGATCGACGATGATGACCGGCGGCGAATTGCCTTCCACCGGCGACCCGTTACAGGTCGCGTCGTAACGGTAAGCACCGCGCTTGGCAGCCTTGCTGATGTGGACTTCGACGGTCGTTCCCGGTGCACCGATATTGGAGAACAGATCGGGGTTGGGATTGACGGTGAGCGAGCAGCCATCCGTGCTAAACGTCACATCCTGGTCGGGAGTGACGATCTTGACGGCAGGGCTGGCCTTATAGAGAGGTTTCTTGGCGTCTCCGTGATTGACGACCCAA
>Ga0315268_10005107_pt1 | contig 14150 bp, 14 predicted proteins | sample C1_top_MG_FD_204535 | JGI IMG/M metagenome (GOLD analysis project Ga0315268, IMG submission 204535) | Sediment microbial communities from Yellowstone Lake, YNP, Wyoming, USA - C1_top | ecosystem: Environmental > Aquatic > Freshwater > Lake > Sediment | place: USA: Wyoming | collected 2017-08-01 | reverse complement strand
AATGAACGGCTTGGCGACGGCGCGCTTCCAGCGCGGCAAAATCCCGTTGGCGATCCTTTTGGGCAATCATGCCCCATGGTCGCACCCAACGACTCAAATATCAAGCTATCTATGCAGAAGTCTTTAGTGGGTATGATGGCCGCTCACGTACTCGAGAAAGCCGCCTCGGAAGGAAAAACTGACCGACCGCTTTCGGCCTTGCTGCCTTCCGGTTCCTTCCCGCATGTGCATTCCGACAACCCCTTGGAACTGGCCTTGGGACGTATGGGCAAAGCGGGCCTGGATGTCCTGCCCGTGGTCAGTCGCGCTGACATCCACGAATTGCAGGGAATCGTCACACTCCCCGAGGTCTTGCATCTCTATGGCATCCAACCGATTGCTCCATCCTCCGCCTCCGAGGTGCCCGCAAAGGATTCGGATGCCGGCCCCGAGTCTGGTGCCGGAAATTCATAGTACCGTCGTACCATCCTTACCCTTACTGGATTGAAACTACTGCTCTATTGAGCCTTCGGTTGGTTCAATCTACTCTGGGCCCAGTATTTGGAGGAATCATCTTGTCGGTAAGAGATCGTAGAGAAGCCAACCGATTTCCGATGCGGCTACCCCTTACTGTTCGCTGGGCCGGTCAGGACAAGTCTGGCGAGGTCAATACCGTCTCCAGCAACGTTAGCGCCCGGGGCGTCTATTTCCTCATGGCGGAGAGAGTGGAAGCGGGCTCCCCCGTCGAAATTGTGATGACCCTGCCCCACGAAGTCACCCGGGCAGGTCCGGTGAAGGTTCGCTGCCTCGGCCGAGTCCAGCGCACGGAGCCTTTTCCGGAAGGTCGCCTAGGCGTCGTGGCAGCCATCGAACGCTACGAGTTTCTGCGCGGCGATACCCTCGCCGTGTAGGCCGGTTCTTGCCCACGACTGCGGAGGTGGGTGAGAAAAGCCGGGGCGCTTTGGCCCCTCAGCGGAGCGCCCCGGCTAATTGTGTTTTTGCACGAACCTCGCTGGGGTCCTACTCGGTGGTCAGCCCGAATGCTCGCGAATGAAATTCCAGCGACGCCGCCAAGTGCTCAGCCACGTAAGCCCACCCGTGCCCGCCGGGGTAGAGGTGAAACTCGTGAGGGGTCTTCCGCGCCGTCAGCAGATCGCTCAGCGCCTGTGCTCCCGCGTCGAAGCCGTAATCATCCTGCTTCCCGCAATCGAAGCAAATCTTCAGCCGCTTCAGGTTCGTGGCTTGTTTCACCAGCGTGAACGGGTTGTTGCGGTCGAAGAACGCTTGGTCGAGCGGTGAGCCGAACACGCCGCCGAAAATATCGAATCGCGAACCGGGCGCTTGCGGGCCTGCCAGCAACCCGCGCGGGATTTTTTCAACCAGCGCGGCGCTGTGGGCGCTCACCGATGTGAACAGGTTCGGATACTTGAACGCAAATCGCAGCGCGCCGTATCCGCCCATGGAAACTCCCATGATCCCGCGGTACGCTGCCGACGCTCGTGTGCGGTATTTTTTGTCCATCGCCGGAATGAACTCCCGGATAAAGAAATCCTCGTAAGGCTGTCGGCCGTCGCGGGAGTTCACGTAGAAGCTGCGGCCCCCATCCGGCGCAATGATCAAGTACTCCCCGATGCGTTTTCTTTCCCATTCTAGTTCGACCAGGTTCCACCCGCCCGAGTACACTATCGACTGTTCGTTCTCGAACAGCCCGTGCAGGTAGTAGAGCGCCGGGTAGCGTCGCGTTTTGTCAGTGTCGTAGCTCGGCGGCAGCAGTACGCAGTAGCGTACCGCGCGCTTCATTAGCCGGCTCTGCACCGTGCTGCACTCCACCCGCCCCGCCGCCTGCGCCAGCGCGGGGAAAAAGAGCAGCGCACCGAGGAAAAGGAACGGGAATCGAACAGGACGCGAACTCAATAGTTGTCGGGGGGTTCTCGCCACTCGCCACCCATTGCTAGTGTTCATTCAAGGTTTCATCTTTGTGGGTCGGGGCTTCAGCCCCGACATCTCAAGCAGCATGCACCCCGGGGGCTTTAGCCCCTGAAGGATCAGCAAAGCACTTCCCACACAGTTCCAAATCACTCGTATCTGAGCGCCTGCACCGGATCGAGCCGCGCCGCGCGCGCCGCGGGGTAGAGCCCCGACACGAGGCTCACCAGAATAGAGAATCCGATCGCGCCTCCTACCAGCCACCACGGCACCGACCAGACGTCTTCCGGTGGCAACGACTGCCGTTGGAGATAGAGAGTGGTGCCGAAGTTGATGACCCGGCCGATGGCCCAGCCCAGTGTGACCCCCGCGAGGCCACCGAGAAATCCCATCGTCCCGGCCTCAGCAAAAAATAGCCGCTTCACGTCGCCGTCGCTCGCACCCAGCGCTTTCATGATGCCGATCTCGCGTCGCCGTTCGAGGATGGCCATCACCAGCGTATTCACAATTCCCAGCGAGGCCACCGCCAGCGCCAGGCTGCCGAAAATCCCCAAGAACAAGTCCAGGATGACAAAAAACCTGCGTAGGTTCCGGGTCGCGTCCAGGATCGACCAGGTCGTGAATCCAATCTTTTTGATCGCGTCCTGCACCGCTTGCACCTGCGAAGGGGCAGCCACCCGCACCATCAGGCTGCTGTACGTCTGCGCGGTCGGCGACGTCCGCAACGCATTCCGCATGGTGTTCGCCTGCACCACGTTCAGTTTTTCCGCCACCGCCGTGGGGATGAACACCCGCCCGCGCGCAAAGCTTCGCCAGCCGCCGAACGGCTCGTTCTCGGCGATGCCCACGATGCGCAGCTTCTTCTCGCGACGCACGACCGAAAATCCCCAGTCGCTTGCCGCTTGTTGGGGATCGGATTTCTTTGAATTGGGGGGCTGCGAATCCAGCGCTTGGCGTTCGGCATAGCGCAGCGTCAGTTCCTGTCCGATCAGCTTGGTGGGATTGGGGTCGAGCGACTTCGCGAAATCCGCTTGCAGGATCGCCTCGTCGGCTTCTGGGGCGGAAAAAAACTTGCCCTGCATTTCATCGAAAATTTCATTCTGTTTCGCGGAAAGCGGCAGCCCGGCGACCATGGTGAATCGCGAGGTGTCGCCGTAACGCACTTCCGTCTGGAAGCGCAGTTCCGGGTACACCTCGACCACCTCGGGGATTTTCTCCATCTCGCGCCTTGCCGCGATGTCCAGTTCCCGGTTGTCGGTCGTGGTCGGTGTGTCGTGACGCTCGCCCGGTTCAAAGCTGGCGATATCGCGCCGCGAATACACAACGACCGTGTCAAACAGCCCCGAGCGCCCCAGCCGCGCGCTGGCTAACGCCTGCAATCCGATCCCCAGCGACAGCATCGCCACCAGCGAGGCCACGCCCACCGCGATTCCCAGCGTGGTCAGCGAATTCCTCAGGATGGATTCGCGCAGATTCCGCGCAGCGAGCTCAACCAGGTCGTAGGCCTTCACAGTTGTGCCCCTTCGGCGACCACTTTTCCGTCCGCCAGGTGGATGAACCGCCGCGCGTGTTTCTCCGCCAATTGCCGCTCGTGCGTCACAAGCACGACGGTCATCTTCAGCCCGTCGTTGCACTTGCGGATCAGTTCCATGATTTCTTCGCCCGTGTGCGTATCCAGGTTGCCGGTTGGCTCATCGGCCAGCAGCACCGACGGCTGGTTCACCAGCGCCCGCGCCAGCGACGCCCGTTGTTGTTCGCCTCCGGAAAGCTCTGTCGGCCGGTGGTTCATCCGCTTGGCGAGCCCCACTTTTTCCAATGCCTGTCGCGCGCGCTCGGCCCTCGCCGCGCGTTCCACCTCTGCGAAACGCATCGGCAGCTCGACGTTTTCGAGTAGCGTCATCGAGGGAAGCAGGTTGAACGATTGAAAAACCATTCCGACGGTGTGCCGCCGGTATCGCGCCAGCTCGTCTGGCGGCATTTGGCTCAAGTCACGGCCCTCCACGACAATCGCGCCGGCATTGGGTCGGTCCAGGCCCGCCAGCAAATTCAGCAGCGTGGATTTGCCCGAGCCGGAGCGCCCCAGCAGCGCCACAAACTCCCCCTTGCGCACGTCCAGCGTGACGCCGTCCACCGCTCGGATCACCGTCTGGCCCATCTGGTAATGCCGCGTGACGTTCTCGGCCCGAATCGCGTTACCGTTTTGTTGGTCCACACTCATCCTCTCATCTTAAATACGTTCCGCCACCCATACTGGTTGCACTTATTTGTAGCCGCCTTGGATCCCTGCAAGCGCATTGCGATTGCAAACCCCTACGGCGTTCACTATGATGACGCGCCTGGACAGCAGGGACTTGGTGATGTACGAGCAGATTCGCGCGCGTCTCGACAAGCGGCAGCCCATTCTGTTGGACGGGCCCTGCGGCACGGAGCTCGTCTGCCGGGGCGTCCGCTGGCGCAAACACGGCTTGCTGACTGATACGTCGGCAGTCCGGCAGCTCCACGGGGAATACCTGGCTGCCGGTGCCGATGTCTTGCGCACAAACACCTTCCAGCTGAACCCGCGGATTTACCTGAATGTCTTCCGCAACCGTGAACACATGCGCCACATCGGCGCCCCCGGACTCGAGGATCTGACGCCGAAGCTTCTGCGCACCGCCGTGCAGCTTGCGCGCCAGGCTCGTGCCGAAGCTCGCGCCGATGCCCGGGTCGCCATCGCTGGCGTCCTCGGGCCGCTCGAGCACTGCTTCCGCCCTGACCTTGCTCCCGCGCCGGACGTTGCCCGCCGCGAGCACGAAGTGCTTGCGCGCGTCTTCGCCGAAGAACAGGTGGACTTCCTGCTCTTCGAAAGCATGAACACCATCGCCGAAGCGAAGGCCGCCCTTGCGGCGGGCCGCGCCGCCGGTCTGCCTGTCTGGATCAGTTTCGTCCTCGGCCCTGAAGGAGAGCTTCTCAGCCGCGAACCCCTCCGCCAGGCGGTCGCCGAAATGGCAGCGGGTGGCGCCGACGCAATTCTGGTGAACTGCGCGCCACCGGAAGATGTCGGCCGCGCGCTCGCCTGTTTGCGCCAGTTCTGTTCGCTGCCGTTCGGCGGCTTCGCGCACGTGGGCCGCTTCTCGCCGCCGAGTTGGAAATTCGAATTCTTCCCCCAGTTCGTCGATACCGACACCTGGCCGCCGGAGCGCTATGCCGCGGAGGCCCGCCGCTGGCGCGAATCCGGCGCAACCATTGTCGGCAGCTGCTGCGGCACTGCTCCAAACCACATCGCTGCGTTGCGCGCGGCGCTCGGCGCGAACGGAAAGCGCGGGGGCTGACGTGAGCTATCAGGGAATTCGCAAAAAACTTGCTGCCCGGGAGACGCTGATTCTCGACGGCGCCATCGGCACCGAAATCCTTCGCCGCAACGTTACCTGGGCCGATCACCAGGTCGCCAGCCGCCCCGATTTCGTCCGTGGCATTCACGAGGACTACATCCGCGTGGGCGCCGACGTCATCAGCACCAACAGCTTCCAGCTCTGCCGCCGCGCGCTGTTCAACCACTTCCGCGACGCCGCGCATCGTCACCACGTCGGCGCTCTCGACCTCGACCAACGCGCCGACCGGCTGCTCGCCGCTTCTGTGCGCCTGGCGGTGGAGGCCCGCGACCACGTGGCTCCTGGCCGGCCCGTCGCCGTCGCCGCTGCGGTGACCACGCTGGAATGGTGCTTCCGTCCGGACTTGGCGCCCTCCGCCCAGGAGGCCCGCCACGAGTACGCCGAAATCTTCCGCGTGGTGAGAGACGCCGGCGCCGACTTGGTCTTGCTGGAGACCGTGAACAGCATTGGCGAAGCGCACATCGCGCTCGAAGCGGCCGTGGACGTGGGTTTACCTTGCTGGGTCAGCTTCGTGTGCGATGAAAGCGGGCGGCTCTTCACCGGGGAAACCCTCGCGCAGGCCGCCGCAGTTCTTCAGCCGCTCGGCGTCGAAGCCATTTTGTTGAACTGCGCGCCCCCCGACGACATTTCCGCCGGGATGCGCGAACTGGTTCCCCATATGCGGGTCCCCGTCGGCGCCTATGCGCATATCGGACGTTTCGATCCACCCGAATGGATGTTCACCGACGAATATCCGCCGGCCAAATACCGCGATGTCGCCGCTGGCTGGAAACAAATGGGCGCGCAAATCCTGGGTGGCTGCTGCGGCACGACCCCTGACCACATCGCCGCGCTCGCCGGGCTGCGCTAGCTCCCCACGAACTAGTCCCTGGCCGATTCCGCGCGGTGCCGGATTGCCCGCAACCACGAATGCCGGATCAGCGCGCTGCCCGGATAAATCACTCGCCAGTAGCGGGCAAATTTCCTCCGCGCTGAAGCGTCCGTGGCATAGACGCGCGTCTCCGTGGTGACCACGCACGCGTCGGGCCCCGCATCCTCCACCAGTAAATTCATCGCCGCGAGCGCAAATCCGGGTTCACGCAGCGCCTTGAAATCTTCCGGCGTCGGCTTCCGCGTCGGCTGGAATCCGGGCGGAGCAAGCACCGCGGTTCCCACGACGATTTCTCGGCCTGGTTCTTCAGCAAGCAGGAGAAAACTCGTCTGGGTCGCCACGTCGAGTATGGGCAGCCGTTCCGGCGCATTCAGAATGCTCTCCGGGCCGGGCCGCCCGAACCGTCGCAGCCACGTCAGCGTCCGGAAAAGAGAAATCTCGTCCGCAGTAACCGCCTTGATTGCCTGATAGACACGCTCTCGAGGTGCTTGCACCCGGATCGAATGCACTTCGTTGAACTGATACACTGGAACAAACTCGTCGAGGTGGGTACGCGGCGTCTCAACACGCACCTCCTTCGTTGGAAGCGCCAAACCCGTCGCGACAAGAACCACGCCGAGTCCCAGGATCATGGCGGCGCGTCTCCGGTCGCGGATCCGCAGAAACCGCAGCGGCTTGAGGAGCGAAACTCCGCCGAGCAGAACGATGAAGAGGCCGGCGTACACCAGACCCGAGGCTAGCATCGCCTCATCCTAGCCCACAGCTTTCGCTCAGCCAAGCGGCGAGCCCGCCGCACGAGAGAGCAACAATCGGGGCGCAGAGAAAGTCTTTCCCGACGCCCTCCGCGGCGGACCGGGTCCCCGAGGCGCTCACGGTTTTCGAATTTCGATTTTCGCTTATCGCTTTTGCTGGTCGGGGCGCAAAGTCCCGAGGCTTCGGGATGCTTGCCCCGAGCGCAGCCGAGGGGAGTCCGCCGCTTGCCCTGAGCTTGCCGAAGGGCGGCGGACGAGGGAGCTCACAGATTCGTCGAGCTTCGCTCTGCGTCTTGTCGCGCGGTTTAGGGCAGTATTCGGCGGCTGGTGGACCCAAGTTGGACCCAAGTTTTTCCTACTTGCTGGCATGAACCCCTGTAGTGAGACAAATTCTTTGGGCACACTTGCAGCTTTCATTCAGCCCTCCTTGCATCTCCTAGCAGGAGAAGGGGTCTAGGGAAGAGGACGGCGTTTGAGTCCTCTTCCCCGGATACCTCTGGAGAAATCCTCTTCTCGTTCTCACCGTTCCCATCGCTCGCAAAAAACTGCATGGTTACACCCGGGGAGTCTGCCGAATCTCCACGCTGGTTTTGTTGTTCAAATTCCTCAGGAGATCGGTAGCCCCGCGCCGGTTAAGGATCAGGATTTGCAGTCAGGACTGGCTTTCTGAATGTTCCCTCGGAAGGGTTGCTACAACCAGAGACCGTATGACCGGGCCGCCCTTTTTGTACCAGCTTCAGAGTGAGTTTTTGGCTCCTTGAGCGGGACCTGGTTTTTTGTACCAAAGCTAAGGCGAGTTTTCGGCTGTTTGATGCCCAAGGGAATCGCGGCGAGCCGCGATTTGACAGGCGAATTCGCTCGGCGTCCGCTGAAGAACGGGCGCGCTAATTGTAATGTGCGTATCGCGGGAATGGGAGCCGCTTTCGTCCGTTCGGGAGAAGATGAGGCCGGTACCGCAATCTAGTGCCTCTGCGTTGGACATCATGGAATGTATTGTGGGTTAACACTTCCCTTACCACTGGAAAACTGGACGTCCAGGCGCGGCATGTTTGTGAGTTCAAAAGTTGCTGAGGCCAGCCGAATTCGATTATTTGACTTGTCCACCTCTTCCAGCATTCGTGAAAAGGGGCGATCTTTGACAAATCGACGCTTTCGATAGTCCACGATGTAGCGCGCGGTGAACTCGGTCCAATTATCGTTGACGGCCAGCGTAATCATTGGCTCGATGCGCGCCTCCTCGAGCTGGTACTTCCGCACCGCTTCCTTCCAGGCCTCGCGCGACCCCAGCGCGTATTCGCGGCAGATCTCATCCACCACGCGGCCCAACGTCTCCCGCGCGTATTCCCAGTCCGACCCGTACCGCACTGGGAGCGTGATCTCGTCCCACAGGAACGGAAAATCCGCCGAATAGTTGAAGACCGGCTCCTTGAAAACGAAGCTGTTGGCGACGCGCACGATGCGGCCGTTGTAGAGGTCGCCGTTCACCCACTGCCCGCACTCCATCAGCGTCGTGCGCAGCACCCCAACGTCGATCACGTCGCCGCGGATGCCTCCCAGTTGCACGCGGTCACCCGGCCTGTAGAAGCCGCCGAAGGAGATCGCCACCCAGCCGGCGATGCTGGCGATCACTTCCTGCAAGGCAAACGCGATGCCCGCGCCGGCGACGCCAAACGCCACGCCCAACTGCCCGAAACGGTCGCTGAAAATCCCCGCCAGCAGCAGGAACGCGGCGACGTAACCCAGGGAGGCGATGAACTTGCGCGCCCGTTAGCGCATCTCCGTTTCTTCCACATAGCGGGCCACGGAACGCTGCAGAAAATGAACAATGGTGTAGACAACAGCGATGCCCAAAACCGCCATGACCAGCTTGCCCACCGTGGGATCAAACAGCCACTTGCTGATGAACTCCTCCATTTTTCCTCCTGTGCGCCGCGCGCCGCCTACTCCGAGTTCTTCCCCTTCGGGGGGAACAGGTGATCGACCGGCAGGATGCGGAAGGGCGGCGCCTCGTAGTCTTTGGGCAGGTAGTCCTGCGGGATGGTGGTCTGGTTGCCGTCGCGCATCGCGCCGTAGTGTGGCGACATAATTTCCACGCCCCCTGCGTTAAACTTATCCTGGATGTTCTGGTGCAGGTCCGAATACATGCGCGCCATCACGGCGGGCTGGTCGGTGAAGGCGTTCGACTCGTAGCTCACGTAAAAGTCGCCCAGGCTCGTCTGCAACACGAACGGCTTGGGCTCTTTCAGAATGTTGGGGGTGGCATCGGCGGCCGCCAGCAGCAACTCATGCACCTTGCGCCACGGCGCGTTGTAGCCGATGGTCACTCCCGTGTGCGGGATTAGGCCATGCTTCTGCGCCGAGGAGCTAAAATTGATGATGTGGCTGCTCAGCACCATCGCGTTGGGGATGGAAATATCCACGTTTTTGATGGTGCGGACGCGCGTCACCAGCAGCGTTTTTCCCATCACGTCTCCGATGGCGTCGCCGATTTTCACGCGATCGCCAACCTGAAACGCGCGCGTGTACGTCAGTACCATCCCCGCCACGACATTGGCCACCGCTGACGTCGAGCCCAGTGAGAAGAGCAAGCCGAGGAAGATGGAAACGCCTTGGAACGCCGGCGACTTCGACCCCGGCAGATAGGGAAAGGCGACCACCGCCGTGAACGCGATGATCAGGAACCGCGCGATTTTGTATGTCGGCTCGGCCCAATCTGCGTAGAACCCTGGCAGTTCGATAGTGCCCTTGCCCACCTCGGTGAAAAGGAATTTCACGAACTTGATCGTGTAGTAGGCCACGATCAGAATCACCGCCACGAAGAACAGGTTCGGTAGGTATTCCGTGATTGCGCCCCACACGATCCGCAAGGGTTGCATCACGTATTCGAACAGCACCGCCGCCCAGCCTCGCGTCCACGGGAAAAAGCTGAATACCAGCGGCAGGAAGAAATACAGCAGCACCAGCACCGCCACGATCCGAACCCCCTGCGCCACAGTAATCAGCAGGTCGGTGATGCGCTCCGCGGTCAGCAATTCAAGCCGCTGGATTCGAATCGAGCGGATCCGCGTGCCACGCCACGAGTCCAGCTTGCGGTACAGTTTGGGAAACACAATCGCGAGTAGCTTGAACGCCAGCAACAGCACGGCCGTGGCCAGCAGCGTCCACAGCGCCCCTAGCAAAAGGGATTGCAGGCTGTACTCCCGCTCCAGTTCTTTCGCCACCGTGCGGATCACCTCCGCGTATTCCTTGGCCAACTCTAGCCGGCTGCGGCCAGCCGCCAGCGCGTCGCGGTCCGTCACCGCCATGATCACCAGGTCGTCCGCGACAATGTCGGTGGTGGTTTCCTGGTCCTCCACCCGTACCGAGTCAATCGACACGCGCGGGTCCTCGTACAGCTTTCGGATTCGCTCCGCGATGGCTTTTGCGCGGTCTTCGGGCGAAAACGAATAAACACGCTCCTGCACCGTGAAGAGCGTCTTGCCTTTCACGATGACCGGTGCCTTGGTCACCTCCTTCGCTGGAGCCTGAGCTGGCGCCGGCTCGGGCGTCGAAGGCGTCTGGCCGAAGGCCCACCCGGCACCCAGGGACAAAGCAGCCAGCAGCATCACTGCGCAGAACCGGGGACGCTCATGAACCATGATCGGGAACCCCCTGCAAGATGTTGAAAATTCCATAACTCTATGATATAATTGAACTTGGATGGGAAATGGTCGCTTTGGAGTGTGTTTTCTCCAGACTCGGTCTTCCAGCCAATTCCCTGAGACCCTGGGTGGTTATCCAAGGTTGCCGCACAACCATTCTAGGGCAGGCGGCCCTTTCTGTCCACTTCACTGGCACAACGATTCGTTGTCGACCATATGCGGGAGGCCAACATGGCCCAAGGGAGCAAACCCAAAGCATCTGTTACTGGAAAATGTCCCAAGTGCAATTCCGGTATGCAATCAACTCGGAACCCTGTGGCGCTGGTGAGCGTGCGTACGACAGGACTCGGGTTTGCCAAGAAGGCTTTCCTTACAGGCCCCGGGTTGTTCGTGTATCCGAAGCGATGCACGCATTGTGGTTTCGTCGAGTTGTACTCGCCAAAGGAATTTCTTGGCAGACCTATGCAGATGTGATCTGCTCGAGTTGTTGTACCAAGCGTTGTGAGGCAGTCTACATCACAGCCCAGGGCGGTGAAACAGCTCTCGGCGGCGGATAGGGGTCGCCGACCGCCGGGGCAGGCGACCGGTGACCAAGCGAGGTATGCTGGCGCAGTTGTTGATCGAGGGGCGCCGTTCGAGCCCTGCCTTGAGGGCTAGCTGGGAGCATTATTCGGGCAGCGACCACAGCCTGACGGTGTCGTCCCATAACGCGCCGGCGACCTTTTTGCCGTCTGGCGTAATGGCAAGGGCGTCCGCCCGACCCGAGGTCATCCACGTGGTCAGCAGATGACCATCAGGGAGCGACCAAAACTTGATGGCATAATCCGAAGACCCCGAGATGAGCATCCGGCCATCCCTAGTGATTGCCAGGGCGTTCACACCGAGGTGATTTCCCTCCAGCGTGCTGAGCAGACGACCCTCAGGCAAAGACCAAAGCCTGATCGTCTCGTCCCTTGAACCTGAGGCGAACGTTTTTCCATCCGGCATAATCGCCAGGGCTCGGACGGCTGCCTTATGTTCTTTCAAGGTTGCCAGCAAACGCACGTCGGGCAATGACCACAGCCGGATGGTCCCGTCACAGAACCCGGAAATCAGTGTCTTACCATCCGCTGTGACGGCCAGAGCCCGCACTCCTCCAGTCTTCTTCTTTTTTTCTTTCATGGTCGCCAACAGGTTGCCGTCGGGCAGGGAGAATAGGAGAACGGCCTCGTCGAGGGAGCCTGCGGCGAGAGTCTTGCCATCCGCCGAGATGGCCACAGACGTAACTCCGCTGTGAAATCCTTTCAGACTCCGTATCAACTGGCCTTCGGGCAAAGACAGAAGTCTGACTTCGTAAGACCCCCCTGCAAAGTTGCCAACCGCCAGGGTCTTGCCGTCGGGGGTGACCACCAGGGCAGTTACTTCGCCCAGATTCTTGAGCGGCGTGCCCAGCAGTCTGCCGTCGGGAAGCGACCAGAGTTTGACGGTACCATTACCTCCAGAAGCGAGCATCGTGCCGTCCGGCACAACCGCGACCGAATACACGGCATAGGTATGGTCCCTCAATACTAGGTCGGCCGCTTTGACCGGCGCAGAGAGAGCTCGCTGAAGATCGGTCGCACTCGCTGGTGGGCCCGTCGGTTCAACCAGCGGTCTGCTTACCACATCCATCCCCGCCGCGCTGAAAGTCCCGTATCGGCCTCGTTTCTGTTCCTTCCAATACCTGACCTGAGGTTCCCATTCTTGTTGGTTCGGGCCAATCTCCCTGGCTTCCGTTCTGCCCTCACGATTGACAATCATGTATTCCTCTCCTGCCTTAGCCTCGAAGACGACACTCGCGGCCGCACTCCTCGTGAAGACCGAATAGGCCCCAAATTCCGTATAGTTTTCCAAGACCGCTGTGACCACATGGGGGCCGGTGGATATCTGCTTGATCTGGTTCACCGACTTCCAAAAGGATGACAGATTGGTTCCGTCCAACTTCAACGTTGCCCCGTAAATAGACCAAAGGTTGAGAAAGTGAAGCTGGACAGACTCCTGCTGCTCGAAGGCAGGTGCTATCCCCACCCCGTGAGGGGAACTTGAAAACGATGCGCCAACGAGAAAGAAGATGCCAAGAACAAACAATCCGATCAGTCTAGTTTTCATCTTGACCCCCTCCATGCATGGGCTGGCTGTCTTTCTGTTGTGTCTCGCCCCAATGCCGAGTCAGGCCGAGGGATTCCCAGGAAAAAGCCATCGCTATGGGCTCGGACATGGGTTTGATGTTGCCGCCGATGGCAGTTGGGCTACCAGCTCACTCGTCCTATCTTCCCGCCGCTGCGCCCGCAAGTCCGCGGCAAGAATCGGCCGCGCGCCTGCTCAAACGGAAAGGAGATGCGGTGTGGCAGAGTCGAGACGCCTTACTCCACGACAATCTTGCCCAGGTCCACTTGGGTGGCCTTCTTCTGGTCGAGTTTGACCTTCAAGACGTCTGGACCCTTGCGTAGCAGCCGAAGCTTGCTCGGTTCAACGGCCATTGTTAAGCAGTCTTCCTTCTGCCGGTTTGGGTCTACGTACTCGATGCCCTTCTGCGAGCGCACTGAGAGGCCCCCCTCGGGGTTCCCGACGCCGATCACCAATTCGGTAATGGGGTTATCGTCGATGCGGGCCACGAGTGGCAAAACCAGAGCGAATTTGCCAGAAGCTTCTGTTTTAACCACCGGGTTCCAGATTTTGTACACGTAGCCAGGCGGCATGGTCCGAACAATCAAGGCCTCCCCCTTGGCGTTGAGTGGGTAGAGCCAGACCCGGTTTTCCTTCAATGGGCTGCCTTCTTTGTCCAGCAAGACGCCTGTGATCTGAACGCTGTAAGGATCGGGAGGCTGTGCTTGCTTCTCCTGCGAGTGAACCAGCAGCCCGGTTGCATACACCAGTCCAAGCGAGATGAACCAATGACTCATCCTCATCTTGACCTCCTAAACTTGGCGGTGGACGCCGCCTTCCTCCTCCGCAAGCGTTCACGGCATCATTATACGCCGCAGCGCTAGCCTGGGTGTCGCGGCGGTGCGCAGCCCTTCTCCGGCGTTGCGGGATCAGGGCAGGCAAGCGGCGCCCCTACAACCGTGGTGTTTGCGGGCTCAATTGTCGCGGCTCCCTCAGCTATGCTTCCCTCGGCTTTGCAGTGGCGGGATCGGGGCAAGCAGGGCAGGTGACCTGACCGAGTTTTCGTACCAGTTCCAATGCGAGAGTCTGCATCACATGACCGGACCGGACTTTTTGTACCAACGGAAGTGAAACAGGATTCACCGCGGAGAGCCGGATGGTACAAGAACTCGTGCACGTCACGCGAATCGGGTGGGGCTGGGGAGACAAGCTCGCCCCGAGTCCGCCCTGCGGCCGAGGGGAACTCCGGACCTTCCCGACAAGTCGGGACGCGCTACCAGGCTGCGCGGAGTTTATCCCGACGATTTTGGTCGGGACCCCGGGGCGCTTCCGATTTTCGATTTTCGCTCTTCGGTTTTGCTGGTCGGGGCGATTGGATTTGAACCAACGACCTCCTGCGCCCAAGTTGAGCCGTTTTGCGGGCGTGAGTCCGCCGCAGGCGGACGGGAGCCCGCAGGCGAAATCCCGAGTCCCGATTCATCGGGAC
>Ga0315268_10005106_pt1 | contig 14153 bp, 17 predicted proteins | sample C1_top_MG_FD_204535 | JGI IMG/M metagenome (GOLD analysis project Ga0315268, IMG submission 204535) | Sediment microbial communities from Yellowstone Lake, YNP, Wyoming, USA - C1_top | ecosystem: Environmental > Aquatic > Freshwater > Lake > Sediment | place: USA: Wyoming | collected 2017-08-01 | reverse complement strand
GGGGCCAACGCCGCCACCTGGGCCGGGGTGGAGATGCCGAACCCCACCGCCAGTGGGCACTTCACCAGGGCGCGCACCTCCTTCAGCGCCGCCGCCAGATCGGCCGGCAGTTCGGTCCTGGCCCCGGTAATCCCGGTGACCGAGACGTAGTAGAGGAAACCCCTGGTCAGGCGTCCCAGGTGCCGGATGCGGGCCGCGCCGCTGGTGGGCGCGGCCAGGAAGATGGCCGCCACCCCGGCTTTTTTTGCAGCCGCCCGCCAGGGCCCCGCTTCTTCAGACGGCAGGTCCGGGATGATAAAGCCGTCCACCCCCCGGGCCGCGGCCTCCAGTGCGGTTTTCTCCAGCCCGTATTGCAGGATGGGGTTGTAGTAGCCCATCAAAATCAGGGGGATCTCCGTTTCCCGGCGCAATTCGCCCGCCAGTTGGAGGACGTCTTGCAGATGCACGCCCCCCTGCACCGCCCGGTTGCTGGCCGCCTGGATGGTGGGGCCGTCGGCCAGGGGGTCCGAGAAGGGAATCCCCAACTCCAGCAGGTCCGCGCCCTTGGCCGCGAGGGTGAGGGCCAGGGCCTTGGTGACGGCTAGATCCGGATCCCCCGCGGTGATAAAGGGAATGAGGGCCTTCTCCCCCTCGGCTTTCAGCCGCCTGAACACCCGCTCAATCCTGGTCACCGGACACCTCCAGGGCCTGGGCCACCGCGTCCACGTCCTTGTCCCCCCGGCCGGACAGGTTTACGATGATGATGTCATCAGTCTGATATTCCGGGGCCAGGCGGCGCAGGTAGGCCACTGCGTGGGCGCTCTCCAGGGCCGGCAGGATGCCCTCGGTGCGGGAAAGCAGCTTGAAACCCTCCAGGGCCTCGGCGTCGGTCACCGCCGCGTACTCGGCCCGGCCCGAGTCCTTGAAATAGGCGTGCTCCGGCCCCACCCCGGGGTAGTCCAGGCCCGGGGCCAGGGAGTGGGCCTCCTGGATGTTGCCCCAGGGGTCTTGCAGGAGGTAACTGAAGGCGCCGTGCAGCACCCCTTTGGTCCCTGCCACCAGGGTGGCGGAGTGGTGGTGGGAGGCCAGGCCGTGGCCCGCAGCCTCCACCCCCACGAAGCGCACCGGATCCTGTAAGAACGGGTGGAAAAGACCCATGGCGTTGCTGCCGCCGCCTACACAGGCCACCAGGCAGTCGGGCAGCCGCCCCGCGGCCCGCCTCAGTTGGGCCTTGGCTTCCCGGCCGATGACGGACTGAAAGTCCCGGACGATCATGGGATAGGGGTGCGGCCCCCCCACGGAGCCCAGAACGTAGTGGGTGTGGCGCACGTTGGTGACCCAGTCCCGGATGGCGTCGTTCATGGCGTCTTTCAGCGTCCGGCTGCCGGACTCCACCGGCACCACCCGGGCCCCCAGGAGGCGCATGCGGATGACGTTGAGGCGCTGGCGCCGGATATCCTCGGTGCCCATGTAGATGTCGCATTCCAGCCCCAGAAGGGCCGCCACCGTGGCGGTGGCCACCCCGTGCTGGCCGGCGCCGGTCTCGGCGATGAGCCGGGTTTTTCCCATGCGCCGGGCCAGCAACCCCTGGCCCAGGGTGTTGTTGATTTTGTGGGCCCCGGTGTGGGCCAGGTCCTCCCGCTTGAGGTAGATTCGGGGGCCGCCCAGAGCTTCGGTGAGATGGCGGGCGAAATAGAGGGGCGTGGGCCGGCCCACATAATCGCGCAAATACCAGGCCAGTTCCCGGCGGAAATCCCGGTCCCGGCTGATGCGGCGATACGCCTCTTCCAACTCCAACAGGGCCGGCATGAGGGTCTCCGGCACAAACCGACCCCCATAGGGGCCGTAACGACCGTGTCGATCGGGTAGCAAAGTTGCCTCCTTCGTCATTAGCCAGTAGTCAGTAATCAGTAATCAGTGGTCAGTGGTCTTCTATAATGAAGGTATCTTTATTTTCCTGAATTATAAAAATATCCTGTCTGCAGAATAAGTGTGCTTTAGCCATCATAGCGTGAAGCATCCGTCCGATTTCTATAAGCTGGTTCTCCAAAGTCGCCCTTTCGGCATTCGTCAAATATCCGCAAGAGGTGGCCACATCAAGCCAATGTTGGGTTTCCATTTGCTCCGCATCGGCATCCGTCAACTTGCTGACGAAATGTTTCTCGTAACGCCGTTTCCCCCAGGCCTCCGCGATTTGGCCTCCAATTGATCTTGAAGCCCTCCTTATCTGATCGGTAAGAGAATACACCTCTTCTTTGGGAAATTTTTTTGATATTTCAAAAATACTTTTTGCCACTTCATGGGCTTTCTGATAAACAATTAAATCTCTGAAACCTCGGGCATGACGTGTATTATTCATTATTCCTTGCTCTTAATACACCTATCAACAACCCCATTAATCATAATTACTTGATCACTGATCACTGATCACTGATTACTGATTACCGACCCCCCTAATCATTGCAAAGAAAGCCCGCAACTTCTCCGGGTCCTTCTTCCCTGCCGCGGCTTCCACCCCGCTGGCCACGTCCACGGCCGCGGGTTGGGCGATGGCTACGGCCTGGGCCACGTTGTCCGGGGTCAGGCCGCCGGCCAGGATGATGGGGCCGTATTTTTTGGCCTCTTGGGCCAGGCGCCAGTCGAAGGTCTCCCCGGTGCCGCCGACTTGCCCCTGTTTGTAAGTGTCCACCAGCAGGGCCTGGGCCGCGCCCCGGTAGTCCGCCAGGTCCGCCAGGGAGCCGGCGTCCCGGATGCGGAAGCCCTTAATGACCCGACGCGCCAGGCTGCGACAGTATTCCGGCGTCTCGCGCCCGTGGAGCTGCACCCAGTCTAGGCCCATTCGGACAGCCAGGTCCCGCACCGCCGCGGCGTCTTCGTCCACGAACACCCCGACGGTGCTTACGAATGGGGGCAGTTGGGCGATGATCTCCCGGGCCGCCTCCGGCGCCACGCTCCGGGGGCTGGGCGGGTAAAAGATAAACCCCAGGGCGTCAGCCCCCAGCGCCGCGGCCAACAGGGCGTCTTCCAGATTGGTGATGCCGCAGATTTTGATGCGCAGCATAGTTAAAGCCTGTAAGACACCAAGGACACCAAGCCGGATTTGTTACTTTCGTGTCTCTTGCTAGCCTTGCTGCCTTGGTGACTCATTTTTCCGCCGTAAACTCCCTCAGCTTCGCCCCCGGGTCTTGTGCGGTCACCAACGTCTCCCCGATGAGAAAGGCGTGAATGCCCGCAGCTTCGTATCTCTCGATATCGGCCCGGGTCTTGATGCCCGAGGAGGCCACCAGCGTCGCCTCCGGCGGCGCCAGGGGGGCCAGTTCCAGGGCCCGGTCCGGGAACACCTGGAAGGTGTGGAGGTTCCGGGAGTTGATGCCAATGACCCTGGAACCCACATTGAGAGCGGTGGCCAGTTCTTCCTTGGTGTGCACCTCCACCAGGGCCTCCAGACCCAGGGAGCGGGCCAGCAGCAGCAGAGCCCGGAGCTGTCCCAGGTTGAGCAGGCTGACGATGAGCAGCAGGGCGTCGGCCCCCAGGGCCGCGGTTTCGTACACCTGGATGGGCTCGACGATGAAGTCCTTGCGCAGAAGGGGTATGCTGATCACCGGCCGCAGCCGCGGGATGAACTCCGGGTGCCCCTTGAAATAATGCTCCTCCGTGAGCACCGAAATGGCCGCCGCCCCGTTGGCCTGGTACAGTCGCCCCAGCTCCACCGGGTCCCAATGCATGGCAAACTCCCCTTTGGAAGGGGAAGCCCGCTTCACCTCCGCGATGATGGCCGGGCGGCGGGACTCCAGGGCGGCCTTCAGGGACCGGGGCGCGGGCCTTCGGGCAATGGCCGCCTTGAATTCATCGATGACGCCCGAGGCAAACAGACGTTTGGACTCCTCCAGCTTCCGGGCGACGATTTTAGCAAGAAAATCCATATAAATTATCAGCTTTCAATTCTAGCCCCGGCGGAGACATCCGCCCTACCGCTCACAGTTCGCTGCCAAACGACTTGCTCTTGGCGATGAGGTCGTTCAGCTTCTTCAAGGCCTTGCCGCTGTGGATGGAATCCCGGGCCAGCTCGATGCCGTGGGGGAAGTCCGGGCTCACGCCCGCGGCGATGAAGGCCGCGGCCGCGTTCAGGGCCACCATATCCTCCCGGGGCCCCCCCTCCCCTTTCAGCACCGAGCGCACGATGGCCGCATTTTCGAAGACCCCGCCGCCCTTGATATCTTCCAGCCGGGCCCGCTGGAGGCCAAAGTCCTCCGGCGCAATGTTGTAGGTGCGCACCGCCCCCTCCTTGAGCTCGCTTACCCGGGTGGGCCCCACGATGCTGATTTCATCGTAGGAGCCTTCGCCGTAAACCACAAAGGCGCTGCGGCAGCCCAGGTTGTTGAGCACCAGGGCCAGGGGCTCGGTGAGGCCGGGATCGTAAACCCCCATCACCTGGACGTTGGCGTTGGCCGGGTTGGTCAGCGGCCCCAGGATGTTGAAGATGGAGCGGATGCCGATCTCCCGCCGGGGACCGATGGCGTAGCGCATGGCGCCGTGGAGCTGGGGGGCGAAGAGAAAACCGATGCCGATTTCCAGGATGCACCAGGCCACCTGTCCCGGGGTGAGGGCCAGGTTGATCCCCAGGGCTTCGATGACGTCCGCGGAGCCACAGCGGGATGAGACCGCCCGGTTGCCGTGCTTGGCCACCTTCAGCCCCGCGCCCGCCACCACGAAGGCGGTGGTGGTGGAGACGTTGAAGGTGGCGGTGGCGTCGCCGCCGGTGCCGCAGGTGTCCACCACGGTTTCCCATTCCACGTTGATTTCGTCCCGGTCCAGGTCGATGAGGCCGTCGCTCACCGGGATGCGGGTGGCCTTGGCCCGCATCACCTTGGCCGCGGCGGTGATCTCGGTGACGGTTTCGCCCTTCATGCGCAGCGCGGTGATGAAGGCCCCGATCTGGGCCTCGGTGGCCTCCCCGCCCATGATGACCTCCATGGCCCGGATCATCTCCTGTTCCGTCAGGTCCTGCCGGTTCACTACCTTGTAAATGGCTTCTTTCAACATGCCTCAATACCTCATTGAATTTCCAGGGTGCTTATTAATGGGGATTTTCCCCATTACGTCTCATCCTCCCCCCCGCCTGCCGGAAGATGCGCCGTTTCTTCCTGCACCCGCCGGGCCGCTTCCACCCCGGCGGCCAGGGCCGCCCGGTTCAGCTCTGCGGTGCCCCGGGGCACCCGGGCCAGGACCGCGGCTTCAAGACCTTCCAGGGACACCGCCCCGGTAAGTTGGCAGAGCGCCGCCAGGGCCACGATGTTGGCCGTCATCGCCTTGCCGATCCGGTCCCGGGCCAGTTCGGTGAACGGGATGGCAAAGACCCGGTGGTGGTCCGGGATTTCCGAGACCAGGGTCGCGTCCACCAGCAGCACGCCATCGGGCTTCAGGTCCCGGAGATAGAGGTCCAGGGACTTCTGGTTCATGGCCAGCAGGACGTCGGGGCGTATCGACTTGGGATAATCTATCTCTTCGTCGCTGATGACCACATCGGCTTTGCTCGCCCCGCCCCGGGCCTCGGGGCCGTAGCTCTGGGTCTGGCAGACGAATTTGCCGTCGTAAATGCCCGCGGCTTCCGCCAGGATGATGCCCGCCAGGATCAACCCCTGGCCCCCGGAGCCGGCCAGCCTGATTTCGAAGCGCTCCGCCATGGTCTTCCCTTGGGGAGATCGGGTAAGGGACCTAAAGACCGCAACCACTTACCCCTCCCCCAAAATTCACTTCTCTCCCAACGCGGCCCGGGCCGCTTCCCGGATACGCCGGTATTCCTGGGTATAAATGGGCAACTCCCGGTCCACCAGCACCCCGATGGTGATCTTGCCCGCCAGCTCCTCCGGGGTCATGGTCTTGGCCTTCTCCACCTTCACCGCCAGCTCTTTTTGCCGCCGCATCATCTCCACGGGCCCGCCCAGCCTGTTTTTCAGGCCGAACTGGGTGTGGCAGTGGCTGATGACCTCCACCACCGAGAAGCCCCGCTTCTTGATGGCGTCCTCCATCAACTGGTGCAGCAGCTCCGCGTGGTACACCGTGCCCCGGCCCACCCAGGCGGCCCCCGCGGTCACCGCCAGCTCGGCGATGGAGAAGGGCTGCTCCAGGTGGCCGTACAGCGAGGTGGTGGTGCGGGCCCCGTACGGGGTGGTGGGCGAGTACTGGCCCCCGGTCATGCCGTAGACGTTGTTGTTGATGATAATGGCCGTGAGATTGAGGTTCCGCCGGGCCGCGTGGATAAAGTGGTTGCCCCCGATGGCGGTGGCGTCGCCGTCCCCCATGACCACGATGACCTGGAGCCGGGGGTTGGCCAGCTTCACCCCGGTGGCGAAGGTCAGGGCCCGGCCGTGGGTGGTGTGCAGGGTGTTGAAGTCCGTGTAGACGCTGATGCGCCCGGAACAGCCGATCCCCGAAACCAGGACGATGTCGTCCTTGGTGTAATCGGTGTGGTCAATGCCCCGGATGAGGGCTCCCAGCACGATGCCGTTGCCGCACCCCGGGCACCACACGTGAGGGAACTTTTTTTCCGGGCGCAGATATTTGTGGATCAGTTTGGTGATTTCTTCGGCCATTCTATGCTCTCAGCCATCAGCGGTCAGCTTTTTTGCCTTGGCAGCCACAGGCGTTAGCCTGTGCAGCTTCTCAGCAAGGTTATGGTTTCTTGAGGTAATCGCCATCCAGCAATACCCCCGGTTTCAGGTAATCCCGGCATTGGGTGTCGGCATTGCGGATCAAAGCCTTATTGCCCGAGAACGTTATGGTAAACTTGCAGCCCCCGGTCTGATAGGTGGCCGTGTTTCCTTTCAATTCCGCCCTGCCCATCATGGAGCCGGTGAAATCGCCCTTCTCCACGTACAGGGTGAATTGCAACACTCCAATACCTTTCAGCTCGTTGACCGACAAACGGCGCAGCTCCCCATTTTGTCTGAACTCGTATTCCCCGGAAACTTCAGCCCAGGCCGCATAAGCATGGCCCAGAACCATCAGCGCCGCCCCGCCGATTATCAGCCATTGGCGCCTTCTCTTTAGCATCGCTGGCCTCCATTTGGGTGGCACCGGCTTCCAGCGGGTGCAGAGGCCGGAGGTCTGGGTCACTCTCTTTAGGCGAAACTCACTACACCCAACTGTGATTGGGGTCTGGCAGGAAGACAATAAAATCCGATTCCGCGGTCTGCACCCGGACCAGCCAGCCGCCGGGGACCTTGGTTCGATAAAGACCTCTCTTGGCGATCCAACTGAGGCCTTCTTGTTTGACTTCCTCCCACACTACCGTAACCACGGCCATTCTCCTTTTCTCTTATAGCCAGTGCATACCGGCCGGAGGCCTGTACCACTACATTTTTAACAACCGCTCCAAAATCTCCCCCGGCGTAATCAGGTTCCCGTCAATCCGGTTCAACGTCTCGATGCGGGTCATTCCCTGGTTCACCCGTTTGACCTCCCGGGATACCTGCCCCATATTCAGCTCCGGCACCAGGACGGCCCGGGCCCGGCGCAGGTGCGGCTCCAGCAGCCGCCGGGGAAAGGGCCACAGGGTGTGAACTTTCACCAGCCCTGCCTTCACTCCGTGCTCCCGGGCCTCCCGAACCGCCATTTGGGCCGCCCGGGCCACGGAGCCGTAGGCGATAACCAGAACCTCCGCGTCTTCCGCGTGCATTTCCGCCACCATCTGGATGTCCGCGAAATGCTGGGTGATCTTGCGGAAGAGACGGTTGATAAAGGGCACGACTTCGTCGGGCCGCTCCGTGGGGTAGCCCCGCACGTCGTGGATCAGCCCGGTGACGTGGTAGCGGTAGCCGTCCCCGAAAATCCCCATGGGCGGCACCCCGCTGGCGGTGTCGGCGTAGGGGATATACCATTCCGGCGGCATGTCGGGGCGGACCCGGTCCACTACCTTGACTTCCGCGGCGCGCGGCAGAACAATCTTCTCCCGGGTGTGGGCCACCACCTCATCCAGCAGCAGGATGACCGGGGTACGGTACTTTTCGGAAAAATTGAAGGCCTTCACCGTCAGGTCAAAGCAGTCCCGGGTGGTGGCCGCCGCCAGCACGATGATGGGGTGGTCGCCGTGAGTGCCCCAGCGGGCCTGCTGCACGTCGCCCTGGCTCACGTGGGTGGGAAGCCCGGTGGAAGGGCCCCCCCGCATGACGTTGACGATGACACAGGGGACCTCGGCCACGCAGGCAAAGCCCAGGTTCTCCTGCATCAGGGAAAAGCCCGGGCCGCTGGTGGCGGTCATGGCCTTGGCCCCGGCCAGCGAAGCCCCGATGACCGCGCCCAGGGAGGCGATTTCGTCCTCCATCTGGATGAAGGTGCCCCCCGCCGCAGGCAGCCGCCAGGACATGGCCTCGCTGATCTCGGTGGCAGGGGTGATGGGGTAGCCGGCGAAGAAATGACACCCCGCAGCCAGGGCCCCTTCCACCACGGCTTCGTTGCCTTGCAGCAGCCTCGCTTGTCCGGTGGCTATTCCGCTCATACTTTTAATTTTCTTACCACCAAGGCACCAAGGTCACCAAGAGCCCTGATTGCGCCGTTCCGGCGCCATCATAGCCATCTTAGTCTTTCCTTGGTGTTGTATGGTCTTGGCAGTTAATAATTTTCAGTCCGCTTCCTCGGGTTTGGACTTGCCACCCTCCAGCTCCCGGACGCAGATGGCGAAGTCCGGGCAGTGCAGCTCGCACCAGCGGCAGCCGGTGCAGGCCTCGGGCCTGGCGATGACCGGGTTGCCCTCCGCATCCAGGCTCAGGCACTTCCTGGGGCAGAAGGCGGCGCAGATGCCGCAGGATTTGCACCAGTCCCGGAAGATGTCGATCTCATATTCCGGGTGGGGCTTCTCCGGCAGCTCCTCCCCGGGTTCGGTTTCCCGTTTCAATTCCTTTTCGGCAGGGTCCTGGTCCATAAGTTATTGGTAACAGTTTTTCGTGTCCAATGCAGCGGGGTTTAACCGCCCCCGCAGGGTAACTTTAAAGCCATATTAGAAAAATACCAGCTATCTGGCAACCCCATCCGGATTGGCGGTTTCCCGCCGCCTTCGCCCCCTCATCTGGCCAGCGTCTGCAGCAAGACGTTGCCGGCATAGAGGAAAGCCAGCACAAATGCGCCCAGGCTCATCCAACGCAGGGCTTTCTTCTGGGGCCGGTACATCAATTCCACCGCGGCGATGCCGGTCATCACCATGGCCACCACCCCGGTGGCGGCATGCTCCGGGGCCGCGGCCCGCAGCAGAGGTCCGTCGGAATAAAGGAGGTCCATGATTCCCAGCATGGCCACGTTGGCCATGACGCTGCCCAGGAGATTCCCCACCCCCAGGTCCACGGCCCCCAGCCGCACGGCGCTGATGGTGACCACCAACTCCGGCAGGGTGGTGACCGCGGCCACGAAGACCGTACCCACCAGGGACAGGTGCCACCCCATGAGCTCTCCCAGATTTTCCGCCACCCGGGGCAGCCAGACGGCTGCGGCCACCACCACCCCGGCGTGCATCCCGAACCTGAGAATCGCAGTTTTCAGGCTAACGTCCGGGTATAACACCTCTTCCACATGCTCCTTCAGGTATTGGGCCCGCTCCCGCTGCTGGTAGCGGTAGGTGGCCCGCATGGCCAGGAGGTAACAGATCAGAAGCACCGGGGTGCTCAAACCCAGGTGTCCCAGGCTGATACCGGGGACGGGGTTCCGCGCCATCACCGCCAGGGAGGCGATTCCCAGCATCACCACCCCGAAGGCCGCGGCCAGCACGTGGCCCCGGTCCGCAGCGGACAGCACCGGCCCCGGCGGGTAAACCAGGTCAGCCACCGCCAGGATGGCCAGGTTCATGACGCAGGCCCCCAGCAGATTGCCCACCGCAATGTCGGGGAGCCGCACCCAAAGCACCGCACTGGCTCCCGTAGTCAGTTCGGGGAGGGATGTGACCACCGCCAAGCCCGTCAGGCCGATCCAGGTGCGGCCCAGGTGGGTCTTTTCCGCCAGAACATCCGCGTACCGGGACAGGCGGCTGCCGCAAATGAGAATGGCGCCGCTGATGAGCAGGAACTGCAACCAAACTCTCCAAATGAACGTCAGCGTCACCCCCGGCTCCGTTTCAAAAAGTTCTGCAGGAGGTTCAACCCCTGGCTGGTCATAATGGATTCAGGATGAAACTGGACGCCGTAGACCGCATATTCCCGGTGCCTGAGGCCCATGATCTCCCCCACCGCGGTCTGGGCCGAGACCTGGAGACAGTCCGGCAGGGTTTCCCGTTCCACGATGAGGGAGTGATAGCGGGTGGCCTCGAAGGGCGAGGGCAGCCCCTGGAACAGGTCCTTGCCGTCGTGATAGATGAGGGAGGTTTTGCCGTGCATCAGGCGCGGCGCCCGGATGACCCGGCCGCCGAAGACCGCACCCAGGGCCTGGTGCCCCAGGCACACCCCCAGGATGGGAATTCTGCCGGCAAACCGGGCAATGGCGGCCATGGAGATTCCGGCTTCGTTGGGGGAACAAGGACCGGGCGAGATGACCAGACGGCTGGGCCTGAGCGCCTCCAGCCCCTCCAGGTCGATGCGGTCGTTGCGGAAAACCCGGACCTCCTCCCCCAACTGGCCGAAATACTGGACCAGGTTGTAGGTAAAGGAGTCGTAGTTGTCTATCATTACTAACATATCAGCCTCTGGCTAAGATAGTGATCGGTAATCGTAATCAGTAATTGTCTGCATTCAACTATCCAACAATCATAATCACTGATTACTGCTCACCGATCAGTGCTTTTCACACCAGCCCCTCCTCCGCCTTCTCCAGGGCCCGCATCAGGGCCATCCCCTTGTTCACCGTCTCCTGGTACTCCGTGGGCGGGTCGGAGTCCGCCACGATGCCGGCCCCCACCTGTAGGTACACCTGACCCCGGTGGATGGTGAAGCTGCGGATGGTGATGCAGAAATCCAGGTTGCCGCCGAAACTGAGGTAGCCCACGGCCCCGGCGTAGGGCCCCCGGCGGGTGGGCTCCAGCTCCTCGATGATCTCCATGGCCCGCACCTTGGGGGCCCCGGCCACGGTTCCCGCCGGAAAGGTGGACTTGAGCACGTCGATGCCGTCCCGGCCCGGGGCCAGGACGCCCTCCACCTGGGAGACGATGTGCATGACGTGGGAGTAGCGCTCGATGGTGAAGAGCTCCGGCACCCGGACGCTGCCGATCTGCGCCACCCGGCCCACGTCGTTCCGCCCCAGGTCCACCAGCATGAGGTGCTCGGCCCGCTCCTTGGGGTCGGCCAGCAGTTCCTCCTCCAGGGCTTGGTCTTCCGTTTCCGTGGCCCCCCGGGGACGGGTGCCGGCGATGGGGCGGTAGGTGATGCGGTCTCCCTCCAGGCGCACCAGGATCTCCGGCGAGGCCCCCACCAGCTTCAGGTCGCCTTCATCCAGGTAAAACATGTAAGGCGAAGGATTGATGCAACGCAGGGCCCGGTAAAGGTCGAAGGGGTCGTGGCGCAGGGGGGTGGAGAAACACTGGGACAGCACCACCTGGATGACATCCCCCGCGGCGATGTACTCCTTGGCCTGGCGCACCATGGCCTCAAAACGGTCTTTGGTGAGGTTGGCGGCCAACTCCGGGGGCGCCGCGGGCGGTGGAACCGAAGATTCGGGCACCGGCCGCCGCAATTTGGCGATGAGTGATTCGATGGCAGACACCGCCTGGTTATACTGAGCCTCCAGGGGGAGTTCGGGGTCCAGGTGCACCAGGGCCACCACCATGATGGTCTGGCGCAGGTTGTCAAAGATCAGCAAGTTGTCGGCCAGCAGCAAGCGGGCTTCGGGAATCTCGATGGGCGGAGTGAGCTCCGGCAGCCGCTCGATGTAGCGCGCCATGTCGTAGCCCAGGTAGCCTACCAGGCCGCCCCAGAAGCGGGGCAGGCCCGGGGTGGGCACCGGGGCGAAACCGTGCAGGAAGCGGCGCAGGTGCTCGAAGGGGTCCAAACCAGGGTCCAGGGTTTCCCGGCGGCCCCGCCGCTCGAGGATGGCCGTCCCGCCATTAACCTCCAGGGTCAGGGACGGGTTCAGACCCAGGAAGCTGAAGCGCCCCCACTTTTCCCCGCCCTCCACGCTCTCCAGCAGATAGGACCAGCCTTCACCCCGCAGCTTTTTGTAGGCCGACACCGGGGTCTCCAGGTCCCCCAGGATCTCCCGGTAAACCGGAATCAAGTTGCCCTTCCGGGCCATCTCCCTAAATTCGGCAAAATCCGGATTAAGCATGAGGACCCCGAATGTTATTATCCGCCGATGACCGCAGATTAACAGATATTATATCTCTACTCATCCCCGTTTATCCTGTTATTCCTAAAGGAAACAAAAAAGCCGTGCACCTTGCGGGCCACGGCTGGTTTACCCAAAAAACCGGGGCCCCTCTCGTGAGGGGCCCCGCAAAAATCAATAATGCCGGTGAACGCACCTCACGAGTCCGCCATCTCGCGCCACCAGCACCAATTTCTTACATTGTAGTGCATAAGATTTATATACACAATCAAGTCGGGGCGGTCAACACCTATTCGGAATAAAATCAACCCCTCAGACATTTCAGGAATTTTTCGTGCAAAACCCTGTTGCTCGCCAGGATATTGGGCGCATAGATATCGTAATGGCCGCCGTCGAACGCGGTGATGCGGCCGCCCGCCTCCTCGATAATGACCACTCCCGCGGCGGTGTCCCAGGGTTTCAGGTGCTCCTCGTAAAAGCCGTCCAGGCGCCCGCAGGCCACGTAGCACATGTCCAGGGCTGCGGACCCCGCCCGCCGCACCCCCTGGGTGCTTCCCAGCATCCGCCCCAACCGGGCGATGGTGGCGGGAATGCGCTCCCGGATGTCGTAGGGGAAGCCCGTGGCCACCAGGGCCTCCTCCAGCCGGTTAGTGGCCGAAACTTTGATAGTCTGGCCGTTGAGTTTGGCGCCCCGTCCTTTGGCGGCTTCGAAAAGTTCGTCCCGCAACGGGTCGTAGATCACGCCGTAAGTTAGAATGCCTTCCGCTTCAAAGGCGATGGAAACGCAAAACATTGGAAAGCCGTGGGCAAAATTCACTGTGCCGTCCAGGGGATCAATGAGCCAGCGGTAGGAAGGCGGGTCCTCTTCCCAGGCCGGCGCCCGGCGGGCAACTTCCTTAGCCGGGGGTGGCGGAGCGCCCCCCTCCCCTTCCCTCTCTTCCGCCAGAAACTCGTGGTCCGGGAAGGCCCGGCGGATGATGGTTACAATGATCTCCTGGGCCTGGTAGTCCGTTTCGGTAACCGGGTCGATGGCCCCTTTCAGGGTCACCCGGTGGGGTTTGAGGTAGTTCTGCCGCATCACTGCGCCGGCGGCCAGCGCCGCTTGCCGCCCGACTTGAGCCACTTTTTCCTGCATCCGATTTCCTTCCCTGCCGCGCTCGCGCCTGGGCCTGTCCCCGGGGATGCCCTAAACTTAATCATTTAGGGCGCATAAGTTAAGATGGCAAGACAATTTTACGCAGAAATAGCTGAAGTGCGGAGACCGGAGACCCTTCCAGGTGGGGCGAAAGATTGAGGCCGCACGTTTGCTGTTTACTCGGATGCGGCCTTCCCACCATGGGCCGCCCCACCTTCCGGGCCGCCGCCGGGGTTGCCAGCGGGATTAGCCGCCCCCGAGCCCGGCTTCGCCGGCGCCGCCGCGGGCGGGGCCTCGGGAGTCGGGGCCGCAGGAGGAGCGGGGGCGTCGAACATCTGGGCGGCGCGGGTGTACCAGGTGGCCGTTCTTTCCCCCAGCAGGTAAGCTCCGGAGACTATGGTCAACGCGACGGAACCGATTAAGATGGCGTATTCCACTGCGGAGGCGCCTCTCTCGTCGGCTCCCAGGGACCGGAAACCTTTCTTTCGTGCCATGTTAGGTTCCACCTTAGTTCTTGCTATCCGCAGGGCCGCCGGTGCGCTTCCCGGCCTTCTGGTTTGCCGGCCGGGTGAAGTCTTCGGACAGGTCCTGCATAAAATTTTTATAACTAAACCCGGAAAAGAAAATAGGGGAATCCCTGATTTTGGGGCAGGCTATGCCTGAAATACGCTTTTCGACCCCCCGGGGACGCAGATGCCCTTCCAGGACCACCGAAACGGGTGCGCCCCGGGATTTTTAGGTGATCTTCAGGAGTTGAAAGCCGGTCCGCTCATCTTTCCGGCGCCGGGCGCCGGTGCCCAGG
>Ga0315268_10005105_pt1 | contig 14154 bp, 11 predicted proteins | sample C1_top_MG_FD_204535 | JGI IMG/M metagenome (GOLD analysis project Ga0315268, IMG submission 204535) | Sediment microbial communities from Yellowstone Lake, YNP, Wyoming, USA - C1_top | ecosystem: Environmental > Aquatic > Freshwater > Lake > Sediment | place: USA: Wyoming | collected 2017-08-01 | reverse complement strand
CTGCGTATCGAATTGTCGATGAAGAAATTCCCGCGCTTGATGGAACGGATATCGAAGCCGTAGCCAGCGAGTGATTGCCGTGAATCTGCGTCAGGGTGTCGGCATACTCAAAAGTGTTCACGGCTCCGAATTGAGGGACGTTCGTTCCCGCGCCCATGCCGTCGTAACCGCCGAACTCCATGTTCGGGACACCGGTCATGCGCTCCGCGGTGGGAACATTCTTGATGCCCAACTGCTCGGCAATGCGGCGTCCCTGGTCTTCGTTGTCCCAGCGCAATTGCCAGCGGTTATAGGAGGCTTTCGCCTCGTTGATCAAAGTCGGAGAGAAGCTGTGCGTCCAGTCCACGCCGCCCATCTGAAAGCCGTTGTGGGTCCGCCGGCCGAAGCCCGGGACGCCCCCGGAGGGGAAAAACGAAAAGTCCAGGTTGAGGTTGTAGCGGAAGAAGATGTTGTCCTTGCTTCCCCAGCGGTGGTCAATGCGGCCCACCCAGGAATTCAAGCCGAGCTGGCGCGTTTGCGGGAGTACAAAATTCGCGTCCCCGCACCGGGCATTGGAGACGTTCGGTTCCGGGTACAGATCCACGAGCGCCTGCCCCACCGGATCGGGGCCCGGGAACCCCAGCGGACCCAGAACCTGCATGACGTTCGTGAAAGGTTGAACCGCGCCTTGCAGGAGGGCCAGCGGATCCAGCAGGAGGGTCGGCTTGGCACAGCTGGGGTCGAGGAGGTCGCTAAAATCGCCTCCCCGCTCCGCCAGGGTGGGCACATGCGCGCGGTTGAAGAAGGCACGGCGCTCGCGCAGGCCTTCGAAGGAGGCAAAGAAGAAAGTGCGGTCTCGCCCGCTGTAAACGCCCGGAACGGAAATGGGCCCGCCGACAGTGCCCCCGAACTGGTTGCGGACGAAATGGGGGACGGAGGGCTCAAAGAAGTTCCGCGCGTCGAGCGAGGCGTTGCGGAAGAATTCATAAAGCGAGCCGTGGATGTGGTTGGTCCCGGATTTCGTCACCACGTTGATCTGGGCGCCGGCGTTGGCCCCGAACTTGGCCTCGTAGACGCCTGTCTCCATACGGAATTCCTGCACGGAATCGATGGGCGGTGCCACCACGTATTGGCCCACCCCGATGGAGGTGTTGTCCATGCCGTCGAGCCAGAACGAGTTCATCGATTCACGCATGCCGTTGACATTGATGGCGCCCCCGCGCTCACTGTTCTCCGAGCCCTGGGTGCCGGGAACCACCCCGGGAGTGAACAGCGTCAATTCGAGGAACTGCCGGCCGTTGAGGGGAAGCTGGGCTACGCGCTCGCGTTCAATCGTCGTCCCCACCGAGGAGGTTTGTGTGTCCAGGACGGGCGCTGTGGCTTCCACGGTCACGATGGTGGTTTGAGCGCCCACCGTCAGCCGAAAGTCCACCTTGGGGTGAGCGTTCACCAGGAGCTCCACGGGGCCCTGGCTGGTCCTCTCAAAACCCGCCTTCTCCACCGTCAGACGATAATGGCCGGGCGGCAAGAGCGGAATACCGTACGTGCCATCCTCCAGAGTCACCGCAGTTCGGGTAAGCCCCGTGTCCACTTCCAGGGCGGTGACAGTGACTCCGGGAATCACCGCTCCCGACGTGTCCGTGATCGTGCCGGTAAAACTCCCCTGGAACTGCTGGGCCCAGAGACTCAGACTGCAACCAAGTGAAAGAATGAGGATGCAGCGAACAAGGAATCTCATGACGTGCGGCATGGCAACCCCCTCGGCAGGCAATGTCTCGCTTCCAGGAATGAACGATGCTGGAGCGAGCGGACAAGACTGATGAACTGGGCACACTCAAGCACTTTTTCTGTCTATTAGCAAGGGTCAAAATGTCCGTCAGGGTAAATAACCTGCCAAGAAGCGCAGGGCGGCCCAAGTGAACTCTCATCTGTCTTGTGCTTCTCCGGTCCGACCGCGCCGTCGACTTTTCCGCAGAGACCGCCCGCATAGTCCGTTGCATGGGATTCCAGCCCAGGCGCGAGGGCTAGATCGAACTGTGCGGCGTGAGGCATTTGCGTGCGAGCAGAACCGGAATCTCTGTGGGAACCCGCAACTGCGGGCACTACAGGCGACAGTGACACCTTGTCTGCACGCTTTGCGACCTATTAACCCGGCAGTTCTGTCTTAGTCTCAGGTGCAGCAAACTGGGACAGGCGTATAATGCGGCAGGAGTCCAAAGTATAGCGCAGTGAAGGTTTCACCCGGGCGTGACCAAGGTCACATTCTTCCTGGAGTGCACCTCGTATGATTTGGCAGTGCGGAATCCACCGAGGGACTTCTTGAACGGTTGCTCTGGGACAAATAGCCAACGTGCCTGACTTCCGCCATGCTCACGGTTATTCGCTGGTTGTTCCCCGCCATCGCCTTGAGAGGCGTGCACTCCCTGACCTGAATCCAGGGACGGACGAGGTCGTTGTCGAAGTCGCGGGTTGTGGCGTCTGCCACACGGACATCGGCTTCGCCTTGGGCGCAGTTCCGACGCGCCATCCCCTTCCGTTGGTGTTGGGTCATGAAATCGCAGGCCGTGTCGTTGCCGCGGGGGATCAGGCCCAAGGCTGGGTCGGCAAGAGCGTCATCATCCCGGCAGTGATTCCCTGCGGCGCCTGTCCCGCTTGCCAAGCCGATCGCCCCACGATCTGCCGCCAGCAGTTCATGCCCGGCAACGATGGCGATGGCGGATTTGCCACGCATGTGCGGGTGCCAGCTCGAGGCCTGTGTCCCGTTCCCGACTCCTTGCCGCCGGGCCTCACGCTCGACATGCTCGCCGTCGTCGCGGACGCCGTGACCACACCCTACGAGGCGGTTCGCCGGGCGGGATTGAACGCCCAGGATGTCGCCGTGTTCGTGGGTGTGGGCGGCATTGGGGGCTTTGGCGTTCAGGTCGCCGCCGCCTTCGGCGCAGCCGTGGTGGCGATGGATATCGACAGGGAAAGGCTGCAACTGGCCGCGCAGCACGGCGCCTCGCTCACCCTGGAGACGGGAAGCTCCGCGCTCAAGGAGTTGAAGTCCGCGGTCCGCTCCTTCGCGAAGGACAGTGGACGAAAAGGGATCGGGTTGAAAGTGTTCGAGACCAGCGGAACCCCGGAAGGGCAGGCCCTGGCTTTCGGCTTACTGGATCACGGCGGGTATCTGGCCGTCGTGGGCTACACGCCCCAAAAGGTGGAACTCTGTCTTTCCCACCTGATGGCCTTCGACGCCACGGCGCGCGGCAATTGGGGTTGCCCGCCGCAGTATTACCCGGCAGCGCTGGCTTTGGTGCTCGAGGGCAAAGTCATTCTGGCCCCCTACATCGAGAAGCATCCGCTCGACGACGCTCCCGACGTTTTCCAGGCCGTCGCGGAGCACCGGATCCGGCGCCGCGTGGTGCTGACGCCTTAGCGCCTCACGAGGCCCGCAGAATGGGAGAACTCACCGTGACCAACCACGATCTGGTTGAAGCCTTTGTTCCCCGAGAAATCCTCGTCGAGCGTCGTCCCATAAAAGATCGCAGCGGCGCGACGGTCCCGGGGCTGCACAACGTCTGGATCACGCTCAACAATCCCGCCGAGCTCAACAGCTACACGACCACAATGATCAAGGAAGTCATCCTGGCCGTGCGCGCGGCCAGCACCGATCGCGCTGCGGTCGCCGTCGTCATCACCGGCGCGGGCACGCAGGCCTTCTGCAGCGGGGGCAACACCCGCGAGTACGCCGAGGTGTACGCCGGGGCGCCCGCTGAGTACCGTCAATACATGCGCCTCTTCAACGACATGATCACCTCCGTGCTGCAATGCGACAAGCCGGTGGTCTGCCGCGTCAACGGCATGCGCGTGGGTGGCGGCCAGGAACTCGGCATGGCGTGCGACTTCTCGATTTCAAGCGACCTCGCCGTCTTCAGCCAGGCGGGCCCCAAGCACGGCTCGGTGCCCGACGGGGGCAGCACCGATTTCCTCCCCCTTTTCGTGGGCATCGAGAATGCCATGATCAGCGGCACGCTCTGTGAGCCCTGGAGCGCGCATCGGTTCTATTGGCTCGGCGGACTCACCCAAATCGTTCCTGCACTCAAAGTCGACGGCCAGTGGCTGCCGAACCCCCTGGTCATTAGTGATCGCCTTACGGACCCCTACGGACGCCTGGTGCTGGGCGAAAGGAAGACCGGAGATGCCCGCGCGGAAGGTGAGGCCCTGATGGCGAAAGGGACGCTGGACCTCTCGCTGCTGGACCAGGCCGTCGAGGAGCTGTGCACCAAGCTCCTCTACACCATGCCCGACTGCCTCACCAAGACCCTGGAGAGCCTGCGCAAGCACAAGCTGGAACACTGGGACCGGAACCGCGAAAACAATCGCGCCTGGCTCTCGCTCAACATGATGACCGAGGCCAACGCGGGCTTCCGCGCCTTCCACCGCGGGCGCAAGGGCCAGCGCGAAGTCGATTTCGTCCTGCTGCGGCGCCGGCTGGCCGAGGGCGCGCGCTGGGGCGAGGACTTGATTCGCGAAGTCGCCCCCTGGGCGGCCAATCCGCCGCGGGAGTCCAAATGAACGCATCGAAGGCCAAGCTCACATTCAACCACGACGGCCGGACAGCGCGCCTGACGCTGGCGGCGCCCAAGGCCAACATTCTCGACCGCGCCATGATGGCTGAGCTCGAAGAGGCTTGCGATCAACTGGACCCCTTGACCGACCTCCGGGCCATTGTGCTGGACGCCGAGGGACCGAACTTCAGCTACGGCGCCAGCATCCAGGAACATCTCCCCGATCAAATCGGCCTGGCGCTCGAGCAACTGGGCCGATTGCTGCGGCGCGTGGTGGGCCTCCCAGCGCCGACGATTGGCGCCGTGCGCGGCCAATGCCTGGGCGGCGGCTTCGAGCTGGTGCTGGCGTGCGACCTCCTCCTGGCGGAAGAGACGGCGCAACTGGGCTGCCCGGAAATCAAGCTGGGCGTATTTCCACCTGCCGCCACGGCCCTCCTGCCCCTGCGGGTCGGCGCCAACCGCGCGGCGGAACTCGTGCTGACAGGAGCAAGCTGGAGCGGTCGCGAGGCGGCCGCTGCGGGTTTGGTGACGCGTTTGGCGCCCGAGGGCGAATTGGACACGGCCCTGGCCGCGTGGCTGGAAAAGGATTTCCTGCCGCGCTCCCCGGCGGCTTTGCGCCACGCGGCGCGCGCGCTGCGTGGCGGAGTCCGACGCGCTCTGGAGGAAAACCTGCCAGAGCTCGAGCGGCGGTACTTGCACGAATTGATGGCCGAACCGGACGCCACGGAAGGAATCCGGGCATATCTCGAAAAGCGTCCCGCCCGCTGGGTCCGGAAGGGAAAAACCACGTGAAGCCGGCGCTCGCCACACTCCTCGCGCGTGCCCAGCAGTTGTACGAAGACCTGGATCTCGCCGCGGTGCGCGCCTGGAAGGAAGCGGCTCCGGGCCGGCGGGCCATCGGCTACCTGCCGATTTACGTCCCCCGCGAGCTGATTCATGCCGCCGGCATGCTGCCCGTGGGGATCGTGGGCGGCGGCGACCGTGTAGAAATCATTCGTGGCGACGCCTACTTCCAGAGTTACATCTGCCACATCCCCCGCAGCACCCTGGAACTCGCCCTCGCCGGGCGCCTCGCGGCTCTGGACGGCATGCTGTTCCCCTCGATCTGCGACGTGATCCGGAATCTTTCAGGGATGTGGAAGCTGCTTTTCCCGGATCTCTACGTGCGCTATATCGACGTCCCCCAGAACTACGACCCGGCCGTAGGCGGCGCCTATTGGAGGCGCGAACTCGATCAATTGCGGGAAGAACTCTCCCGCCTGGCGGGCCGCTCCATTGAGGACGACGACCTCCGGCGGAGCATCGCCATCTACAACGAGAATCGCAAGGCGATCCGCGAACTCTACCGGGCGCGCAGCCGTCAGCCCTGGATCTATCCGACCTCGGAGATGTACCTGTTCCTGCGGGCAGGTCTGCTGTTGCCGCCGGAGGAACACACCCGGCTATTGCGGGAATACCTGGAGCAGGCGGGGCGGGAAGAAGACCGCCGCGAGCAGGACCAGAGCCGGGTGGTGCTGACCGGAATGTTCTGCGAGCAGCCGCCGCTGGGGTTGCTGCTCACCCTCGAACGGGCGGGGTGTTGGGTGGTGGACGACGACTTGCTTCTGGGCTTGCGCTGGATCATGGGTGACGTGGCCGTGGAAGGGGACCCGCTCGGGAACCTGGTTCAGGCCTTCCTCCACGAGAGCTCCGCGACCGCTTCGCGCTACGAGCCGGAAGGCCGGCGTGGACGCTGGCTGGTGGATTCCGTGCGGAGCAACCAGGCGGAGGGCGTCATCTTCTGCGCCCCCAGCTTCTGTGACCCCGCCCTGCTCGAGCAGCCCCTGCTGGTGGCGGCCCTCGAGCGCGAAGGCATTCCTCACACGCAGTTCAAGTACTCCGAAGATACCGGCCAGTTCGCGGTCATTCGCGAGCAGGCGGGCACGTTCTCCGATTCCATCCGCCTCTGGAGCGAGCGATGAGCCCCGAAATCCCCAGCGTGAAGCCGGCCGTGCCGGCCGACACCCGGAAAGAGCGCAGCATGCTCTTGCAGAAAGAGCTCATCGCCCAGCACTACGCCGCGCTCGAGCGCGCTCCACAAGAAGGCCGCAAGGTCGTTTACACTTTCGTGCCGGGAAACCTCACCGAGCTGATGCGCTCGTTCGACCTGCTGCCGGTTCTGCCGGAAATCAACGCGCTGCAGTCCGGCATGCGCAAGCTCTCCGGGGACTACATCCAGGAAGCGGAAAAAGCCGGACACAGCGAAGACGTGTGCAGCTACGTCAAGTGCGACATCGGCATGCTCAAGAAGGGAAACCGGAGCCCGATCGGCACCCAGCTCCCACCGCCCGATCTGCTGCTGCTGTCCTACACCGGATGCTTCACTTTCATGAAGTGGTTTGAGCTGTTGCGGCACGAATACGACTGTCCGGTGGCCATGCTCCACGTGCCCTACCAGTCGGATGGGCTGATTCACGCGCACCACCGCGACTACATCGTGCAGCAGCTTCGAAGCGAGGTCATCCCCAAGTTCGAGAAAATCACCGGCCGCCGGTACGACGAAGACCGGATGAAGGAAAGGCTCGCGCTCTCCGCCCGCGCCGAGGACGATCTGGTGTGGGTGCTCGAGAGCGCCCGGAACGTCCCTTCGCCCATCGACGCGTACTTCGGCGGGGTCTACTACATCGGCCCCATCTTCAGCGCCTTCCGGGGCACCCCCGAAGGCGTCGAATACTATCGCACGCTGCGTGCCGAGGTGGAGGAGCGGGTGCGCGCGCGACAGGGCCCCATGACCCCGGAAGGTCCGATGAGCGACGAGCGCTACCGCCTGGTGGTGGAGGGCCCGCCCAATTGGACCAGCTTCCGCGAATTCTGGAAGATGTTTCACGAAGAGGGGGCCGTGGTGGTCGCCAGCAGCTACACCAAAGTCGGAGGGCTGTACGACCGCGGCTTCCGTCACGATCCCACTCGTCCCCTCGAAACGCTGGCCGACTATTGTCTGGGGTGCTACACCAATCTCGGGCTTCCTTCACGCCTGGATCTCCTGGAAGCCTACGTCCGGGAGTACAGGGCCGACGGATTCCTGATCAATAGCGTCAAGAGCTGCAACTCCTTCAGCGTCGGCCAACTGCTGATGTTGCGCCAACTGGAAGAGCGGACGGGGGTGCCGGGCGGCTTCATTGAAAGCGATCTGGTCGATCCCCGGTACTTTTCGAGCGCCAATATCAAGAACCGGATCGAGAGTTATTTCCAGATGCTCGGGCAGAAACGTCATGCGCGGGTGAACGCTTGAGTTCCCTGAAGGTCTACGTCGGAATCGACCTGGGCTCGACGACCACCAAGGCCGTCGTGTTGGACGAAGCGGGCCAGGTTTTGGGACGCGGAATCACCAACAGCCGGAGCAACTACGATGTAGCCTGCCAGGTGGCGCGCGATGAGGCTTTTGTCCGCGCCCGCTTCGCGCTGACGCACAACGAAGTCAGCCGTGCTTCCGAGGTTGGGGCCCCCGCGGTGCAATTTCTCTCCGCCCTGGAGCGGCAGTTCCGCCTCCAGCAGCATCTGGACCAGCTGAGCCGATTGCGGGATGCTCTGGATCGGGCCGCCGAGGCGCCCCGTCACGAAGGTTATCGCCCTGAGCTGAAGGAACGGGTCGAACGCATCGTGGCCCTGATGATCGAGCAGGCGCCAGCCCTTTACAGCGAACTGGCCTTCCGCAGGAGCGACTTCTTCCGTGACCTGGCCTCCTCCGAGTACATGAGCCGGGCCGGGCAGGTCAGCGACCCCAAAGGGATCACGTTTGAGATCCTGTGCGGGCTGTTCGACGCGGCGATCCTTACGGTCGAGAACTCGAGCCAGGCGGGCGCCTTCGACCGTTACATCGGGCCGGCGCTCCAGGCCTGCCTCGACCATGGCACCTCGGCCTTCCAGGAAAAAGCTTCTCGGCTGCGCGCCGCCGTGGAGTCCGCGCGGTCGGTGAAATTGCAGGAAGCGGCCGTGGTCGGCACGGGTTACGGCCGCCAACGCCTGCCCTTCCCCAAGGAGCAGATTCGCAGTGAGATCCTCTGTCATGGCCTGGGAGCTCACGCGCTCTTTCCCCAGACGCGCACGGTGCTGGATATTGGCGGGCAGGACACCAAGGCCATTCAAGTGGACGCGGACGGCATCGTGACGAGCTTTCAGATGAACGACCGCTGCGCCGCCGGATGCGGCCGCTACCTGGGTTACATTGCCGACGAGATGAACCTGGGCCTGCACGAGCTCGGCCCGCTCGCCCAGGAGAGCCGCTGCCGGGTGAAAATCAACAGCACCTGCACGGTTTTTGCCGGGGCGGAGTTGCGCGAGCGCCTCTCGCTGGGACAAAGTCGCCAAGACATCCTCGCGGGCCTCCACCGCGCCATCATCCTGCGCTCCATGTCGTTGCTGGCGCGCTCCGGGGGCGTGTCGGAAGAGCTTACCTTTACGGGCGGCGTGGCCCGGAATCCCGCCGCCGTGGCCGCCCTCCGCGACCTGGTGAAGGAAAACTACGGCGCACGCACCCTCAACGTTTCTCCCGACTCCATCTACACCGGGGCGTTGGGCGGCGCGCTTTTTGCCTGGCGAGGGGATCGGAAGGCCGTATGAGCACGGCGGATGTCGCGATGGAAAAAGCCACGGCGCCGGACCTGATCTCCGCGGGCGTGGATGTAGGAAGCAGTTCGGTGAAGATCGCCATTCTGCGCACCGCTGGCCACGACGATGTGCAGACACTGGTCCTGCGCACCGAGCGAATCCGCCGTCGTGACCTGCGGAAAGTGATCCAGGAAGGCTACGAGGTTGCCCTGCGCGACGCGGGCCTTGCCTCCGGCGACGTGGCCTACGTCGCCAGCACGGGCGAAGGCGAACTGGTGGAGTTCCGCCGCGGCCACTTCTATGGCATGACGACTCATGCGCGGGGGGCGCGTTTTCTGGTGCCGCAGGCTTGCGCGGTGCTCGACGTGGGCGCGCTCCATGCCCGCGCCCTGCGCATCGATGGGCGCAGCCGCGTTCTGGAAAACCGCATGACCAGCCAGTGCGCCTCCGGCTCGGGCCAGTTCCTGGAGAATGTGGCCCGCTACCTGGGCGTGGCCCTGGAGGACGTGGGCATGCTCTCCTGCCGCGCCACGAAACCGGAACTCGTCAGCAGTATCTGCGCCGTCCTCGCCGAGACCGATGTCATCAACATGGTGAGCCGTGGCATTTCCATCCCGGACATCCTGAAAGGAATTCATCTCTCCATGGCCGACCGCTACGTCAGGCTTCTCCGCTCGATCGGCGCCCAGGGTTGTGTCTGCGTGACCGGTGGCCTGGCGGCCGATGTGGGCTTGGTTCAGGCGCTCCAGGAGAAGGCCCAGGAGCAGGCACTGGATCTGGAAATGCACGTTCATCTCCAGTCGATCTACGCGGGGGCCTTGGGAGCGGCCCTGTGGGGCGCCTACCGCCACCGAGTCCTCGCCCGGCGCGCCGGGTCCTCGGCGTAAGAAACCCTGCCCCGGAGGGCAGCACTCAACCTTGAGAGGTATCGAGGAGAAGCGCGATGCAACCTGAACCCGCCGACCAGCCCGGCACTCTCCCCACGGACTCCGTCCTGGTGCGCACCCTGCGCGCGGAGGACCTCGAAGCGGTGGTGGCAATTGACGCTGCCGCCACAGGGCGGCGGCGCCCTCATTACTTCGAGCTGATGCTGCAGCGCGCCGTGAAGCAGGCCGGCCTGCAGATCTCGCTCGTGGCGGAAGTGGACGGCCGGGTGGTGGGATTTCTGATCGGGTCACTCTACTACGGGGAATTTGGGCTGGTGGAACCGACGGCGTCGCTGGATACCATCGGCGTGCATCCCCGCCACCGCGGAGCGCGCGTGGGCAAAGCGTTGATGCGCCAGTTGCGCCTCAATTTGGGCGCCCTTCACATGCGCACCCTCCGCACCGAGGTGGCCTGGGATGACTTCGAGTTGCTGGCCTTCTTCAGAAGCGAAGGCTTTGCCCTCAGCGGCCGCCTTTGCCTGGAGTGCCCGCTGGATCCCACGCTGCCCGGAGACGAGGGCCGAGTCTAGCCCGGATGATTCCCAGAATCCTTACCCGCGGTCTAGGAAAAGCAAGGTGGCGAGAACGGCGGCTTTTTCGACCGTGGCTCGGAGTTCGTGCTCACGGCGCCGATTCTAAAATCCCGGTCAATTCACCTTTCTTGGAACAGATAAGCCTCCCCTACATAGTGTGTGCTGTCGCCCGCTCGCAGTAGCAAGGGGCAAAGGCCAATCGCGGCGGTTTTGGAAGAATGCGATTCAGGGATACCAGTTTCCGAGAAGGCGACTTCACGGCCAAGTGCAGCCTACCCAGTAGACATACCGGCCTTTAGGGGGATCTTTTGTGGCATTGCTGGTGACAAAGCGGGGCCTCGCAATGTCCAAGGATGAGGAAATAAGCGGCCCCGGTGCGCGAAGTTTTGGGCTTGCATCGCAAGTTAAGGCGTTGTCTAATTAAGTCACCCTTTCGCCAGCCCTGGGAGGCTTGTCCCGTGCCCGCCTGGTTAGGTTCTTTTCGGAAGCGTTCGCAGTCAACCAAAGCGCCGTGTGGGCAGAGCGGGTTCGGGACCTCTTTAGGCGGTCACGGGACTAGACGTCATGAATAATTTCCCCTCCTGTTTCAGGAGGGGGCCAGGGGGTGGTAAACCCGCCGATAGTCGATCACCATTGGGACTGTTCCCTGGCGAGCCCACTCCGAGGCTCTACGACCGGGTGGTAGAAGTCCTGCGCACTCGGCGTTGGCGCTTTCTCGTTATGCTGACCGGAAAGGGTTTTATGCAGGTCGGCCTAATCAAGAGTTAGCTGGACGAAGTTCATACGGGAATCAGGCGGCGACCTCTTCCGGGCATTGGGCGTGGGATAGAATCTCGGGATCGTTATGAATCTATGAGCGTACTTGGAACTTGTAAGCTGTGTCAGAGCCCGGGCGTGGAACTTCGCGACAGCCACCTCTTACCCAAGGCGGGTTACCGGCTACTTACGAAATCCCAGGGTGGCGATGCCCCCGTTCTCATGAACTCCGAGATCGCCATAACCAAGGATGAACAGGTGCGCGGGCACGTGTTCTGCAAAGACTGTGAAGACCGTTTCAACAGGAATGGCGAAGGGTGGGTGCTGAAGAACTGCTGCCGCGTCGGAAAGGGATTTGTCCTGAAAGGTGGCTTGGATGCAGCGGTGGCCGAATATGAGGATGGGGATCGGCTGAAAGTGTACTCTGCAACGAACCTCCCTGAGATCGACGTACCCAAGCTGGTTTATTTCGCTGCGAGCGTATTTTGGCGATCTTCTGTCCATGACTGGAAATCAGGAGGGCGCACACTCACCTTACCGAAGCTCGGCACGAAATATGAAGAACAATTCCGCCAGTATCTTCTCGGTAGTGGGAACTTCCCTGAAAAAGCAACGTTATGGCTGACCGTTATCACCGAAGAGAAGTTGTGGAGCTACTTCACTTTTCCTTATGGCGATAAAGAAAAGGGTTATTGGCGAAGCCAGTTCCAATTCCTGGGGCTCGCGTTCACTCTTTACGTCGGAAACCTCGTTCCCCGAGAAATCCGCCGATTTTGTTTGGCACACTCAGCGGAACACTACATTACAATGTGCAGAGCCGCAGACGATATGGTTCTCCTCCATGCGGGAAAGCTTCAGGCGAAGTCGAAGCCGGTTGGCTCGCTAAGAAGGTAACTTGGCGGAGGATATGACTCTCCACAGCCCGGCTAACCAGGCGGTTGCAGCCGACGGCGGGCTCGGCGGTGGCGGTTTCATCTTATGCTGACTGGGACGGGGTTTATGCGGGTCAGCCTAATCAAGAGTTGGGCCGATACTATGAGCATGAGCGATGAGTGGACAGCTTCTCCTTCTTGCTGGATTGCCGGGCTGCGGCAAGACCACCTACGTGAAGGAGCTTGAGCGGGACGGCTGGGTTGCGTTCGATGACTTCAAGGCTTGCGCCACCAATGACTCGGCGAAGTTCGCGCACTCTCGCCACTACGAGGCCCTTCTGGGTGCACTGCGGGAGGGGCGCCGGTGCGTCGTGGCCGACATCGACTTCTGCACTTCGAAGGGGCGAGGAGAGGCAGAGCGCGCCCTCCGTAGCGGTGCATCGGGAGTCACCTTCCGATGGTGCTTCTTCGCGAACGATCCCGACGCGTGCGAGTCGAACATCCGGCACCGCAATCGGGCGGCACTCGATCGTGACCTCAGTAAGATGCGCGAGTATGCGGCGACGTACGTTATTCCGGATGGGGCTGAGGTGCGTTCAGTTCGAAAGGCCCAAGCGTGAGTGGGCTGCGGCCCAGCAAGGCGACGCGGCTGAGCGCGGTGCTCGGAGACATGGCAAACTGCGCCATGGCAGCGCCACGCGCGATTGACGTAATCGGCACAACAAGCGGGGAGCACCCTTTCGAGTGGTGGGGAGTTCCTAGTACCAATTGGAGGGACCTTAAATGAAATACACGACCGCGATTGTGCTTGGCCTTTCGTTTCTTGCCGCAGCCGCCGTTTTGTTATCAAAGGAAGAAGGCAAGGCTCCGCTGCCCACCAAGGTCTTAGAAGCGAGTACGATCTATCTCACGAACGACACGGGCGACACGAAGGCTTTGGATTCTGCCTATAATGCGTTGAAAAAGTGGGGAAAGTACCAAATTGTTCAAAACCGAAGTAAAGCCGACCTCTTGTTGGTATTAACCGAGAAAGCAGACTACGTATATTCGATGACCACAGCCACCATTTTCTCGAACCAACAAGGGACATACGCGCAAGGGTCAGGGGTCTCCGTTCCCATCAAAAGCAGGACGTTCTTTCTTCGCTTGTTCGACGCAAGAACTGGTGAATCCCTTTGGACTGAGAGACGACTAATGTACTGGACTCCAGCAAAGACTGCCAAACTCCTAATAGACCGATTGAGGAAGCGGGCGGCGGCGGTGCAACCACCGTTGAACTCGCCCATCAAGTAGTCGAGCGTTGCCGCCAAAGCATATCTTTGGAATTTGCAGGATTAGCCTCGGATTGGGCAGGTCAGTCGTGCCTTGTCGGCATGTGATTACGGATGATCGCGTCTGTTCGGCTAGTGCCGTTCCAACTTTTTGGGACTAATCCGCGCAAGCCCGATGGCGGGCCCCGGCCCTACGTTCCCGTAGCGCCACCATCCTGGCAGCAGGGCGCCACTGGCCCGGATAACGCTCTTTTCGGAAAGTTGAAACCTCAACGGCTGGTGAAGCAAGGCCTCGACGCGTAATGCGTTCTAGGCGCTAAAGCCCAGGAAGAAACAAGCAAACTGGCTGCGCTCGGGGGTGGCACGTCCACGGGTGGACGCGACGACCGTCCTGTCCAGGGGCTTTTTCACAGGGTACGCTTCTGAGGGGAAAAGACTTCGCTGCTGCGCGTCCAAAAATCTGGTAGGCCTGGGGAGATTCGAACTCCCGACCGGCGGTTTAGGAAACCGCTGCTCTATCCTTCTGAGCTACAGGCCCACGAGGGCCGGTGGATACCAGCATTCGAAGCGTACCATCGCGGACGCGCGCGTGTCCACAGCGCACAGCTTCACGCGTGGAGAACAGCGGAAGGGAGAGAGGGAGCGCCGGAAGCGGGAGCCGACGCGGCGCACCCGGAGGG